>Ga0193702_1000523_pt1 | contig 12317 bp, 8 predicted proteins | sample U3a1metaG_FD_143060 | JGI IMG/M metagenome (GOLD analysis project Ga0193702, IMG submission 143060) | Soil microbial communities from a riparian zone of the East river system, Colorado, United States - U3a1 | ecosystem: Environmental > Terrestrial > Soil > Riparian zone | place: USA: East River... | reverse complement strand
AGCAAAACAGGCAATCAGTAGAACCGACCGTGAGAATTGTTTAAAAATCAATGAGAAACTCCTCATAAAGCGTATTTATACTAAATAATTTTATTGTTAATGATTGATATTCACGAAGAAATGTATATATAACCCGAAATTTTCAGCCACAAAAGTAAAATTTATTACAGTATGAGTGACAAATAAATGACACCAATATATAATTTATAATTATTCTAAATAAGTTTTTTTTGTGCCTTAAATCGTTAAAAATCCATAATTATAGTGTTCTTTTTACATCAATTTCTAATCACTTATTAGTCAAAAGTTTACACTCGGTTTTAGAGCATAATTATCAACCCCGGCAATTTAAGATAGTTAAACAGCTTAAAGCAACTAAACCGCTAAAACTTGCAACATAATGTTTTAACAAGGTGATATTTTACCGTAAAACCCAAATTTACTTATATTAGCAACAGCTAATTATTACAAACCAGCCAATCACAGTTATAATGAGATCATTTTACACGACTTTAATTTTCCTGTTACCTGTTTCAATTTTCGCACAATCCAATTACCTGCGCGGCTACGTTTTACAAAACAATGGCGACACCTTAAAGGGTTATATTAATTACCGGGAGTGGGACCAATGCCCCACATCTATTGATTTTAAGCGTAACCCCGGCGACAAGGACGTTTCAAAATTTACCCCGCAGGATTCAAAAGGTTTCCAGGTTAACGGGTTTGAAACTTACATCTCCTACATCGGGTTGTTAAGTATGAACAGGACCAACTTTAACAATTTGCCCAATAAACCAGATACACTCCGGAAGCCCGCTGCCGTGTTTTTAAAACAAATAGCTACCGGTAAATATGTCACTCTGTATGTTCAAAACGACGATACTAAAATCAGGTATTTAATAGCAGAGCAAAGCGACGCCCCCATTGAATTACGGCAGTATAGGTATTATGCCGAAAATGGCGAAATAAGCAATCTGGATACCTATAAAGGCCAGCTTAAGCTGCGGGTTAATAAGTTTCATCCCGGAAATACAGGGTTAAACCGGAAGGTTGAAAATACAGATTATGAACTCGATCAGCTTAAATCGCTTATTAACGAAATAAATGAAAATAAATCTGACAAGCCAGCATTCCGTTTTTTTGCCGGCCTGGCGTTTAACAGCACTACAGTTAAAATTAATGATATAATCTATATCCATGATCAGCAATCACTAAACTACTCATCGCCCAAAATAAACTTCGGGATAGATGTTTTTGGAAACCCGAATGTTCAGAAATTTATATTCCGGATGGAATTATCTTACTCATACATTAAACCGCGTTTCGCTTACAGCGATGATCCTCAATACGCAATAAAATCAATTAGCGATATACATTACGCCTTCGACCAGAATACTTTTTCGTTTACCCCCCAGCTATTGCTTAATCTTTATAATACCGCCAAACTTAAATTTTATATAGACGGTGGCGTCGGGCTCAATTTTTCGGGTTATTCAAACCAACACCTGGATATTAAAAACACCGATGAGTTTAATAATGTTACCCGCACCAGCACCGACAATCCTTACTTACTTAGCTCATTCTGGTTAACAGTGCCTGTACAGGCCGGGGTAATTTTTAAGAAAGTAGAGATACACTTTACTTTCCTGACCGGCCCCAATTATACACCAATAAAAGGCGCCAGCTCAACATTAACCGCGGGTAATCAGGCCACAAACATGGGGGTAAAATATTTGTTTTAATTTCACTAAAGAAGATTTATTAATTTTTCTGTAACAGGGATTGGAGAAACCGTTCATAAAGTTATACCTGTTTACAATTGGGCTTTCACTTATTGAACTCCTTCACCAAATCCTTTGCATCTTTTTGTGTAAGATCAAAATGAAACTTTTGCCATGAATGGTAATTTTCCCTCAATTCAGAATTTTCAAATACCGGGCCACCAGGTTTATTGGCATAAACGTTTTTTGTTGGTTTTCAGCCGCTATTTAGTCGCTTTTTCCCACAAAATTAAATCTAGCCTTTTATATCGTTAATTAAAAATAAAAAGCTTTCAGCTTAGCGGTTGGGATAAGTCATAAGACCCTCTTAATCAATAAACTTTAGTTCTGCAAAAAGGGTCACCTTATGCCATCATCCGGTATCAATAAGTACCAAAAAACAAACAAATTAAATTTTATTATTATGAAATCAAAAATCTTAATCCCGCTGCTGGCAGGCGTTGTTCTGCTGGGCGCCTGTAAAGGAAAACATGGCTCTGAAGAGTTTGTCAATAATACCAGCAGTAGCAGTGCTGACAGCGTTAAAGAATCAGAATCAGCTACCCTAACTGTCCCTAAACTGGTAAAAACCGCAGATATGCGCTTTAAAGTAAAAAACGTGCAGCAAACCAGCGAGCATATTACCGCCCTTACCACCAATTATCACGGCCTTGTAATGCACAACCAGCTGGGCTCATCCGAGCTGCGCAGTGTGGATGTCCGCAAAAGTGATGATTCTGTTATAAGAATAACTGCCTTTAATACCACTGCCGATATTACTGTAAAAATCCCGACAAACAAGCTGAACGACTTCATGAATGAGGTTGGACGCATGGGTATTTATGTCAATAACCGCCAATTGGATATCTCTGATAAATCGCTGGACTATCTTGCGGCACGACTCAAGCTTCAAAGCCGCAAAGAGTTGGTAAGCCAGCAAAAACGAGGAAAAATAATTATAAAAAACCCCGCCAGCGTATTGCTTTTAAAAGATGATATGGTTGATCAGCAAATTGGGAACCAGCAGATTGACGATGAAGTTAAAAACAGCATTGTTACCTTAAGCTTTTATCAAAGCAATACTATTTACAAAGAAACCGTGGTCAATGACGATCCTTCAGCTTATAATCTCCCATTTTTTAAACGATTGATCGGGGCTATTGAAAACGGATGGCTAATATTTGAAGAATTGTTACTCGGCCTTGCAAATTTGTGGGTGCTAATAATTGCTGGCTTGGGGATCTGGATGCTTGTAAAGTATTACAGAAGCAAAAGGCCTCCTCTTTTAGCTAAAAACTAAAGCAACGGACCGGGCGAACTATATTCAACAACAGTTCGCCCGTTTTATTTAATAATATTTCCTTCTAAGAAAACCAATGCCAGCTCATGATTGTTAGTAGCTAAGATCAATTATATTAACATGGATGATAAAACAAAAACAGGGCGCCCTGACAGGGACCTGATCAATGCGGGTGAGTATTATGAAATTGAATATTGGTCAAATAAATTTGGTATTACTCCCGAAAAATTAAAGTCGGCCATTAAGGCCGTGGGCTCTTCTGCCAAAGCAGTGGAAGCTTACCTGAATAAATAAATCCGTTGTTATGAGCCTGGAAAAATATGCAAAGAAGCGAGACTTTACCAAAACTGCCGAGCCTAAAGCTGGCAAAAGCAGCGATAGGGAAAAGCTGGCATTTGTGATCCAAAAGCACGATGCTTCGCGGCTGCATTATGATTTCAGGCTTGAAATGGATGGCGTATTAAAAAGTTGGGCAGTGCCTAAGGGCCCGTCAACCGATCCAAAAACAAAGCGCCTGGCCATGATGGTGGAAGATCACCCTTATGATTACCGTACTTTTGAGGGCATAATTCCCGAAGGCGAATATGGCGGCGGTACTGTTATTGTTTGGGACGAGGGCACCTATGAGCCGATAGAAGAAATTAAAGGTAAAAAAGCGCAGGAAAAAGCTTTGTTGGCTCAGTTAAAATCAGGCTCGTTAAAAATAAAGTTGCATGGTGAAAAGCTGGAGGGTGAATTTGCGCTGGTAAAAACCCATGGCATGGGCGAAAATGCCTGGCTGCTGATAAAACACGATGATGCTTTTGCTTCAACAAAAGATATTACCAAAAAAGATAAATCTGTGCTATCGGGCAAAACCATTGCGAGTATGGAGAAAACCAGCGAAAAGGTATGGCAGCACGGGCATGAAGAGGATGTAGAAAAGGCTGTACCAAAAAGTAAAAAAAAAGCCCCGGTGAAACTGGTTGAGGAAATGGTGGGTGAAGACCCGGATGTTTCGGTGGTGGATAAGACGGGGGTTGATGCTGAAGCGCTTATAAAAGCGGCACCGAAAACATCCATTCCAAAAAACCTAAAACCCATGCTGGCCACGTTGGTTGACGAACCGTTTGACGACCCGGATTGGCTGTACGAAGTTAAGTGGGATGGCTACCGCGCACTGGCTTTTATTAATAAAGGCGAAGTGGAGCTGCTATCACGCAATAGCAAAACTTTCCACGAAAAATTTTATCCGATATATGACCTGCTTAAAAAGCTAAAACTCAACGCGGTTTTGGATGGCGAGATCCTGGTGCTGAATGAAAAAGGCATCTCCAATTTCGGCGACTTGCAAAACTGGCGCAGCGAAGCCGATGGTGAATTGGTTTATTACGTATTTGATATACTTTGGTACGAAGGTAAAAACCTGATGGGCTTACCGTTAACCCAGCGCCAGGCTATACTAAAAGCGGTACTCCCCACTGATGACGACCGGATGCGAATAAGCAAAGTATTTGATGCAGGCGGAATTGATTTTTTTAATGCAGCAACCCGCATGGGGTTGGAAGGCATCATCGCAAAAAAGGCAAGCAGTATTTATTCACCCGATTTGCGTACCAGGGATTGGTTAAAAATAAAAGTACATAAACGGCAGGAAGTAGTTATTGCAGGCTACACCAAAAATGCAGACACCTCAAAACAGTTCAGTTCGCTGTTGCTAGGCGTTTATGAAAACGGCGCTTTGCAATATGTGGGCAAAGTTGGCACCGGCTTTAGTGATAAAGTGCAAAAGGAAATGATGATTGAGTTTAAGCCATTGATAACTGATAAAAGCCCATTTGATATAATTCCCGATGTAAATAAGCCATCGCGTTTCAGGCCTAATCCGCCTAAAGCAAAAGCCACCTGGTTAAAGCCTGAGCTGGTTTGCGAGGTCGCCTTTAGTGAAGTAACCAGTGATGGTGTATTCAGGCACCCATCATTCCAGGGAATGAGGATTGATAAAAAAGCTAAAGATGTTGTGAGGGAAACAGCTACACATATAAATGACGTTATGGAAACAGACGAAAAGAAAGACACTCACGCCAGTGCCATAAACCCCCCAAAGGGCAAGGAAAGAAAAACCTTGTTAAATCCGAAAGATGAAACCCAGGTACGCGAGGTTTGCGGACATGAGCTAAAGTTTACGCACCTGGACAAGGTTTACTGGCCGGAAGATAAGGTGACTAAAAGGGACATGTTTAATTACTATTACCAGGTTGCCGAGTATATTTTGCCTTATCTAAAAGACAGGCCAATGTCACTCAACCGTTTTCCGGACGGAATCCATGGGCCAAGCTTTTATCAAAAGGATGTAAAAGATAAAGCACCTGACTGGGCCAAAACCTTCCCGTACACCAATGGTGATGGTGAGCATAAAGAATACCTGGTTGGTACGGATGAAGCCAGCTTATTATGGATGGCATCATTGGGATGTATTGAGATGAACCCATGGTTTAGCCGGATCCAGTCGCCGGATAACCCGGATTATTGTGTGATAGACCTGGATCCCGACAAAAACACATTCGACCAGGTGATTGAAGCGGCACGGGAAGTTAAAAAAGTGCTGGATGCTATTGATGTTCCCTCCTTCTGCAAAACATCCGGCTCTACCGGGATGCATATTTATGTCCCCATGGTGCAAAGTATGATTATGACCAGTCGCAAATGTTTGCGCGCATTATTGTTGGCATTGTGCATGAACAACTGCCTGATTATACCAGTTTAGAAAGGATGGTTGCTGCCCGAAAAGGAAAAATGTACCTTGATTTTTTGCAAAACCGACCCGGGGCTACTATAGCGGGCCCGTACTCGCTACGCCCAAAAGTTGGGGCAACGGTATCCATGCCCCTGCATTGGGACGAAGTAAAACCCGGCCTGGCCATGAAAGACTTCACTATTTTTAATTCCATCGACCGCCTTAAAGAAACCGGCGATCTATTTAAAGGCGTATTGGGAAAAGGTATTGATTTGGAGAAAACCATTAAAAAAGCAAAGGCCACGTTTGGGGATGTAAAAGAAGAGAGGTAAAAACTGAAAGGCGAAAGCTGAAAGGTAGAAAAGAAACCTGGAGGATTCACAAAGAGTCAGTAGGCAAGAAAACTAATGCAAGGATCGCTATATAAAAGAAAGGCTTCTGTCCTGACTCTTGCATCTTGACTCTTAAATCTTACAACTATGCCTTCATCTGTTGTTGCAGATATGGAATATAATAAAGAGAAATCATCACTGCGGATAACTTATACGTCAGGCGCTGTGTATGATTATATAGGCGTACCTCCTGAAGTTTTTAACGAAATGAAAATTGCCGGCTCAAAAGGGACATTTTTAAACTATATGATAAAGGGCAAATACCGGTATAAAAAGATCAGGCAGGTGTAAATACTTACGGCTTTTAAATTAAAATTATAAAATGCGTTTACTTTTTTAGGTAAACAATTATATTTGCGCCAAATTAAATACAAAATAAGATGAATTCAACAGAAAACGCCAACGCAGAAGGTCACTATAAATTAATGATACTTGCAATAGTGATAGGAATAGTAGGTGTTTACCTGCGTTTTGCTGATTTTCATTACTCTTCAGCTGTATCAAATATCATTTTGATCATCGGCGTTTTATTAGCGCTGAAATCTGTGTTTGCAATATTGAAATAAGTTCTTCACCTCGCGCGATTGCTGTAAAGGTCAGCTAATTCTGTTACCGGATTATCTAAACCTTTACAGCAATGACGATATGGTAAGTTTTAATTTGCCGAACCATTACTGCTTACTGCCAACTCAAAACTGCCAACTTCCGCTACTCCCCTATTTCCCTTTATATTTCGAATCATTCAGAATTTTTTGTGCATCTGAATTAGCCATCAGCGCCGGTAGTGTTACCTCAGGATGTTTATCCATATATTGTTTTACTATTTGCCAGCCTGTCCAGATTGCCAATTTTGGTGCTGATTCATTTTTTTCACCGAGACCGGGAGTAAACGGAGCTTCGTTAAAATATTTCTGAATTTTGGGATAATCACTTTCATAAAGCAGGTTCTCATCCAAAAAATACGCCCAGATCTTTGATTTAAAGTCTTCACACCATTTTATTTGTGCGCTTGTATAGCCTATTTTGGTACTATCGCCAACATCAGGCATCACCTGGTCCATAAAATACATGATCTTTCCGTTATAAATCATTTTCGAGAGCAGGGTTTTGCTGCTGTCGCTCTCCGGGAACATATCTTCCCTAACAATCCCTTCAACAACCCGGGGCGTTATATTTTGCTTGTTAAAAAATTGTGATAAATAATGCGGATAGGCATTGGTAAGCGATGGGTAGAACCGCGAATCTGCACCTAAGAAAAGATCAAGCCCGATCCCAAAATAATGATTACCAATAATAGTTTGCGCCTCAAAACCCGAATAATAAGCATACACTTTTGGCAGCTGTTGTTTTGGAAAATAATATTTGATATGCCTGAACGCATCGGTTAACTCCTCATCCTGTTTTTCCAAGCCGTCTTTATAAACCGAATCAACATCATGTTTCAAATCGTTGTAAGCCTTGTTTGCAAATACCTGCCGCAATAATTTAAAATATGCGGTATCCTGTATTTTAATGTCCCGGTCCTGTAATATCAGCCCAATAAAATCGCTGTAAAAAACACCATATTTGCGTTGCAGATAAGCTGCCTGTGCCCCCATTGGCTTTGTACGCATAGCGTCAAATTCTTTGTCAAAGCGCTCAATCTTAACGTCAACAGGTATATTGCTAACATCAATCCTTTTGTGGCTTTTACATGAACTGACAGCCAGGGCTACTAAAAAGAATAAATAAAATGGCTTTTTGGGGTTTAAAACAGTCATTGTTTGTGCTTTGAGCAAAAATAATTTTTATTTGCATTTAAATATGCAATCAACGGAATTAAACCGTTTGTTATTTACTAACCAGAATAATTTATAAATGAAGATCGCCTTAGCCCAGCTTAACTATCATATCGGAAACTTTGAATCAAATACCGCTAAAATTATTGAGCATATTCAAAAGGCCCGCACCAACGGCGCTGACCTTGTGGTATTTGCCGAACTGTGTGTTTGCGGCTACCCATCACGCGATTTTTTGGAGTTTGATGAGTTTATTGACCTTTGCGAAGCATCGGCACAAAAAATAGCCAAAGAATGCCATGGCATTGCCTGCATAATAGGTTTGCCCACCCCTAACACACGCCCGGCAGGAAAGGATCTGAATAATTCGGCCTATTTTATTGAGGAAGGTAAAGTTAAGGCCGTTGCCAATAAGGCACTGCTGCCCAACTACGATATTTTTGATGAGTACCGCTACTTTGAACCATCAACCGAGTTTAACTGCATTGAGTTTAAAGGACACCGCATAGCACTAACCATTTGCGAGGATTTATGGAACACCATTGAAAATCCGCTGTATGTTACCCGGCCTATGGATATTTTGATAACGCAAAAGCCGGATGTAATGATAAACATTGCTGCTTCGCCATTTTCCTATAACCGTAATGAGGAACGGATAGAGATTTTGAGGGATAATGCCAAAAGATACCAATTACCCCTGCTGTATGTAAACAATGTTGGCGCACAAACTGAACTGATATTTGACGGAGGATCATTTGTATTTGATAATACGGGCAAGCTGATTGACGAGATGCCCTACTTTGAGGAAAGCGTCGCCTATTATACTTTAGATAATAAGGGCGCTATAACCTTTGAGCACCCCGCAACACTCAGGCTTGAAAAACAAAGTGATATTGAGCAGATCCATAAGGGGATCATCTTAGGGATCAGGGATTATTTCCATAAGTCGGGCTTTAAGCAGGCAATACTGGGTTTATCCGGAGGGATAGATTCTGCAGTAGTTTGCGCACTGGCCGCCGAGGCTTTAGGACCCAAAAATGTAATGGCAGTTTTATTGCCCTCCCACTTTTCGAGCGATCATTCTATTAAAGATGCAGAGGATTTGGTGAACAACCTGGGTTGTTTAAGCGAAACTATTGCTATTAAAAACGTAACTGATGCATTTGAAGCAACCCTGAGCCCGCAATTTAAAGGGTTGCCCTTTAATATTGCAGAGGAAAATATCCAATCGCGCAGCAGGGCGGTATTGCTGATGGCCATGTGCAATAAGTTTGGCTATATCCTGCTCAACACCTCCAACAAAAGTGAGGCGGCAGTTGGCTATGGCACTTTATATGGCGATATGTGTGGTGGGCTTTCAGTTATTGGTGATGTTTTTAAAACCCAGGTTTTTGAGCTGGCCAGGTATATTAACCGCGATAAGGAGATCATTCCGATAAACTCTATTGTTAAACCACCATCAGCCGAGCTAAGACCTGATCAAAAGGATACCGACTCGCTGCCCGAATATGATATCCTGGATAAGATCTTAAAAATGTATGTTGAAGAAAGACAATCATCTGCCGGCATTATTAAAATGGGTTATGATGAAGCTACGGTTCACCGGGTTATCCGCCTGGTAAACATTTCTGAGCATAAACGTTACCAAACCCCGCCAATTTTAAGGGTATCGCCAAAAGCTTTTGGCATGGGCAGGAGAATGCCGATTGTAGGGAAGTATTTGTCGTGATTTTTTTGCTGGCGCGAGCTGAGCCAGGGAAATCGCATTCAACATTTTAGCCAGCGTAGAATAAACCCAAGCCAATGCCCAATGTAAACTAAACCTCTATTATAGTATAGTTTTATGCAGGTGTTACACTAAAATAGTGTAACAGGGTGTAACAGCAAAAAGTTGACCCTAAGTGCTAAAAACCTCATTTCTGCGTTAATAATGCACTTTTTACCCTACCTGTTCTGTTAAAAAATGCGAAAAGTGCTGACAAACTGGTGTCAGCGTTTTTTTGGAAAAAATTGCTTATGGTTCTGCATCGAAGCAAGAGTAGCTATTGCGCTCACCGTAGATCATGCCCGTGCTCAGTGAATTGCGCTTAAAATCGAACGGCCGTTAGGAGGCTGGTATAGCATGGCCAAAGCTTTCAGCTTCACAGTAAAATGTTTTTTTCATTTCGATATGCAAACCATAAGCCTTCCTCCCGTAAGCTGAAAGCTTACCGCATGTCGCACCACGAGTTACACTTCGCTAAACTCGCGGTAGCGATGCAATTAATTGTTTTTTTCCTATCTTGTAATTCCTATTACCGGCTTATGTTAAAAAACTACATCAAAACCTCAATCAGGTATTTCCTTAACCACAAGGCGTTTTCAACTATCAATATTATTGGCCTAAGCACAGGCATTTGCGTGTGCTTTTTTGCTTTGCTGTATGTACAGTTTGAGTTAAGCAGAGATAGTTACAACAAACAGGCAGATAACATTTATCGCCTGGTAACAGATATTAAAACGCCGGTTGGTATTAATTACGAGAGCACATCTGCGCCGATGGCGCCGGCCATACAGGCAGCCTTTCCGGAGGTGAAAATTGCCACGAGGGTTTTTATGGATGATATGATCCTGCAGAGCAACCCTGATAATGCTGCCAAAGAAGAGGTTGCATACGTAGATGCTTCTGTATTTTCGGTTTTCAGCTGGCAGCTGCTGCGTGGCGATGCCAAACATTTGTTTGATGCCCCCTGCAATGTGGTACTTACCGAAACTGCCGCCAAACACTATTTCGGCAACGCCGACCCGGTTGGTAAAACCATGCTAATAAACGGCAAAACAAACGCAACGGTAACCGGCATAATGAAGGATATTCCTTATAGTTCGCATTTAAGGGTGGGTATGCTCTTCTCCATGACTACGCTTATTGACGCGCAAAGCGGCTGGAATATTCATTGGAAGCACTTTGGCTTTTATACATACCTGCTGCTGAAACCCGGTACCGATGCGGTAAAATTGAGCGCAAAACTGGCCGGCATTGTAAATGCCAACATGGATCAAAGCCAGTCGAAATATACCCTTTCGCTTGAGCTTTTGAAAAATGTTTACCTATATGGCAAACCACGGGGCCACCGCACCGGCAGTTCGGATGGTGGTAGCATAACCAATATTTATATCTTTTCTGTCATCGCCATTTTTGTGCTGTTTATTGCCTGCTTTAACTTCATTAATTTAACCACGGCATTTTCACTAAAACGGGCAAGGGAAATTGGAGTTCGCAAAGTGCTTGGCGCAACAAGAAGCCAGCTTGCTATCCAGTTTTTTACAGATTCGGTACTGCTTTGTTTAATTGCCTTCGTGATCGCATTTGGGTTGGCGGCTTTATTACTGCCGATGTTTAACCAATTAACAGGCACAATTATGGCGACAACCATATTCGGCAATTTGTATTACGTTGCCTCCTTATTATTGATCTCGGTAATAGTAGGCCTGCTTTCGGGCGTATATCCGGCCCTGTTTTTATCCGGCTTTAAGCCCATCAGCAGTTTAAAAGGTCAATTGGCTTCGGGCAATGGAAGCCTTATATTACGTAAATCGTTAGTGGTGGCGCAGTTTACTATTTCCATAGTGCTTATTATTTCAACCCTTATAGTTTATAACCAGCTGGATTTTATGCAGAACCAGCAGCTGGGCTTCAAAAAAGATCACCGCATGGTGATAGACTACCAGTTTAACGAAGACATTAACGCACATCCCGACCTGGTGAAGCAGCAGCTTGCTGCTATTCCGGGTGTAAACAGCGTCTCCCTTTCTTCCAGTGTACCCGGAACCCCTAACAATGTGTTCTCTACCCAAATCACAAATTCAGATAACTTATACCAGGACGTGCTTACCGATGTCTACTATTTTGACGGTGACTTTTTGGAGCAATACGGTTTAAAGATTGTTGCAGGCCGCGGGTTTAATAAACAATTTACACCGGATGAAAAAACCATGCTGATAAACGAAGCAATGGTTAAAAAGATGGGGTATAAAACACCAGGGGAAGCCATAGGGAAACAATTTAAACAATTTGTTTCCAGTGGCACAATTATAGGCGTAGTAAAGGATTTTCATTTCCATTCCTCGCAGGAGCTGGTTCAGCCTTTGGCTATCCGCCCCATTATTGGCTTCTTTACCTGTTTAACGCTCGATATTACATCCACCCACATGCAGCAAACCATAGCACAGGTAGAAAAACAATGGAAGCAGCTGGCACCTGGCCTACCCCTGATCTACTTTTTCGAAGATGAGGCATACAATAAGCAATATATATCCCAGCAGCGCTTTGGCAGCCTGTTTGTTTGCTTTTCGGTATTAGCTATAGTAATCTCATGCCTGGGCTTGTTAGGC
>Ga0193702_1000522_pt1 | contig 12324 bp, 9 predicted proteins | sample U3a1metaG_FD_143060 | JGI IMG/M metagenome (GOLD analysis project Ga0193702, IMG submission 143060) | Soil microbial communities from a riparian zone of the East river system, Colorado, United States - U3a1 | ecosystem: Environmental > Terrestrial > Soil > Riparian zone | place: USA: East River... | reverse complement strand
TTGAAACATTAATTTAGCCTAAGTCGTTAAATACCGACCAGAAATTATTAAATCTTTTAAACAATTTATAAAAAAAATAGTTGTTCTTTGTCGAATAGACATTATATCGTTTAGATTTTAAATTACTTTTGTGGTAGTTGGATTTATACATATAAAATTATATATGATTGACTGTGAAATCTTATTTCATAAAGGGTAAAGTTTTTACCTGCAGTTAAATTTATTGAAATTTAAATATTATTTCAATAACATAACGCTATATAAATCAATAATAATTAATTTATTCATAAAGAAGCTATTTGTCAATGGGCAAGGTTTGTATAATAATTAGTTTAATATAAAAATAGAGCTCTATTACACTACGTTTAATTTTTTTAATATATAGAACATTTATAATAATAATGTATAATTAAGCATATTCACCCATGAACTTTAAAACAAAAAAAGTATCGTTTTTTATTACAGCAATAGTTATATTTTGCTGTTCCTGTACATCTTACAAAAACGTCCCTTACTTTCAAGACCTCGACCAGAATAATATAACAAAAGAGGAAATAAATAATTTTTCTCCTTTGATTATACAGCCCGGGGATATTTTGGCAATCAATGTCACCAGCCCGTCAACAGGTACCGAGGTGTTCAATTACAACTTAAACCGTATTGCCGGGGTAAATAATAGTAGTGGCAGCAGTAGTAACAGCAGCAGCCAGGGAACTCCCGAAAATTCTGTAATTGGCTATCTGGTAGATTTGAATGGAAACATTAATCTGCCACTTATTGGCCAAATGAAAGTTTCGGGTTTAAATACCACCAATTTAACTGACCAACTGCAAATATCACTTGCAAAGTTTTTTACTAAACCTATTGTTAATATAAGGATTATAAACTTCAAGGTATCAGTATTAGGTGATGTAATGAAACCCGACGTATATACCATTCAAAATGAACGCATTACTGTGCCTGAAGCATTAAGTCTTGCCGGCGACCTTAATATAACCGCCATTCGTAACAATATTTTACTGATCAGAGAAATTAATGGAAAACGTGAATTTATACCCATAGATCTTAATTCAAAAAGGTTATTCCAGTCTCCATATTATTACCTCAAAAATCATGATGTAATTTATGTTACACCAAACAGATCAAAAATTTCAAATAGTAATACCGCTGGTTTCCAAAGAGTTAGTCTGATTATTTCTGCACTATCAGTAGTGGCTCTTTTCGTTGCCTATCGTAAATTTTAATTCTAATTTAATCTATCCATGGCTGTCAATAATAATCAGATTGCAACTATTACCTTACCAGTATCTCAAGCACAAACGGTTGATTTTGCTAAACTTTTAAAAAGATACTTTTTTCATTGGCCTATATTCTTTTTATCGTTAGCAGTATTTATTGTTTTGGCTTATTTCTATAATCAATATACAAAGCCTGTTTATCCAATAAATGCTACTATCGAATTCAAGGGCACTAAGAATCCTGATTATAATGCAGAGAAAAATAACCTTCAGGAACTCGATCAGATCAGTACGCCTATTGTTTTTGAAAATGAAATAGAAGTATTGAAATCTAAAAAGATCATGCTTCAGGTGGTCAATCAGTTAAATTTGTGGGTTAATTATTCTAAAAAAGATGGTATTTTATCAACTGATCTTTATAAATCGAGCCCTGTAAATTTCCAGTTTATAAAAATGCCTGCAAGGTTTCCCAGTAAAGGGATACAATTGGACATTATTATAAAGGATAACAATTCTTTTTTAATAAAGGATAAAGATGACAAGCAAACTGAGTTTAAATACGGACAATATATTCAGAGCGATTTTGGATTGTGGAAATTAGATCACAATTCAACAATAGGAGGTTATATTGGTGATAACATTAAGATCGGCGTAGATGATCCCTCAGTTGTTGCTGATGCCTATATTTCGGGCCTTAAATCCACGCTTGAAGACAAAGAAGTTCCATTTGTTGATTTGACAATGTCTGATCAAATTCCAGGCCGGGGAGAGGATATTCTTAATACAGTAATCAATACCTATTTAAAATCTGCAATTGATGAAAAAAATAAAAAGACAGAAGCAACAATCAAGTTTATAAGCAAGCGGATTGATTCTATTGGCAGAGATCTTCGCGGTGATGAAGCACAATTGGAGAGTTATGCCAGGAGCCAGGGATTAACAGATATCACCTCACAATCTCAATCCTATGTACAGGATCAGCAAACTAATCAGAAAGCCCTGAATGATATTAACATACAAATTAAAATCATCAACGGGATAGAAAGCTATGTAAATTCTCCTCAAAACAGTGAAAGACAGCCTTCTACACAGGGACTGACAGATCCAAGCTTAAATACTATGCTTGATAAGCTATCTGATTTACAATTGAACAAGCAACACTTGCTGGCATCAAATCCCAAAGATAACCCTGTATTTGAGCCAATTGATAATGAGATCAGAAGTTTGCAGGAAAAGATCAGGGAAAAGATCCGTACCAATAAAGAAGCACTTTTATTAACTAAAAATCAGCTTCAATCATATGGGTCAAGAGCCGAGGGATTAATAAGAAGTGTCCCTGGGCAAAAAACGCAATATGGCGGAATGGAGAGGGGTAAAGATGTTGAAGAAAAACTGTATACCTTCTTATTAGAACAACGCGAGCAACTATCCTTAAAATACGCCTCAACTGTATCAGATGCAAAAGTGGTAGATTATGCGCATGCCGGCAAAGCAAAATGGCCCAAGCCTATGATCGTTTATGTTCTGGCTGCTTTCATGGGTATCTTTTTACCTATAGGTATAATTTATACCAGGGACAGTTTTGATGATAAAATTACTAATCGTAAGCAAATTGAAGATGCTTTAAATATTCCTATTCTTGGGGAACTTTCATACCAGGAATCATCTACCCCGATTGTAATTATTAAAGAAAGAGGAAATTTCGCTATTGGTGAGCAATTCAGATCACTCAGGGCTAAGTTATACCAGGTTCATAACAATGATAATCCAGCGGGTAAAGTAACCCTGGTTACTTCAAGCACATCGGGTGAAGGAAAAAGCTTTATAAGTGCTAATCTGGCTGTAACTTTAGCTTATGCTGCAAGAAAAACTATCATCCTTGAAATGGACCTCCGGAAGCCAAAAACCTCTCTGATGTTTGATTTGTTGCCAGAGCATCCGGGAATAAGTGATTATTTGAATGGGGATAAGAATAAGTTAGAAGAACTTATACAACCATCCGGCATTCCGGGACTTGACGTTTTGGGTTGCGGATCAATTCTTGAAAATCCGTCTGAACTGCTCGAAAGGGAAAAACTTGAAGATTTGATCCAGGTTTTACGTAAAACATATGATCATATCATTGTTGATACACCACCGATACACCTTGTTACAGACGCTGTAATTGTCGCCAGGGTAGTAGATGCTTCATTGTACGTTATCAGACAAGGGTATACCATGAAAGAAGAGTTTAATTTTATTGATGAGATAAATTCAGATAACAGATTCCCTAAATTAAACATCATTTTTAACGGTATAAAAAGAGATAAATACGGCTATGGGTATAACTATAACAATAGCTATTATAACACTTATACAAGTCGTCCAAAAAACACTTTCGGTAATGTAGCGCGCAGCTTTTTTAACCGGTTTTAATACCCATACTTAATTAATCCGCTATTTTATAATGCTATCTTTGGTAAACAGGATTAAGTGCAAAAACGTGAATGTTTTTCAATTATCCTTTTTAATTTACGGGGACGGGATAAGCCGGATCCCTGGATGCTCAACCCGGTAGTACCTTACTGTATTCTGTATTATAAGAATAATGGGAAAATTAGCCAGCTTTATATAAGAGGTTGGCATTAAAATTAATTGAATATAGGTGTATAGGCAATTCACATGCTAATGCACAATTTAGGAATACAGCGATAATATTATAAGAATACTATAAGGAATGGATATCAGAAATATTAAGACATTAGGTTTGCATTATTGGAAAAACCCTAAAGCAAGGCAAATATTAATGCTGTTTTCTGTGAATATTGCTGGTATCCCTATGGGCATAATAACCAGTATAATATTTACACGTTATCTGGGACCTAACGGATGGGGCGATTATCAATTTTTAGACAATCTTTTTAACTTCAGTGTATTAATTTGCACTTTTGGCTTTTTTCAGGCAGCAAATAGAGTTTTGGTCCTAAACAGCGATAAAGAAAAAGCCAGGGAATATTATGGCGCAACTTTTGTTATTCTGATAGGTTTGTTTTCAGTAATGTCGGTTATGCTGTTGTTTTATTCCTTATTTGATCCAAATTTGAAGGCCAAACATTTAGATAAATTACTATTGTACTCGATACCTATTGGTTGGGCTTATTTGGCAATAAATTATTTTGAAGTATTGTTCCAGGCGGATAATAAAATGAATTTGCTTGCCATTTCAAGATTATTCCCCAAAATAGGTTTTCTGATTTCCGCGTCTATTATTTTTATATTTTTTATTCATGTCAAATCAGATAGATTAGAAGTTGCCTGGGTATTTTACTTATCTACACTTGTATTGGTGTGTACCTATGTTTTATTTAAGGTTAAACTTTCATTTAAGAACATTAAGGCAACTATTGCCGAAATATGGAGTTACAATAAGTCTTATGGGTTCCATATCTATAGTGGAGCACTCGTTGCGGTTGGTATTCAATCACTTACTCCAGTTATTATTAGCTATTTTGGGTTTAATAATAGCGGCGTAGGTTTTTATGCATTGGCGACAGCTCTTGCAAACCCCATTTCATTTATCCCCAATACTATAGCTACCACAAATTATAAAGAATTTGCGGGCCATCAGCGCATACCCAAAAAGCTCACTATTGTTACTATAGCTTTAACTTTGTTTTCTTTAGTAGCATTATGGATAATAGTACCCCCATTCATAAAATATTTTTACGGGCAAAAATTCGAGTCGGTGATTTATATTAATTTTGTTGTAAGCATAGGGGTTGCTTGTTATGGCATAGCTGATTATTTTAACCGTTTTTTGGGAGCGCATGGGCTTGGAAAAATGTTAAGGAACACCTCCTTTATCGTTGGCGGTTTAATTTTAGTTTTCAATTTCGTATTAATACCTCACTTTGGTGTTAAGGGAGCTGCCATTACAAGATTACTAAGCGGGATAACCTATCTTTCTTGTATACTATACTATTACAAAAAAGCAATAAAAAGGAAGCCCGAAAATTTACTTGAAAGTGTTAATATAGATTAAAAATACGCTCAATTTTATGAAAAGTAGTCGCATCGTATTTTCCCTTATTATCATCGGATTATTTTGTCATTTTAATTCCTTGCTTTTCTCTCAATTTAACATGCATGACCCGGCCTCTGCAGATGTTACTACTGCCTGGTATAGCAAACTATCTTTATTAAGTGATATTGCATTGACTTTTTGCAGCATTTATTGCTTTATAACCTATCACAAAAAATTCCCTGCAATTATTAATATCTGTTATTTAATTATGATATTATTTGTATTTATTGGGTCTTTTAATGATTTGTCAATATTTACTAAAACACCCTCTGTGTTTTACTCGCCTAAGGGAATTGGAACATGGATCAACTTCGGGCTACTTTATTTTACTGCGGAAGAAGCTTATACCAGTAAGATATTTAAATTATACAAATACTTCTGTTATGCAATTATTTTGTTTAACGTGATGCAAATAGGTTTATTGGGATCTGTTTCAAATAGAGAGCAGGCTTTAAATGCAATAAGAGATACAACAGTAAATGTATTGTGGATATTTCCTTTCTTTTTTTTAGATAACGATGATAAAACCACTAACGCCAAATTGTTAAAATATTTTCTTATTCTGTTACTGGCCTTTTTTGCTTTTGCAATAGCTTCCAGAAGTTATTTATTGACAATTGCGATCTTTATACTTATCAAATTAAAAAGAGATTTAAAGGAAGGGAGAAGCGCAGCAATGCTAGCGGGTATGGCTATAATTGGTGTATTGCTAGGCTATTATGTTGTTTCAAACATAGATAAGTTTACCACCCTCAAAGATCTGGGCTCTGTATTTTCTGGAAGAATTGGCGAGGATAGCAGGAGCAGTCAATTAAAAGAATTTATGGATCAGTTCAACTATGATAAATTGTTTACCGGGGTTGGTCCCACAGGTGAATGGAATTGGTCTGGTGATTTAAAAGCCCCTTACCAATGGTTAGACAATCAATTTATTTTAGCTACCTGGTGGTTTGGCCTACAAACTTTCATTGTATATTTTATTTATCTTGTTTATAGTGCGTTTAGAAGAAATCCACTTAAAATTTTAGCTGTTAGCAACGGTAAAATTGTCGTATTCTTTTGGATATTGGCTTGTGCCGGCTTCGGAATTTATGTGACTTTTTCATCGAGTCTATATTATTACTTTATCACATTTTTAATTGGTACAATAACTTTGAATATTCGGCACGTTTCTGTTTACCAATTGGACAATAATGAGGCAAATGAAATGGAATTGAGCAAAACCAGTAATACCCTTATTTGAATTGTATCTTAGATAGACAAGGTCCTGGTGGTCTATCATTAATTTATCAAATATTCCTATGCCATTATACGGGTTATCCTATAATTTAATAATATGACAATTTTTATAAGAGCTATTTATCATAGATTACCTATACTTCATAATTTTTTTGGAAAAAGAAATTATATTTATGCTTACGCATGGGGCGTGAAAATTGGAAAAAACGCTGCATTCTTTGGTAGAACACATTTTTACAGAGCAAAAAAATCACAAATAATTATTGGCGATAACTGCACTTTCAGGTCGCCGGCTACAAGTAATTGGATTGGCATAAATCGCCCTTGTATGCTTTCTACTCAAGGCAAGGACAGTAAATTGATAATTGGTGATAATTGCGGATTTAGTGGTACCGTTATCGGTGCATTTAAAATGATCAAATTAGGCAACAATGTACGTTGTGGGGCAAATTCTCTAATCACAGATTCCGATTGGCATTTAGATGATCCCAGAAGCGGCCTTCCGGCCGAAGTGATAATAGAAGACAATGTTTGGTTAGGCGTAAACAGCGTAATTCTTAAAGGAGTAACGATTGGAGCTAATACAGTAATTGGAGCTAATAGTGTAGTGACCAAAAGTATTCCGGCAAATGTAATAGCTGCAGGTAATCCTTGTAAGGTTATAAAGGCTATTAATCAATAATGCTTTGGATAATTAAAATAAAAAAATATAATGATCTCTTGTGAAATTTATGCGTATGGTGTTTCTGAACAGGTGTCATTGATATACACCGGGTTCGCTTTGCTTGCTGCAAAAAAGCAGATTAATTTGACGTATAATTTCAATCAATACTCCAGGTATGGAAAAACACCTGTGCAATTTGTAAGCCCTGATGATTTGCAGGGTGTGTTTGTTGTATTAAATCAAAATAAAACAATTTTTTATGACACCACGGATGGCGAAAACATGATAAACGAAGCCCTGGATGTTTCTGATATATATTTTCAGCTCAGTTATCTTGAAAGTGCAATACCTGCTAAATATAAAGAAAAGGTATTCCCGTTTGGATTGAATTTCCCGGTATATAAGGGGATGTTTGACAGGTTTGAATTTTATCGTTTGTATTTCAGTCGCAGAAACTATAAAGAGTCGCCACGAGAACTGATAAAGTGGGTGTTAAGAAATGTTTCAATAAGATATAATCCTACTGTCAGAAACATGCACGTAGCGCCAAAGCCCAATCAAGATCCCAGCGTGCTTTTTATGGTGCGCACATGGGATCCGGATTATTTCCCTGCCGCACTGACCGATGAGAATAAGGAAATGTGGCAGAAAACATGCAGAGATACTAATGAAACGAGGGCATTGGTAATAGAAACATTAAGAAAAGAGCTTGGAGGCAGGTTTTATGGAGGTTTTGCTAAAAATGCACACGCTGAAAAAAATTATAAAAACCTCTTGCTGGAAGATAATAACTTATCCCAAAAAAAGAATTACGTAAAGACATTGCATGATCATTCTATTTGTATTGCGACAACGGGATTGTATAATTCCATTGGTTGGAAATTTGGCGAATATGTTGCTTTTTCGAAAGCTATAGTCTCGGAAAAATTATACTATATGGTACCCGGTAGTTTTGAGGCTGGTAAAAATTACCTGGAATTTAATGCCGCAGAGGAATGTGTAAAACAAACGCTAAACTTATTTGAGAATAATATGTTAAGAAGGCAAATGATGGAGAACAACTATAATTATTACAAAGAATACTTATCACCTGATAAACAGATATTAAGAACACTTAATATCGCTTTAGGCATACACTAACCTTTTTAATCAGATTTACTGAATTTGATGCCCAGAATAAGGTATTATTAGTTTGTATTCCCAAGTTAACAGATTTTTAAAAAATAGTTACTCAAGTCATATTAGAGAGCTGTCTAAATAGAATATATTCGTATGAATTATTTAGATGCTTGAGATTTAGGTAGATTTATGAACATTACAATTATTTTGAATGAAGCCTATCCGCATGGAATGGCTGCAACTAATAGGATCCATTTGTATGCCAAGCGGTTTAAAGAATGCGGGCATAATGTTGAAATTGTCATTCCAAGGCCTACCGAGCGTCATCATACAACTCCGTTAAATCACCAAATAAGAGGGGAATACGAGGGGATACCTTTCAGGTATCCATTAAGCCCTGTAAGAAGCGACTCATTTATGAAACGGCGAATAAATGATTTTTTATCTTTTTTCAATACTGTTGGCTACATATTCGGTAAAAAACGCAATACCGATGTGTTGCTTATTGTTGACAACAGGTGGTATATGATCGTTACTTGTAAAATATTTTGCTTGCTTTTTAAATGTAAGTTTGTATTAGAAATAAGTGAGTTTCCGTTTGTATTCCATAAAGACAGCCTATTCAATAATATTTATAAAACACTTTATATAAAAAATATATTTAAGTTGTTTAATGGCCTGATTGTGATTTCTGATAGTCTTTTTTCCTATTTCCAGGATAAAATAAGCAAAAAGGGTAAACTTATTATTGTTCCTATCTTAACTGATACAAATCATTTTCAGCAGATATCTACTAATAGCGGGGAGATTGTTTATACAGGGGCGCTCAATCAATTTAAGGATGGAATACTGGACCTGTTGCAAGGCTATCGTATTTTTAATGAGAAAAGCCCGGGAAAAAAGCTGGTTTTAATGGGAGATATTAATGTATCCCCAAACAGAAAGGAAGTGATTGCGTTTATTGACGAAAATAATATGCAGGGCAATGTAGAAATTACTGGTTATGTTGCCAGGCAGGTAATGATTCAAAGAATGAGCAACGCCGCAGTTTTAGCTTTAGCAAAACCTGCTAATAAACAGTCAGAACATTGTTTTCCAACCAAAATAGCCGAATACCTTTCAACAGGGAAACCGGTACTGACGACAAGCACTGGTTCCATTCCTCAATTTTTGACTAATAAGAAAAATTCATATTTAACTGAGCCCAATAATCCGGTTGAATTAGCTGAGACTCTTTCTGATATTTTTTCGGACTATGACAGGGCAGAAATTGTTGGAAAAAATGGCCGGGAACTGGCACAAAATGAATTTGAATATACTAAACAGGTAGATCGGATCATTGACTTTTTTAATCAATTATAAATACATTTTTAGCCGGATTAAATGTATTTGATATGGATGTGGCATAATTAATTTAATAAAATAATAAGTATAAAATTTACAATGGAAAGTTTACAAAGTCAAAACCCCCTTAATATTCTGATGGTAAATTGGGTATGGTTTCAGGTAGGGGGCGACTGGACTTATGTCGATAACGTAAGAAAGCTTTATCAGGGGAAAGGCCATAATGTAATACCTTTTGCTATGAAATCTGATAAGGATTTTGATAGCTACGGATATGATAAATATTTTGTAGACTTTATTGATTATAAAAAACTGAATGCCAACAAAGGTATGATCAGTGGAATAAAAGCTTTAACTAAAAGCATTTATTCAAAACAGGCCAAAACGAATATGGAAAGGTTATTAACCGACACCAAGGTTGATATAGCCCATTTACATAATATCAATCATTATATTACCCCAAGCATACTTCCTGTGCTTAAAAAGCATAAGGTTCCTGTAGTATGGACCTTGCACGATTACACATTAATATGCCCCGAAAATTCTTTTATTTCACACGGAAGTATTTGCGAAAAATGCAGAGGAGGTAAATTTATACAATGTGGGATCAATAAATGTAAAAAAGGTTCATATCTGGCAAGTTCACTGGCCGGACTGGAAAATTATGTTCACCGGTATATGCATTTATTTAAGCATGTTGATTACTTTTTATGCCCATCCGAGTTCTTGTATAAAAAGTTCTATGAATTTGATTTTTTTAAGGACAAGCTCAGATTAACCAATTTGTGCTTTAATTTTAATAATGAGGCATTGGGCGGCTCACAAGTTAAAAGTGATGAAAAATATATTTTGTATGTAGGCCGGTTAGAGAAAATTAAGGGTATAAACACGCTTTTAAAAGCAGTTAGCGGATTAAATATCCCATTAAAAATAGTAGGCGGGGGTAATCTGCAGGCCGAGATACAGGCTTATATAAATACTAATAATTTAACTAATGTACAGTTGCTGGGGCACAAAACACTGCCAGAAGTTTATAGTTTAATTACTAATGCTCAATTTACAGTGTGCCCGTCTGAATGGTATGAAAATTATCCTTTCTCAGTTATTGAAGCCATGTCGTTTAAAAAGGCAATTGTAGGGGCCAGAATCGGGGGAATACCAGAATTAATAATCAACGAAAAAACGGGTTTGCTTTTTGAATCTTTTAATGCCGATGATTTGAGGGAAAAGATAATAAGGTTGTGGAACGATGACAATTTGAAAAAAGAATTAGGCGATAATGCCCACAAATTTATTTCAAACCAGGTAAGTTATGACAGGCATTATTCCATATTAAAGGACATCTACAGTAATTTAAATGTTGCACTCTAAAAATCCTTCATGAAGATAATGGTTTTGGGTACCCGTGGAATACCAAATATTCCGGGAGGGGTGGAGACACATTGCGAGCATCTTTATCCAAGGATGCTAAAAAATGGTGAAAACGATATAACCGTAATTTGCAGAAGTAGTTATGTGACCGATAAAACCCGTAAAGAATACAATGGTATCAGGCTAAAAAATATATACTCGCCCAAAAGCAAATCATTTGAAGCCATTGTGCATAGCTCTTTTGCTATAATATATGCAGCTTTTAAAAGACCTGATGTGGTTCATATACATGCGATCGGGCCAAATTTAGTTACCGGTTTAGCAAGGTTATTCAACTTAAAAGTGGTTATGACCCACCATGGGCCTGATTATAAAAGGATGAAGTGGAACGGCCTGGCCAAGTTATTTTTAAAAACAGGCGAATGGATGGGAGTGAAATTTGCAAAGAAAATCATTGTTATATCACAGGAAATAAAGGATCACATTGCTGATACTTATGACAGAACAGATTGTGTATTAATACCCAATGGCGTAGATAAACCAGTGATTAGTATCGATACGGATTATATAGAATCTTTAAACCTGGTAAAAGATCAGTACATTTTTACATTAGGAAGATTTGTTCCCGAAAAAGGATTTGATTATATGATCCGTGCCTATGCACAATCAGTTATATCGAAAAGATATAAGCTAGTGATTGCCGGCGATGCAGATCATGAATCAGAATATTCCTCAGAATTAAAAGCATTGGCAAAACAACACAATGTAGTTTTAACCGGATTTATAAAAGGGGAGAAGCTAAAGCAGCTATTTTCAAATGCTGCTTTATTTATATTGCCATCATTTTACGAGGGGCTTCCGATTGCCCTGTTAGAGGCTATGAGTTACGGACTGCCCATTTTGGCCAGTGATATTGCAGCTAACACACAGGTTAATTTGCCAATAGATTGTTATTTTAAGGTTGGTAATGAAGTGATGTTAATGTATTATCTCGATAATGTAAAGCTAAGAGAGCACCAACGGTTTGAATATGATATGAAGCAATATGATTGGGGCTTAATTGCTGATGACACATTAGAAGTTTACAAAAGCATCCTATAATATTTCAATTCATTCATCATATAGCCTTTTAACTACTTGAAATAAATGAAAAATCCTTTTTAAGGACTAATTAAGCCCTTAAAAAGGATATAATATTGACTAATACCTGTTCTCAGAATTATTCAAACTGATTTTTAATGGCATAGCCATAATCTTTAAGCAATTTCTCTTTCCTGAAGTGTTCA
>Ga0193702_1000521_pt1 | contig 12438 bp, 12 predicted proteins | sample U3a1metaG_FD_143060 | JGI IMG/M metagenome (GOLD analysis project Ga0193702, IMG submission 143060) | Soil microbial communities from a riparian zone of the East river system, Colorado, United States - U3a1 | ecosystem: Environmental > Terrestrial > Soil > Riparian zone | place: USA: East River... | reverse complement strand
ATACGGGTCGTCGCTGCTGGCCACCACGATGCTCGGAAACGGCAGCTTCTGCATCGGCATCGGCGCAAACCCCACCGCTTCGGCCGGATAATCCGGTCCCTCCACATCGCTGGGCGCCACCAAAAACGCCCCCTTGATATGCAGCTGCGAGCCTTCCTTCGCCCACTGCGCCACGGTGACGCATCCCAGGCTGTGGGCCACCAGGATCGGCGGCCCCTGGTCGCTGGCGGCGATCGCCGCGTCCAGCTCGGCCACCCACTCGTGGCACACGGGGTTATTCCAATCGCGGTGCGGCACGCGCTGCCATTCGGCGTGCTTGCGCTCCCACAGCGTCTGCCAATGTTGAGGGCCCGAGTTCCATAGCCCCGCCACGGTCATCACATCGCATTCCATCGAATCCCCCCGGTCGGCAAACGTCATGACGATGATTGTACGTCGCAATCCGAATGCGCATCGCGCGGTCTACAGCGCGGTGCGCAGGGCGAACAGCTCAGGGAACAACACCACGTCGAGCATCTTGCGCAGGTAGCTGACGCCGGCCGTGCCGCCGGTGCCGGTCTTGAAGCCGATGATGCGCTCGACCGTCGTCACGTGGCGGAAGCGCCAGAAGCGGAACGCGGTCTCGAGGTCGACCAGCTTCTCGGCCAGTTCGTACAGCGCCCAGTGCTGCGAGGGGTCCTGGTACACGCCCAGCCACGCGGCCTTGACCGACTCGTCGTGCTGGGTCGGCAGGGTCCAGTCGGCGTTCAGCCGCTCCGGCGCGATCGCAAAGCCGCTGCGCGCCAGCAGCATGATCGCCTCGTCGTAGACCGAGGGCGCGTGCAGCTCGCGCTCGAGGATCGCATACGCCTCGGGCGCGGTGTCGTGCACCGTGAGCAGCGCGGCGTTCTTGTTCCCGAGGATGAACTCGAGCTCGCGGTACTGATACGACTGGAAGCCCGAGGAAGCCCCAAGGTAAGGGCGAATCGCGGTGTACTCGGGCGGCGTCATGGTCGCCAACACGTCCCACGCATGCACCAGCTGGTCCATGATGCGCGCTACCCGCGCCAGCATCTTGAAGGCCGGCGCGAGCTCGCCCGCGCGCAGGTTGCTGCGCACCGCCTGCATCTCGTGCAGCATCAGCTTGAGCCATAACTCGCTGGTCTGGTGCTGGATGATGAACAGCATCTCGTTGTGGTTCGGCGAGCGCGGATGCTGGGCGTTCAGGATCTGGTCGAGCCCGAGGTAATCGCCGTAGCTCATCGCCTCGCTGAAGTCCGTGTGCGCGCCATGCCAGGCGGCCGGGTCTTTTTTATCGGTGGACATAGGTCTCTCCTCAGGTGACCGCGCCGCGGCTGGCGGCGATGTCGTAGTCTTCAAGGTCGAGGATCTGGGCCAGGATCTCGACCGCATCCCAGACCTCGGTGTAGCTGGTGTACAGCGGCGTGAAGCCGAAGCGCATGATGGCCGGTTCGCGGTAGTCGCCGATCACGCCGCGCGCGATCAGGGCCTGCATCACGGCGTAGCCTTGCGGATGGGTGAAGCTGACCTGGCTGCCGCGCCGCGCATGCTCGCGCGGCGTGACGAGGCCGAGCGAATGCGCGCCGCAGCGCTGTTCCACCAGCCGGATGAACAGGTCGGTCAACGCCAGCGACTTGGCGCGGATCGCGCGCATGTCGGTCTGGGCGAACACCTCGAGCCCGCATTCGACCAGCGCCAGCGAGACCACCGGCTGGGTGCCGCACAGGGCGCGTCCGATGCCGGCGGCCGGCGCGAATGCGGGCGCCATCGCGAACGGCGCGGCGTGCCCCCACCAGCCCGACAGCGGCTGGCGAAACGCGGCCTGGTGGCGCTCCGGGACCCAGATGAAGGCCGGCGCGCCGGGGCCGCCGTTCAGGTATTTGTAGGTGCAGCCGACCGCCAGGTCGGCGCCCGCCGCGTGCAGGTCGACCGGCAGCGCGCCGGCCGAATGGGCGAGGTCCCACACGATCAGCGCGCCCTGCTGGTGGGCGTGGCCGGTCAGCGCCGCCATGTCGTGCTGGAAGCCGGTACGGTAGTTGACGTGGGTGAGCATCACCAGCGCGCAGTCGGCGTCGATCGCGGCCGGCAGTTCGTCCACCGAGTCGACCAGCCGCACGCGGTAGCCGCGCTCCAGCCAGCGCGTCAAGCCCTCGGCCATGTAGATATCGGTCGGGAAGTTGGAGCGTTCGGTGACGATGACCCGGCGCGCGCTGGCCACGCCCGCGGCCTGCATCTGGAGCGCCGCGGCCAGCGCCTTGAACAGGTTGAGCGAGGTGGTATCGGTGACGACGACTTCGCCCTCGCGCGCGCCGATCAGCGGGGCGAGGCGGTCGCCGAGGCGCTTGGGCAGGTCGAACCAGCCGGCCGTGTTCCAGCTGCGGATCAGGTCCCGGCCCCATTCGCGGGCGATCACGTCCTGGGCGCGCGCCAGCGCCGCCTTGGGCCGCGCGCCGAGCGAATTGCCGTCGAGGTAGATCACGCCCTCGGGCAGGTCGAACTGCTCGCGCAGCGGTGCCAGCGGGTCTTGCGCGTCGAGCGCGCGGCAGTCGTCGCGGCTCGTCATGCGGCGGCCCCGGTCGGCAGTTGGCGCAGGATCGCGCGCACCGGGCTGGCGTCCATGCCGGCCAGCTTGAGGGGCAGGGCGATCAATTCGTAGTCGCCCTCGGGCACCTCGTCGAGCACCACGCCCTCGAGGATCGCCATGCGCGCGGCGCGCACCGCGTGGTGGGCGTCCAGCGTCTTCGAGTCCTGCGGGTCGAGCGAGGCGGCGTCGGTGCCGATCAGGATCACGCCCTGGCTGGCCAGCAGCGCGATGGCGGCGGGCGCGATCGCGGGGAAGGCCGCGTCCCATGCACGCTGCGGCGCGCTGCGGTAGGTGCGCAGCAGGACGCGCGCCGGCACGCCATCGAGCTTGCCGGCGAGGTGGGCCGCCTCGACCCGCTCGACGTCAATACAGTGGATCACGCGGCAGGGGCCGAGGTAGGGCGCGAGGCCGACCGCGTCGATCGCGGCGCCGGCCGGGTCGTAGTGGGAGGGCGCATCGGTGTGCGCGCCCAGGTGCGTGGTCATGCTCATGCGGCTGACGTGGACCGGACAGCCATCGGCGATTTCCCAGGTGGGCGTGGCCGCGAACGGGGTGTCGCCGGGCCAGACCGGGAGATCGGCCGAGATCGTCGGGCTGATGTCCCAGATGGGTAGAGATTGCATGAAAGACACCTCCAACAACTGCTTTAAGCCCCATCCAACGGGCTAGAGCGGGCAGTTTACCCGGGCAAAACCGCTTGTTTGAACTTTTTTCAAAATATTTTCGAAAAACCCTCAAGTTCCCGAAAACGCTGCCGTTAGTGACTCAGACAAGCACAGGTGTAACTGTTTGAAAGATTTTTCGAATTATTTTGCGAAAAGCCTAAAGTTCCTCGGGAGTTTGTCGTAAACGGTACAAGACGACGAAATATCGGCGTCGCCCGCAGTTCGGTTTGACAGGTTTTTACATCCCATTCCACCCCTGTTTTCATAGGGGCGCGACAATGATCCGGCCGTGTTTGTAAGACAAACACCTACGGGTCTATTTCGTCGTTCGGCGACGAAAAATACAGCGATCGGCCTATTCCCCAAAAATTTCCGCGAAGTCAGAATGTATCCCACTGGCAATACACATACCCGCCAGATTCAAACGGATTCAAGGAGATGGAAATGACTGCGAACGACATGATGGCGGAAATTCGTGATGCCAACCTGAGCTACCTGATGTTGGCTCAGCAGATGATCCGCGCAGACAAGGTCACCGCTATCTTCCGCCTCGGCATCGCCGAAGAGATCGCGGACCTGATCGAAGGCATGAGCAACGCCCAGATCCTGAAACTGGCCGGCGGCAATATGATGCTGGCGCGCTTCCGCTTCGACGACGGTGCAATCCTGTCGATGCTGACCAACTACAATAAAGACCGCGGCCTCGCCCAGTCCCACGCCGCCATCCTGATGGCCGGCCAGGCTGTCGAAGAAATCGCGTAATTCCAGCTCGTCACCGTCGTTCCCGTGGAAACGGGAACCCATGCCGAGTCGGCATGGATCCCCGCCTGCGCGAGGAGGACGCCAAGCACATCACGTCGGGAGCATAGTCCATGTCGAAAAAAAGTGTCGTATCGGAAGCCCAGGAAATCCAGCTGGCGATTGAATTGATCCAGCTCGGCGCCCGTCTCCAGTTGCTCGAATCGGAAGTCTCGCTGTCGCGCGAGCGCCTGCTCAAGCTGTACAAGGAACTCAAGGGCATGTCGCCGCCGAAGGGCATGCTGCCGTTCTCGACCGACTGGTTCCTGACCTGGCAGCCGAATATCCACTCCTCGCTGTTCATCAACATCCACAAATTCCTGGTCGATCACGCCGGCGCCACCGGCATCGAAGCGGTGATGAAGGCCTACAAGCTGTATCTCGAACAAATGCCGCCCGAGCCGGGCGAAGAGCCGATGCTGTCGCTGACGCGCGCCTGGACGCTGGTGCGTTTTTTCCAGAGCAAGATGTTGTCCATGGCTCCCTGCGACAAATGCCAGGGCAAGTTCGTGGTCAACTGCCTCGACCTGAACCACGGCTACCAGTGCGGCCTGTGCCATATGCCTTCGCGCGCCGGCAAGACCAAGAAGTCCAAGGACGCCGCCGCGGCGCTGCTGGCCGCGTGACCATCTGCCGCGTCGTTCCCGCGCAGGCGGGAACCCATGCGCCGGTGGCATGCAGCCGCAGTATGGGTTCCCGCCTGCGCGGGAACGACGGGGGGGCGGTAGGTTGAAGGGCAGGGCGTGAGCCTTGCGCTTCGCCGCATCTGGGCAGCGCCCGCGACCCAGGCGTTGCTGCTCCAATGCCTTGCCTTCCCCCTGACCCTGGTCGCGGTGTTCCTGCTGGTGCGTGCCGGGGTGCCGATCGCCTATCTCGACGTGGCGCTGGTCCAGGGCGCGTTCGGCGCCGCCCTGTCGTGGTGGCGCGGGCTGGCCGCGTGGTGGCGCGCGATCCAGTTCCTGTTCCCGCTGGCCCTGTTCGGCGCCAGCCAGTTCGCGCTGCCGCCCGCGCTGTTCCTGGCCGCCTTCGTCTTTATGCTGATGCTGTACTGGTCGACCTTCCGCACCCAGGTGCCGTACTATCCCTCGGGCCCGCGGGTGTGGAAGGCAGTGGCCGAGCTGCTGCCGCCGGACCGCCCGGTGATGCTGATCGACATCGGTAGCGGCCTGGGCGGACTGGTGCTCTCGCTGGCCCGGCGCCGTCCCGACTCGACCTTCGCCGGCATCGAACTGGCGCCGCTGCCATGGCTGGTGAGCCGGCTGCGCGCGCGCCTGTCCGGCTCGCCCGCCCGCTTCGTGCGCGGCGATTACGAGCACCTCGATTTCCGTGCTTACGATGCGGTGTTCGCCTACCTGTCGCCGGCCGCGATGAGCGCGCTGTGGCGCAAGGCGGCGGCCGAGATGCGGCCGGGGACCATGCTGCTCAGTTATGAGTTCGTCATTACGGAGCGCGCGCCCGACCTGACCATTGTGCCTACAGGGCGTGGTCCAGCCCTTTATGTCTGGCACTTTTAGACGACAGAGGGGGTGGTTTTACTTGCTTGGAGAGCATTCTCAGGCTATTGTAGTTCCCAGTGTAAATTAAACGGTCTTCATTGGGAGTCAGCGCACTTGTTAGTCATCATCGGATATGTGATTGTCTGCGCCGCGGTGTTTGGCGGTTTCGCGCTGAACGGCGGGCATCTGGCCGCATTGGCGCAGCCGCTCGAACTGCTGATGATCGGCGGCGCCGCCGCCGGCGCCTTCCTGGTCGGTAACAACGGCAAGGCGATCAAGGCCACGCTGCAGGCCCTGCCCACGCTGCTCAAGGGCTCGCGCTACACCCGCGAACTGTACATGGAAATGATGTCGCTGCTGTTTGACATCCTGTCCAAGGTGCGCAAGGAAGGCCTGATGTCGATCGAAGGCGATATCGACCGGCCCGAGGACAGCCCGATGTTCACCAAATACCCGGGCGTGCTGGAAGACCACCACATCATCGAGTTCATGACCGATTACCTGCGCCTGATGGTGTCCGGGAACATGGATGCGTTCCAGATCGAGAACCTGATGGACAACGAGATCGAGACCCACCACCACGAAGGCGCGGTGCCGGCCCATTGCATCGCCAAGCTGGGCGACGGCCTGCCGGCCTTCGGCATCGTGGCGGCGGTGATGGGCGTGGTCCACACCATGGAATCGGTCGGCATTCCGCCGGCCGAGCTGGGCATCCTGATCGCCCACGCGCTGGTCGGCACCTTCCTCGGCATCTTGCTGGCCTACGGCTTCGTCGGCCCGCTGGCCAGCCTGCTCGAACAGAAGCTCGAAGAATCGACCAAGATGTTCCAGTGCGTGAAGGTCACCCTGCTCGCCAGCCTGAATGGTTACGCGCCCGCGCTGGCGGTCGAGTTCGGCCGCAAGGTGCTGTATTCGACCGAGCGCCCGACCTTCGCCGAACTGGAAGACCACATCAAGAAATCGAAGGCCAAGTAAGCAACCGGATGCGCCGTTCTTTCGTTCCTTATTCACTGCTTGATGGCAGCCACATGATGCTTACCATTCGGAGTCCATATGGCCGATGAGGGCTTACGACCGATTATCGTCAAACGCATCAAGAAGACGGCGGCCGGCCACCACGGCGGCGCCTGGAAAATCGCGTACGCCGACTTCGTGACGGCGATGATGGCCTTCTTCCTGCTCATGTGGTTGCTCGGCTCGACCACCAAGGGCGACTTGAACGGCATTTCCGAATACTTCAAGACGCCGCTCAAGGTCGCCATGTCGGGCGGCTCGGGCAGCGGCGACAGCTCGTCGGTGATCCAGGGCGGCGGCAAGGACTTGACCCGGCGCGACGGCCAGGTCAAGAAGGGCGAGGTCCCGGCCGACAAGAAGACCTACGACCTGAAGGCGGCCAAGGCCGCGCTCGAGAAGGAAGAATCGGCCCGCCTGCAGCAGCTGAAGGCGAAGATCGAAGCGACCATCGAAGCCAATCCGCTGCTCAAGAAGTACAAGCACCAGCTGCTGCTCGACATCACCAGCGAAGGCTTGCGGATCCAGATCGTCGATGAACAGAACCGGCCGATGTTCGCGCTGGCCAAGGCCGAACTGCAGCCCTATGCCAAGGACATCCTGCACATCATCGGCATCGTGCTCAACGAAGTGCCGAACCGGATCGGCCTGTCGGGCCACACCGATTCGACCCCGTATTTCAGCGACGCCGGCTACACCAACTGGGAGCTGTCGAGCGAGCGCGCGAACGCCTCGCGCCGCGAGCTGGTGATCGGCGGCATGAGCGACGCCAAGATCATGCGGGTGGTGGGGCTGGGCTCGGCGGCGCATCTGGACCGCCAGGATCCGTTCAATCCGATCAACCGGCGGATCAGCATCATCGTGATGAACAAGAGGACCGAGGAAGCGGTCATGCGCGACAGCGCATCGCTCGATGTCCCCGAGCAGACCGCTGCCGCGCAGGCCGCCGCCGCGGTGACGGCGGCCGCCGCGAAATAGGCGCGGCACGCATAGGAGAGGTTGGATGACTAGAAAAAAAATACTGGGTTCGCATGTGAAACGCCTGCTGTCGGGCGTGTCGGACCACGGCAAGAAGCACCTGACGGAAGTGGAGACCGACCTGCGCCAGACCGAACTGCTGCTGGAAGAAGCGATCGAGAAGCTGACCGACAGCTTCATGGCGATCCACGCCGTGGTCGGCGAGCGCCAGGACAGCATCAACCGGCTGCTGGCCGGCGCCACCCCGAGCGCCGAGGAGAGCGCGCACCTGGGCGGCATGTCGGGCGAGATCGGCCAGCACGTCAACAGCGCGATCACCAGCATGCAGTTCCAGGACATGACCAGCCAGCTGATCGACCGCACCCTCAAGCGGGTCACCGGCTTGCGCGAATTCCTGGGCACCCTGGGGGCGCACGGCGCCGACATCCTGCCCGAAGCGGGCAGCGAAGAGATCGTCGACCTGCTCGGCAAGGTCAGCATGGCGCTGGCGATCCAGTCGCTCGAGCTGCGCAGCGTATTAAGGAAGGCAGTCAACCAGCAGCATTTGGAAAGTGGCGACATCGAACTGTTCTAAGGTTCGCTTGTTCGCTGGATCGATGATGGAAACCGTGGGCGTCATGCCCGGATTTGAAAAACAGCAGGAGCAAAGATGGCTAAAACAATACTCGCAGTCGACGATTCCAGTTCATTGCGCCAGATGGTCGCCTTCAGCCTGAAGGCGGCCGGCTATCTGGTGGTGGAAGCGGTCGACGGCCAGGACGGCCTGGAAAAGGCCAAGCAGCAGACCGTCGACCTGGTGCTGACCGACCAGAACATGCCGCGCATGGATGGCCTGTCGCTGATCAAGCTGTTGCGCGGCCTGCCGGCCTACCAGAAGGTGCCGATCCTGATGCTGACCACCGAATCGTCCGATGAAATGAAGTCCATGGGCCGTGCGGCCGGCGCCAACGGCTGGCTGGTCAAGCCCTTCGATCCGCAGCGTCTGATAGAAGTTGTCAAAAAAGTGATCGGCTGATGCAGTGGTCGGCGGAGGAGTAGCAGTATGATGCATCGCGCAATGGACGGAGTCTCATCATGACCATCGACATAAGCCAGTTTTTCCAGGTCTTTTTCGATGAAGCCGAAGAACTGCTGGCTGAAAAGGAGCGGCTGCTGCTGGCCGTCGACATCGCGGCGCCGGACGCCGAGGACTTGAACGCCATTTTCCGCACCGCCCACTCGATCAAGGGCGGCGCCTCGACGTTCGGCCTGAACGACATGAGCGAGGTGACCCACATCCTCGAGTCCCTGCTCGACCGCATCCGCAAGGGCGAGATGGCGCTGACCGCGGTCCACGTCGATGCGTTCCTGGCGGCCAAGGACATTCTCAAGATGCAGCTCGACGGCCACCGCAACGGCGCCCACGTCGACCAGGACGCCGTGGCCAATGTGCGCATGATGCTGCAGGAGCTGTCGCAGGATGCGGCGCCGGCGCGGGTGCCGATCGCGCCGGCCTTCGTGCAGACCACGGTGCGTACGCCGGTCGGCCCGGGCGGGCGCCGCTTCCGCATCGAGCTGCCGAAAGTCGAGCAGCGCGACGTGAATGCGCTGGCGGCCGAACTGGGCCTGCTGGGCCGCATCTCGGTCACGCCGCTGGGCGGCGAGCGCCACGCGCTGGTGCTGACCACCCACGAGAGCCTGGACGACATCATCGCGATCTGCTCCTTCGTGCTCAATCCCGACGACCTGAAGATCTTCGAGGCGCCGCCGCTCACGCCCGGGCAGCAGGCGATCGAAAACGCCGAACGCGCCAAGGTCGAAAACGCCCAGGGTTACGGCTTCTTCGACCCGGCCGACCCGAACGAGGCGCAGCCGGCCGCCGCACCCGAGCAGTCGGACGACGAGCGCGGCTACGGCTTCTTCCAGCCGATCGAACAAATCCGCGCCGATGCGGCCGCGTCGTCCAGCGCGCACGCGCCGCCGACGCCCGCGGCGCCGGCCCCGGCCCGCGTCGAGGCGCTCGAAATCAGCGAAGTGGCGGCCGAGAAGAAGGCCGCCGCCCGCAAGGACGAGAAGGGCGGGGCGACGGGCGCCGAATCGTCGTCGATCCGGGTGTCGATCGAAAAGGTCGACCAGTTGATCAACCTGATCGGCGAACTGGTGATCACCCAGGCCATGATCGAGCAGCGCAGCGACGGCCTCGATCCGATGCTGCACGAGCGCCTGCTCAATAGCGTCAGCCAGCTGACCCGCAACACGCGCGACCTGCAGGAAGCGGTGATGTCGATCCGGATGATGCCGATGGACTTCGTGTTCTCGCGCTTCCCGCGCATGGTGCGCGACCTCGCGGCCAAGCTGGGCAAGAAGGTCGACTTCATCACCAACGGCGCGGCCACCGAATTGGACAAGGGCCTGATCGAACGCATCGTCGATCCGCTGACCCACCTGGTGCGCAACAGCATCGACCACGGCATCGAAATGCCGGCCGCGCGGGTCGCCGCCGGCAAGACCGAGACCGGACGCCTGTTCCTGTCGGCCGGCCACCAGGGCGGCAATATCGTGATCGAAGTATCGGACGACGGCGGTGGCCTGCACCGCGAACGGATCCTGGCCAAGGCCGCGCAGAACGGGCTGGCGGTATCCGACAACATGAGCGACGGCGAGGTCTGGCAACTGATCTTCGCGCCCGGCTTCTCGACCGCCGAAACGGTGACCGACGTCTCCGGCCGCGGCGTGGGCATGGACGTCGTCAAGCGCAACATCGCGGCGATGGGCGGCTCGGTCGACATCCGTTCGGCCAAGGGCTTCGGCACCACAATCTCGATTTCGCTGCCGCTGACGCTGGCGATCCTGGACGGCATGTCGATCCGTTGCGGCGAGGAGGTGTATATCCTGCCGCTCGGCTTCGTGGTCGAATCGCTGCAGCCGGCGCCGGAAGACGTCAAGGAAATCAGCGGCAAGGGACGGGTCATCAAGGTGCGCGGCGAGTATTTGCCCCTGATCCCGCTGTACCAGATGTTCGAGATCGCACCGAAGTTCACCAATCCGTCCGAAGGGATCGTGGTGATCCTCGAAGCGGATGGCCGCAAGGCCGGCCTGTTCGTCGACGACCTGGTCGGCCAGCAGCAGGTGGTGGTCAAGAACCTGGAGTCGAACTACCGCAAGGTGACCGGCATTTCGGGCGCCACCATCCTGGGCGACGGCGGGGTCTCGCTGATCCTCGACGTGGCGGCCGTGATGCGTTCGTCGCGCCAATTGGCGGACGACGCGATTTTTTCTTAAGTAGTACCCTTAATCGTACTTATCTGATCGGATTCCATCATGTCGATGACCTCACAAAGCAGCAAGCCAGCCGACGCCGGCGACGGCGCGGGCAGCGAATTCCTCGCATTCACCCTCGGCGCAGAAGAATACGGGATCGACATCCTGAAAGTGCAGGAGATCCGCGGCTACGAGGCGGTGACCCGGATCGCGAACGCGCCGGAGTTCATCAAGGGCGTGATCAACCTGCGCGGGATCATCATCCCGGTGGTCGACATGCGCATCAAGTTCAAGCTCGGCACCCCGGTGTACGACCAGTTCACGGTGGTGATCATCCTGAACATCGGCGGGCGCATCATGGGCATGGTGGTCGACAGTGTGTCCGACGTCACGACCCTGATGCCGGACCAGGTCAAGCCGGCGCCGGAAATGGGCAGCGCCTTCAATTCCGACTACATGATCGGCCTCGGCACGGTCGATGAGCGCATGTTGATTTTGGTCGACATCGACAAGCTGATGTCGTCCGGCGAGATGGGGTTGATCGACAAGCTGGCCGCCTGAGCGCAAAAAAAAATACTGAGACCACCCGAGGAGACCGATATGAACCTGCGCGATTTCAAGATAGGCACCAGGCTGGCGGTCGGTTTCGGCAGCATCCTGCTGATACTGGTCGCGATGGTTCTGCTGGCGAATGTCCTCAATTACCGCAACAAGGCCAGCCTGACCGGCGGCCTCGAACTGTCGAACGCGAAAAACATGCAGGCCTCGGCCATGAAGAGCGCGATGCTGGAAACCGGGATCGCGATGCGCAATATCGGCTTGCAGTCGGAGGTGGCGCAGATGCAGAAGGAAGAAGCCAAGGTCAAGCTGCAGCGCACGCGCTACGACGAGGCACACGACAAGCTGCAGGCGCTGGGCCTGAACGACGAAGAGAAGAAGATCCTGGCCGTCATCTCGGCGCTCGACAAGGACGTCGAATCGGCGTTCAGGGAAGCGATGGGCCAGGCGCTGTCGTTCAACAGCGAGGGCGCGGCCAAGGTGATCGCCAGCCGCATCGACCCGCTCAACCAGCAGACCCTGGCCGGCCTGAACAAGCTGGTGGAGCTGCAGCAGGCCGCCGGGCGCGACCTGATGGCCAACTCGGTGCAGGGCGACAGCCGGCTGATGCTGATCCTGTTCGGGCTGGGCGCGGCCGCGGTCGCGCTGGGCGTGTTCGGCGCGCTGCTGATCACGCGCTCGATCACCCGGCCGCTGAGGGGCGCGGTGGAAGTGGCGCAGAAAGTGGCCGGCGGCGAGCTGACCTCGCAGGTCCAGGTCGAGGGCCAGGACGAGACCAGCGAACTGCTGCAGGCGCTGAAAGACATGAACGAGAGCCTGTCGCGCACCGTGGGCGACGTCCGTTCGGGCACCGACACCATCACCCTGGCCTCGGAAGAGATCGCGACCGGGAACGCCGACCTGTCCTCGCGCACCGAGACCCAGGCCAGCTCGCTGGAGGAGACCGCCAGCTCGATGGAAGAACTGACCTCCACCGTCAAGCAGAACGCCGACAATGCGCGCCAGGCCAACCAGCTGGCGGTGTCGGCGTCGTCGGTGGCGGCCAAGGGCGGCAGCGTGGTGGCGCAGGTGATCGACACCATGGGCTCGATCAAGGACAGCTCGCGCA
>Ga0193702_1000520_pt1 | contig 12450 bp, 9 predicted proteins | sample U3a1metaG_FD_143060 | JGI IMG/M metagenome (GOLD analysis project Ga0193702, IMG submission 143060) | Soil microbial communities from a riparian zone of the East river system, Colorado, United States - U3a1 | ecosystem: Environmental > Terrestrial > Soil > Riparian zone | place: USA: East River... | reverse complement strand
ACAAAATATTTAAGCTATCTGGCATATTTACTTTTCCCTTAACAATAAATGTCTGTGCCTGGCTTAAAGCAATACTCAGCGTAAGCAGGATAGTTAAATAAACTTTTTTCATTTTATAATGGATTTTGCGCCGACATAATAAGCGACAGATGAATAAAGAATTCTTTTGTGTTTTGCCTGATCACTAGTTCGTGCCTTTGGGGATAAAGCAGTTGCAAACGTTGTTTTACATTATCCAACCCCGTACCGGAATGATACCGCTCCGGATCATTTTCTTTTTGGGGATGAATGCTGTTATGAACATCCAGATGCAATGTGTCATCTTTCTTAAACAGGTTTACATTTATCCATGATTTTTCTTTTAGGCTGATGCCGTGCTTGTATGCGTTTTCAATAAAAGGAATCAGCAGCATCGGGGCAATCTCATAGTATCCAACTATGTCTTCAATCTGCATGTCGATGCTGATATTGGGTGAGGATGCTATGCGGAGGTTTTGCAGATCGATATAATTATGCAGGTAACTGATTTCCCTGCTCAGGGCGATCTTTTCCTGGTTGTTTTCATGCAGCATAAAGCGCATCATATCGCCAAGCTTTTGAATGCCTTCGCCAGTTTTCTCTGCATTTTCCATTAGGGCTGTGCCGTAAAGGGTATTCAGCGCATTAAACAAAAAATGCGGATTGATTTGTGAGCGCAGAAACTGCAGCCCGGCGTTTGAGGTGCCTAATTCCGTTTTTAATGAGGTGAGCTCTGCCGAGCGCTCTTTTTTTATTTTATAGATGTAGAAGCTTAATGGAACAAGTATGACAACTTGTAAAAACCAGATGAAGAGAAACAGGATCAGGAACTCAAGTCTGCCGTATGCTGCCCTTCCTGAGTAAAAGCCATTAAAAGGGATGTTTATGCACAAAGTAATTACCGTCAAAAGCAACCAAAATGTTCCTTTTTCGGGCCGATGATAATACCGTGGAATTAAAAAGTATAAACACAGCAGATAGGTTATAAAAGCGCAGGGAGCTATAAGTGCTATAAATAGCCCAACCCCCCAATACGGCTGCAATAATATAACCGCAAATAGTGTAACCCCCCATATTAAAACAAACCATATTACATTTGTTATAACCGGATTAATTTTCCACGAATCTTTAGCGTCGTCCCGTTTTAACAACCATATTGCCAGTTGTTTAAAGATTTCATACAACAGTATAAGCCCGCTCATACCTGTGGCTACTCCAAACTCACGGAATAATGATTCTGATAAAATATAATCATCATACGGGCGGTTCAAACAATCGCTCAAAACAAACAGCAGCCACATTACAATTATGCCGGCTATAATTAATAAAATTGCTTTTTGCCATTTTTGCTGTGTTATAAATTTATCGGGAAGTGAGCAGGCAATCCAGATGAAGGAGCCATAAATAGCAACATATTTTATCAGGATCGGAAAAAAATAATTGATAAAGAAGTTAAAGGGCTGTCCTTTGGACTTAAATAAATCCCTTCCATAAGCTGAGTCAGAATAGCGCCCGGCCAAATATCCGTTAACTGAGCCCAGTAAACTATAAACAGCTAACAGTAGGATAATAGTTGCAATGGCAATTTCTATGTTTTTGAGTTTCATAGCACAAGCTTACCACGCAGAAGGCTCGCCCGGAAATAAATGTGATTAAAGCCCCGAAAAATGTGATGAATCCTTGTTTGGAAGTCCATGGTCCATAGATGATAGTCCATAGTAAAAAGATTTATTTGAAAATAGAAAGGCCAACCATGGTATATGGACCATCGACCATGGACTTACACTCCCTCAATAAAAATCTAAAGTCCCGTCATCATTAACCGAACATCGGATAAAGATGCGGGCCAATATAGGTTGGTGGTTTAAAGTTGCAGGCAGAAATTGCTTATCTTCTTCCCTAAATAAGCCAACTGAAAGGTTAATAGTTTGGGTATATTGATATGCCTTTGACATCAGGTGAACTTTATAATCGGCCAGCCTTCCGCCGGGACTCACCAACAATTCAACAAAAGCGTCAAAGTAGTCCATATTAACACCGTAGGTATCAAACGGTACTTTAAACATATTGATATAAGGGATAAAGCCATAATATAAGCCGCCAATTCTAAGCGGCCTGGTAAGCCTGTCGGTTGCTACAATATTAGCGTCAAACCTGAACTGGATCTCTGTAGCCGTGTCAATTGGCGCCTCAAACAGGAACTCGCTTTTATCATAATCATATTTCTCGCTTAATTTGCCATCCTCATCATAAAAGGTCCAGATTCCGGTTTTTACGCCTTTAGTATAATCACCCCTGGCTATTAGTGTTCTGCGCTTATAAAATGCTTTGTAGGCGCCCACCCTTGTTTTTTCATCTGTTTTGAGGACCTTGTACCGTTCGATAACTGAATTACTTATCCAGTTTTTTTTCTCAAGGGTGTCCTGGGCAAAACAATTGCTTATGTATAACAGGCCTAAAATTAAAAATGAGCAGTATTTCACACTAATTGGTTTCAGCCAATATAAAACATGTGCAATCAAATTCAAAAAATAAAATGAAGAAGCCTATCCGTTACCGCGTCTGCCGCCACCTCCGCCAAAGCCGCCGCCCCTTTTGCCACCACCGCCACCACGACCTCCTTTTTGCGAACCGGCAAACTTTTGCAGGCGCAGCGTAAACGAAAGCATAAAGTAACGGCCCAACCGGTTGGTGCGGGTATCAATTATCTGGTTGCCGCTTACGGTGCGGCTGACCCCGGTATTTTCGTTAAAAAGGTCAAACGCCTGGAACCGGAACGAGGCGATGTTCTTTTTCAAAAACTGGTATTCAACATACGAACTTAAAAGGGTGGGGTTGGCTTTTACCGTACTGCTGAAACCCTGGTTTATGGTTTGGGTAAGGTTATAACCCAATATCCAGTTATAAAAAAAGTAGTTGCGGCCATCTAAGCCTATTGTCCAGGTTTTGGCATTGGTATTTATAGACGATGGCAGGCTGTATTTTGTATTGTTAATACTGTAATTACCGCTTATTTCGGTATCCATTACGCTGTCAATATCAACCCTAAGCTTTGCGCCCTGGTTTAAAACCCAGTTTTTACCAAGGTTCCGTTGGTCTTCAATGTATGATATGTTGTTGTTATAGGAAGCGCCGCCATTTAGCGTAACCGTAAATTTGCGGTTATCAAAAGGTTTGGAAAAGGCATAGTTACCATTCATAGAGTAATAGCCATTGGTGTTTAAATAATGGGTTTGCTGTTTGGTGCTGGTAGCAATGGTGCCCCCTGTGCCGCCGGTTGCCGTACTCGAAACTACCGGGGATGTGTTTGCAACAATTTGATCTTCAATGGTGTTGAAGCTCATGTTAGTGAATAAAGAGTTGCCACTGGCTATATCAAACTGGTTGTATCTTAAATTAATGCTGTTGCTGAAAGATGGTTTTAAATCCGGATTTCCATAGATCACATTTTGCGGGTTTGAATAATCAGGCTGGATCTGGAGCTGTGCAAAGCTTGGCTGGCTGCTGTTGCCGCTATAATTAACAGTAAGGGAATGGTTCCTTTCAAAATTGTAAACAAACCTTGCTGTCGGCACCAAATTAAAAGTATTGGTGGTGGTATGGAAATTATGCGACTCACCTGTTAACGTTGCCGGTTGTGCAGAGAGCCCTACTGTATAATTATATTTTGCCTTTACGCCCCGCAGGTTTAATCCAAACCGGTTGGTAATAAACTGGTAATTATATAGTGTGCTTAATGAGTCGACATAAGTTTGCGTACCTGTAAGCGGATCTATGCGATAGTTGTACCTGTTGTTATCGGTATTGGTATAGCTGTAGCTGTAATTGGCTTCAAGGTAAGTTGTTTTGCCCAACGGCTCAAGGTATGAAACATGAACGTTAAACTTGTTTGAATTGCTGTTGGTATTTATTTGCTGATATAACGGGTTTACAATGCTGTCTTGAACGGTGGTATATTTATCATTAAAGTCCTGGTCGTGATTGGTATAGCTGTAGCTGGCGTTTATACTAAAATTACGCCCTTTTTTCTTAAACTTATGGTTGAACAGAATGGAAGCGCCGCCGCTGGGTGCCGAAGAGTTGGTTAATGAATATTCCGTGCCATTAACCGTTGCCCCGTTGCGCATATTACTGAATATATCGGTATTATTATCGTTTGATGTGCCGTATGAAAAATTGGGATTGAATTTTAAATAATTCAAAGTATCTATCTTATACTCCATATTAAAATCAAAACGATGGTTAATGCTGTGGTTTTGATCGGTTGTATTATCATTATTTATCAATGATCCCGACTGAAAAATATCCTGCTGTAGCGAGGTGCTGGTTGTTTTGGTGTTTTTATCAGCAAAACTATAGCTCCCGTAAACGGTTATTTTTTTACCCCAGGCATCACGGTAATTTAGCCCTATTGATTTGTTCTCTGTTATTCCATTTGCTGTACTAACTCCGCTACCGCCTCCACCACCTCCGCCCGATCGCCCTGATCTTCCGCCGCTGCCACCTGCCTGGCTCAGGTTAAAAGCATTGGTATTATTGTTATTCACTGTGCCAAGCAATGAGATTTGCTGGTCGTTATTAAATTCATTGGCCGATAGCTTGGCCTGGTAACGTCGATCGTTCCCGGCGCCGATGGTGCCTTGTCCAAACTGCCCCTTCTTTTTTCCTTTTTGAATGGTGATGTTTAAAATTTTATCCGGATCACCTGTTTTTATCCCCGTTAAATTTGCCTGGTCGCCGTAGTCGTCAATTACCTGGATGCTTTCAACTATATCGGCAGGTAAATTCTGTGTGGCGGTTTGTACATCGCCTGTAAAGTAATCTTTTCCGTCAACCCTTACTTTTGATACCTGTTTGCCATGTGCCGTAACATTGCCATTCGCATCAACGCTTACCCCCGGAAGCTTTTTCAGCAGGTCCTCTACCGGCGAACCCTCTCGCACCTTATAAGCGCTCGCTTTATATTCAATCGTATCCTCTTTAATAATTATGGGGATCACAGCATTTACCGTAACGCCATTGAGCATATTGGTTTGCACTTTCAGCTTAATCGGATCAAGTTTTATTGGTTTTGTGCCATCATCCATTACATACTTGCGCGTAAAAGCCTGGTAACCAATTCCGGTTACCGTTATCTTAAAATTTTTTGAAGTTACTATAGGGAAATCATAAATGCCTTTTAAATTGCTGGTTACCGTAACGCTATCGGTGGCTGAAGTAAGCTTAACGTTAACAGCAGGCACCGTGCCCGTGCTGTCAACAATGGTACCGAACACCTCCCGTGACGGCGGTTTGGATGATTGCTGGGCAAATGCCGCGGTATAAAGCAGGCATAAGAAAAGAAGTGAAAGTAGGGGAGTTTTCATGTAAAAAGCATTTATAAAACAGCTATCGACTATGAATATATACCTATGGTTTAATAATTTAGGTGCCTGTCATATAAATGTTGCATTACGGGCTCATTGTCATGTAATTGTTGCAGCCCGTCCCTTTTTTGACAACAATTCTAACCTTTACAACTTTTCAATAACAGCAATCGTACAAATGCGAATGAGGGGTTTTATACTATTATTATCACTGCTATTAATATATAAACTATCAGTAGCCCAAAAGGCTGTACAAATGCAGCCTTCTTTAAGCGATTCTGCTGCTGTATATTCCAAAATCGACAGCTTAAATAACACCGCCTACAATATTTATCTTACCACACCTGATTCTGCTCACAATTTAGCCGAAAAGGCCCTTATACTCTCGCAGAAATCAAATTACGCCGCAGGAAAAGGCCGCAGTTTTTATAATATCGGGCTTATATATTGGTCGCAATCACGCTACACCATCAGTTTGTTTTACCTAAACTCAGCACTAAGCTTTTTGCCTGTAGCCAATTCTCTTGATCTTTCTGATTGTTTTAACGCACTTGGCCGTACTTATGCCGACCTGGGTAACTATAAACAGGCGCTCGTTAGTTTAAACAAATCGCTGCAACTAGCAGGAAAAGATAAGGGGCGCCTGGCTGAGGCGTACAGTGAGAGATCTTATGTTTATTGCGCCACCAAAAATTATGACAAAGCGGTTGAAGAAGCTCAATATGCATTAAAATTGAACCGGGAACTTAATGCCACAGGCAATATAGCTGTTTTGTACGCCCGCCTGGGCAGTATCTACAGGTTTAAAAAAGATTATCACGCTGCGCTTAAATATGATAGTATTTCACTTAATATGAGCAAAATAACGCTTAACAGGCGTTTAAGGGCCAGGTTATATACCGAATATGCTTTGCTTTACAATGAGCTGCATAAATACGATATAGCAATTACTTATGCTAATAAGGGCATCAGCCTGGCAGACAGCATCGATGTAATTAGTGCGAAAAGGGAAGGGTTTATAGCGCTTGTTAATAGCTATGAGTTAAAAAATGATTTAAAAAGCGCCCTGGCTTATCAAAAAAAATACGCTGCAACGGTTGATAGCATTAGTGCTTCGGCTAAATTAAAAACCATTAGTCTGGTCCAGGATTATTATTCCCTTAATTCAAAGCTTAACGATATTAAGTCGCTGGAGACAAATGCCATGGAAAATAAGGCTAAAATAAAAGCTCAAAACAGGCTGATCTTAATCCTTTCCGTTTCATTAATAGTGTTAATATCGTTGCTTTCTATTACCTTTTACCTGTATAAACACAAGAAAATACTAAGCAATAAATTAAAAAATCAGCATAGCGCCCTTCTTGCACAAAAGGAATTAATAGAGATCCAGGCGGTTAATTTGCGGTCTGTTAATAATTTGAAGGATAAGCTGCTGACGGTTATAGGGCATGATCTGCGTACGCCGGTTGCCAATATGAGCAATATTATCGAAATGTTTAACGATGGCTACCTGGATGCCGGTGAGGTGAGCGAATTAATAAAGGAGATAGGCCCTATTATGAAAGGCGCTGAGTTAACGCTTTCCAATCTTACAGAGTGGGCCGGGAGCCAGATAAAGGGAAAAAATGTAAACTCAACAAACGTTGATATATTTTTATTGGGCGTCGAGATGGAGCAGACCTTTATGCATCACCTGCAATTAAAAAATATCGTTTTTAATAACAATGCCTATGCCGGGCAGTCTGTTTTGGCTGATGAAAATCATATGAAGGTTATTTTACGGAACCTGGTAAGCAACGCCATTAAGTTTACTGATCATAAAGGGAGCATTACACTTACCACCCAAATTAAAGATAACTCAATAATAATAAGTGTAACCGATACCGGCAAAGGAATGGATGCTGATGAGATTGAAAAGCTCTTTTCCATCAGCACTCATTTTTCTCATTCAGGCACCTCCGGCGAGCGGGGAACAGGCATTGGCTTGCTTTTATGCAAGGAGCTGGTTGAGCTAAATGGCGGTAAATTATTGGTAAGCTCAACAGTTGGAAAAGGCAGCAGTTTTTACTTTAGCCTGCCATTGGTGCAGGCCTATGTTTAATAATCATAAAATAATTTATTTTTCCTGGTGGATATTTTAGTGTGTTTTTAACAATTTTCAAATCACTAAAAGCTTATCCCACTGTATGGTAGAGCCATTTTTTCAGACATTGATATGACAATTGTCGAGAAAAAATGTATTAATTAATCGTTATGGTTGTGTTTTAATTGTTGCGGTTCATGAAATAATAACTACTTTACGGTGTTCTTACTATATACACAATCACAAATTAAACGATTCCCTAATTAAATAATGGCTTTTTTAAACACAGTACTTGAACCGCCTGCGTACGGGTGGGCAGATAAATTTGGCGACCTTGTAAAACCTACACAAGGTCAAATTGTAAAAGAATTTTTTTCAAGGCTGAATGTTTTTAAATCCAAAAAGAACTGGCTGTCATTTCTAAGCTGGATGATGATTGTGTTTTTAGCGCCTTTTTTATTCCTGTTCCTATTCAAATATTTTTCAATAACCGGGCTAATAGTTGCCTTTGTTTATAGCATGATATTTATGGGTACCCATGGTACCATATGGCATCATCGTTATTGCACCCACGGCGCTTATAAGTTCAGCAATAACTTTTGGCGGTTCTTTACGCAAAACCTTACGCTCAAAATAATTCCCGAAGAGATCTATGCCGTTTCGCACCATGTGCACCACGCATTGTCTGATCAGCCCGGCGATCCTTACAACGCACAGGGCGGCTTTCTTTATTGTTTCCTGGCCGATGTAAATCATCAGCCTATAAACCGTAACATGAACGAAAGGGATTATGCAAAGTGTGTTAATTTAATGAAACATACAGGTGTTAGCACAAATACATATGTTAAATATCAAAAGTGGGGCACTTTGGTAGGTCCGCTGCGCACCATTATTGGTATAATTTTAAACTGGAGCTTTTGGTTTGCCACATTTTACTTAATTGGCGGCCCGGCTTTGGCATGTGCGGTTTTTGGTGCTGCAGGTTTTTGGGCAGTAGGCGTGCGTACATTTAATTACGAAGGGCATGGCAAGGGCGAGGATAAACGCAAGGATGGCGTGGATTATAATCGTAACGATATGTCTATAAACCAGATCTGGCCAGGCTTTGTGGCCGGCGAGTGGCACAATAACCATCATTTATATCCAAAAAGCGCCCGTTCCGGATTTAAACCCTACCAGGTAGATCTTGCATTTTATTATATTAAATTGTTAAGTCTTATTGGCGCCGTTAGTTCTTACCGTGATTCAAAAAAAGAGTTTTATGCCGACCATTGCAATGTGGTTGTTGATGATGAAAAGGAATTTATTGTACCTGAAAAATCTGTACTGATAACAGACTGACCTGGAAAATAAAAACATTTTAATTTATTGCGAAGCCCCTGTTTTAGGGGCTTTTGTTGTTTTATAGCTCACTATGTAACAATGTTATTTGATTTTTTAAAAAGCAGATTAATGTTAAAAAAGTATTATACCATTTACAAATGGATTTTTAACTTAGTAAACCCATTATCAACTGTTAATCCCTAAATTCAAATGAAACAGAAAATATTTTATTTCTTACTTGTCCTTGCGGCTTTTGCTTTTTTTCATCAGCCGGTACACGCTCAAAGCGCTGCCATTGGTATTTTTGATAACCAGGGCGACGTTGGAACGATAAAACAAAAAGGCAGCGGAACGTATGATCCAAAGCTGCAGGTATATAGCTTATCGGGTTCGGGTGCTAATATTTGGGCAAAGGCTGATGCTTTTCATTTTGTGTGGAAACGAATGAAAGGTGATTTTATATTGCGTACCAATGCCGCTTTTATAGGTAAAGGAGTAGAAGACCATCGCAAGATCGGCTTAATGGTTCGCACATCGCTTGATTCAAATTCAAAACATGTAAATGCCGTGGTGCATGGCGATGGTTTAACCTCGCTGCAGTTCCGCAAAACTGTTGGCGGCGAAACCGAAGAGAAAAAATCAACCATTACACATGCTGATGTTATTCAGTTGGAAAGACATGGCGGCAAATACATCATGTCAGTAGCCCGCAAAGGCGATCTTTTTGTTGAAGAAGAAGTTAGTGATGTTGATTTGGGGGATGATGTGTATGTTGGCATCTTCATTTGCTCACACAATGCTAACGTTACCGAAAAAGCAACATTCAATAACACAAGAATAGTGGTGCCCGCGCCAGCCACATTGGTGCCTTACAAGCAATACTTAGGGAGCAGTATTGAGATCCTTGATCTGGAAACACAAAACAGCCGGATTGTTTACCAGTCGCCAAAATCATTACAGGCGCCAAACTGGATGATGGATGGAAAAAACCTGCTTTACAACAGCGAAGGTTTGCTTTACACCTTTGACCTGAAAACAAATACGCCAACTGTATTTAACACAGGTACAGCTAAAAATAACAATAACGATCACGTATTATCATTTGACGGAAAATGGCTGGCTATAAGCAGCGCCGACAAAACAGGTAACTCCATTGGCTGGGTTGTTTCAACAAAAGGAGGGGAGCCGCGCCGGATGAATGAAATTGGTCCGTCATACATGCATGGCTGGTCGCCTGATGGCAAATACATCGTGTTTTGCGGAGAGCGGAATAAGGAATATGACGTTTACCGCATTCCGTCTGCCGGTGGTCCGGAAGAGCGGTTAACTAATAGTCCGGGGCTTGATGACGGGCCTGAATATTCGCCTGATGGAAAGTATATCTACTTTAACTCTGTACGCAGCGGCTTAATGCAGGTATGGCGCATGAAGGCTGACGGAAGCGAGCAAACACAATTAACAAATGATGATTACAACAACTGGTTCCCTCATATTTCGCCCGATGGGAAGTGGATAGAATATATTACCTTCCTTAAAAGTGAAGTTTCTCCCGGCGATCATCCGTTTTATAAGCATGTTTACCTTAGGGTAATGCCTGTAGGCGGTGGCCCTTCAAAAGTTATTGCCTATCTTTATGGCGGGCAGGGAACCATCAATACCCCATCATGGTCTCCTGACAGTAAGCACCTGGCTTTTGTAAGTAATACCAATTTATTATTTCCTGTATTTCCAACCGCAACTAATTAAAATCTGAATAAAATGAATTCATCTCGCAGAACATTTATAAAAAACAGCGCAGTGGTTGTTGCCGGTGCCGCATTATTCCCTGATGCTTTGTTGGCCGACCCCAAAAAATTGACGCGGGTAGGGGTACAGCTTTATAGCGTAAGGGATGCAATGGGTAAAGACCCTATGGGGACCCTGAAAAAACTGAATGAAGGTGGGGTAAAACATGTGGAGCATGCCAATTACATAAACCGCAAATTTTATGGATATACAGCTAAAGAGTTTAAAAAGATCTTAAACGACTTAAGCATGCTGATGCCAAGCGGCCATACCGTAATGACGGCGCAAGACTGGGATAAGGACAAAAAAGATTTTACAGATAAGTGGAAATATACCATTGATGATGCTGCCGAAGTTGGCCAAAGATATGTAGTAAGCCCCTGGCTGGATGAAAGCCTGCGCACAGATCTCGACGGGTTAAAACGTTTTATGGAGCAGTTTAACAAATGCGGCGAACTATGCAAGGCGCACGGAATGAGTTTTGGTTACCATAATCACGATTTTGAATTCAGTACAAAAGTCGAGGATGGTAACTTATTTGAGTTCATTCTTAAAAATACCGATCCATCCCTGGTTCTGCAGCAACTGGATATTGGTAATATGTATGGCGTGCCCGGTGGAGATGCCCTTGCAATAATTAATAAATATCCCGGCAGGTTTGAGCTGATGCATGTAAAAGATGAAATTAAAAGCACCGACAAGGGTGAAATGGGCCATGGATATGAAAGCACCATACTTGGGCAGGGTGAAATGCAGGTTAAAGATATTGTAAAAGCTGCCAGGAGAAAAGGCGGGACCTCTCAGTTTATTATCGAACAGGAATCATACCAGGGAAAAGATCCCATCGATTGTGTAAAAATTGACTTACAAATCATGAAAAAATGGGGTTTTTAGCACTATTATTATAACTTACGGCGTCTTTAAAGCTTGCCCCGGGTAAGATCTTTAAAATTGCTGCGTTATAAATAGTAACAATTATACACCCCGTAATTTTTACAGCATATATTTTGCATTTCATATTAATAAATGTTAATTATACATGATTTTTTTGCTCAACCAATTATAGCATAAATGAACAGGCGTACCGTAATAAAAAATCTGGCTTTGGTAATTGGCGGCGCTGTATTGCTGCCATCATGCATCAGTCATGACGGTACTTCATATGTTCAGTTAAAGCATGTAAATATTGATGAAGACCAGCAAAGGCTTATTGCCGATATTGCCGAAACCATCATCCCAAAAACAGACACACCGGGGGCAAAAGATTTGAACCTGCCTGCGTTTGTTTTAAAAATGATTGATGATTGCTATGACAAAAAGGGACAGGAAGCATTTGTAACAGGGCTAAATGCTTTTACCAGTATGGTTAAGACAAAATACGGTAAAGATTTTGGCGGCCTTGATGTTAAACAGCGCGAAGCTATCCTTACCGGTATTGAAAAAAGCGCCAGTGCGGTTAAAGCGCCAAAACCTGCGAGCCCGGATCCTGTAACAGGTTTTTACTGGGATGTAAAACGGCAAACCATATTTGGCTATACTACATCCCAATACTTCATGACCAGACAAATTGTTTATGAACTGGTGCCTGGCAGATACATTGTTCATTACCCGGTTAAAAAACTTAATCTAAAGTCTGCATAGTTATGGCCAATTTAAATGTCGACAGCGTTAAAGAGCGCACGTTTGATGCCATCGTCATCGGGTCAGGAATAAGCGGGGGCTGGGCAGCCAAGGAATTAACCGGAAACGGCTTAAAAACTTTGGTGCTTGAGCGCGGCCGGGATGTAAAACACATAAAAGATTATCCTACAACAAATAAATATCCCTGGGAGTTCGAACATCATGGACAGCTGCCATCAGCAGTAATGGAAGCCA
>Ga0193702_1000519_pt1 | contig 12455 bp, 9 predicted proteins | sample U3a1metaG_FD_143060 | JGI IMG/M metagenome (GOLD analysis project Ga0193702, IMG submission 143060) | Soil microbial communities from a riparian zone of the East river system, Colorado, United States - U3a1 | ecosystem: Environmental > Terrestrial > Soil > Riparian zone | place: USA: East River... | reverse complement strand
CGTTGCTCAATGCAACGGGCGATACTGTTGCCGCTATGCTCATTAACCGGTTTGCTGATCGCGAGGGGTGGCAAAGGCAAAATGCGTAACAGATAACCCAACAATAATAAAACATCCCTTTATGCTACATTTTCATCTGGTCACCGCCATTTTTAAAATAGGCTTCGCTATTCAGTAAATATGCGCCATTGGTCACTACTATATCACCCGGGTTTAAACCCGAAAGAACGGATACATAACTTTGGTTCCCGTTTCCGGGTTTGATCATTCTTGGAGTAAAGCTGCCATCTGTATTTTTAATCCACACTTTAGTGCCTTTTCCATCAGTAAGGATAGAAGCTGCAGGTACAGCTAAAGATCGTTTGTTTTCCGACGCAATAGCAATATACGCCAGCATGCCGGGCCGGATCAGCCCCTGCGGATTTGGAATGCTTATCCTGATCAGGGCCACCTTTGAGTCATCAGACAGCTCCGGGTTTGTAAATTCTACCTTGCCTTTAATGGCTAGTCCGTTAAGGTCTGGGAAAGTTACGGTTACCGGGGTATTCTCTTTGCTGCTACCGGTTTCGCTTGCATAAAGCTGCGCTTCAACCCACAGGGTTCCCAGGCTCTGTGTTTTCAGTATCGGCATTCCTTCCGTTACATAATCGCCTTCATGTACCGCTATATCGCTTACCGTGCCGTTTACATTACTGAAAATGGTTACCGTTGCAGATGCTTTTCCCGAAGCGGCTAAGCTTTTAATTTGCCCCCTGGTGATCCCCCACAACTCCAGTTTGTTCTCTGCAGCGGCAATCAATTGCTGGTAATCCACATCCTGGTTATGAAGCTGTTGTTGCTGTTGTTTTGCCAGCAGGTATTCTTTTTCCGCTTCAAGCAAGTCCTCACTGTAAATCGCGTAAACAGGCTGGCCGGTGCTTATTTTTTCTCCAATAGTCCGAACGAAAAGTTGCTGGATCCTTCCCCCAATCCTAGCGTTCAGGTTTTGCGCCTGGTTTTCATCGGTGCTCACTGTTCCGGTAAGTGTTTTTTCATTCCCGGTATTTTCCTCCTTTACGGTATCAGTTTGGATGCCGGCAAGCTGTGTTTGCGTTGCGGTGAGCACAATTTTAGTCGCGTCCATATTATCCATTCCGGCTGTCATTTCTACTTTTATCAGTTTCATTCCGCAAATGGGGCAATTCCCCGGATGGTCTTCATGAATCTGCGGGTGCATGGAGCAGGTATAATAAAACTTGTTCTTATTTGTGCTGCTTTGTTCCATTTTAGGCTGTACTTTTTGCTTGCATGCAGAAAATAGGGCAGCAAGTAAAAAAGCCAAAAGGAAATATTTTAATGATTTACTTTTCATCGTTATTCGTTTTAATAAAACTTTCACTGTCTGTTAAATATTGAGCGTTGGACGCGATGCTGTCGGTTGCCGATAGCCCTTTTGTAATTTCAATCTCCACGTTATTTACAGCCCCTGTAATTACACTGCGGGCTTTATACCGGCTTCCCTCTTTTAGCCATACTACTTTGGTATTCCCCAGATCAACCAGTGCGGTGCGGGGGATCCATAACCCGCTTATTACCCCGGTTTGTATCGTAGCTTTAACCAAGCTATTTACCTTTAAGGCATGATCCATATTATGGAGATACACGCGGATACTCGTGGTTTTATCGCCAGCCTGTAATACCGGCTCCATAAAATCTACCTGGCCATCAATATTTATTTCCGGCTGATCGGGCAGAGTTATGTTTACCGGTTGTTTTAATTTTAAGGCGGATACAGCCGAACGGTCAATTTTGATAATGGCCCATAACTTGTGTGGATCAACCACATTAAAAATATTCTGCCCTTTTTCAACATACATACCTTCCCTTATTGAAAGCGGAAGGTTATTGCCAAAGGAAGGTTTTTTACTTACCTCCGCTGATCCTGCCATCTGGCTATGCGCAACGTCATGCACATGCCCGTCATAAGGACTAAAAACAGGCAGGCTGTAAAATACCTTCCCGGTTCTTATTAGCCGGTTTACCTGCGCCGTAGTCATGCCCATTAGCAATAGCTTTTGTGTGGCGGCATTAATCAGGCTGCTTTCCTGTGCAGAATGGTTTTTCAAATAAACCAGGTCCTGCTGGGCAGTTACCATGTCAGGACTATAAATATCAAAAATTCGTTGCCCTTTATGGATCTCCTGGAAAGCATATTTAATATACAGTTTTTCAATGCGCCCCGAAAAACGGGCTGCAATGTTATTGAAAGTGCGCGTATCAAAGTCAAGATAGCCCTGGGCAGTAATTTGGGTAGCGATTTCTTTCTCTTCGGGGCTTATCTCCTTTACATCAGAGATTACCGATGAATTAACAGGCTGTAAAACAGTATTAAGACTGATCCCTGAACCTTCACTGGCTTGCCCCGATTTTTTTACCAGGGTCATACCGCAAATAGGGCAGTTGCCCGGGTGATCTTCCATTATTTGCGGATGCATGGGGCAGGTATATTTTACAGCACTTTTAGCTTTTTCCGCAGCAGGTACCGGTTTGGGATTTGTACATGCAACTACCATAACAATTACGACAAGCATTCCGGCACATAGAAATTTAATAGTTTTCATTTTATCTAATTGTTTTTCAATGGTGAAGAAGCTATTACCATGGTTTCATTTTCCCTTTCATAAGCAACCTGTAACTGCAATAATTCCTGTAACCGGTCCAAAGCCTCCATGCGGGCAGCTTGCAGGTCCTTAATGCCGTTCAATACCGAGGGCAGGTCCCCTGCGTTTTGCTCATATGCCTGCAATGCTGTTTTATAACTGTTTTGCTGTGCAGGAATGACGTTTTCTCTGTAGTTTTTAAGCTGCCTTTTCTTGCTGCTGATGTCTGCTTTTAAACCGGCAACTTGTCCTTCTACCTGGTTAAGCAGGTCTGCTTTCTTCTGTTCCAGCGCCTCTTGTTCGTAACGGATCCCTTTCAGGTTAGCCTTATATTCTTTAGATGCCCAGGGAACAATGGGGATGGTAATTACGCCCATTAAAGTATATTGAGCAGGCATACTCCCTAAGCCGATCATATGGCCGGCCTGGATCCCAAAGTCCGGTTTGCGCTTGCTGTATTCCGCTTTAGCATTTAATTGCTGTAGTTCAATACTGCGGCTGATCCCTTTAATGTCGCTGCGCGATGCAGCCAATAATGCGGTATCGGTTAAAGCAGTTTCATAATCCCTGATCACAATATTGGTATCTACCGTAAAATCAGTTTGTTTATCCCGGTTCATCAGGGTATTAAGGATGATGTTTTTTTGCCGGATGTCATTACTTAACTGCTCGCGGATATTATCAAGCTGATACAGGTCTGCTTTGGCTTTATAAATATTGTTCAGCTTTTCCTTGCCGTACGTTAGTTTGATGTTTGCATCTTTCAGCATGTATTCCAGCAGTTCCTGTGTGCTTTGCAGCAGGGCGAGTTTTTTCTCCAGTATAACCCGGTCATAATAAGATTGTCTTGCCCGTGCCATCAACTGGTTTTTTACATAGTTTTTATCCTCCGCAGTTACTTTTGAAACTCCTTTCAGATAGTCTTCCTTTGCCCTAAGCTTTGCCGGGTTGGTAAACATTTGTTCGCCGTTAATCATAAACCAGCCTGCGTAGGGTTTAGGCTGATAATTGGTTTGGTATTGCCCCGCACTTATCTTAGGCGCTTCCTGGCTTTTGGCTCCAGCCACATAGGCATCTTCCGCCCTAATCTTTCCATCGTATGAAAGTAATGACGGATTGACGGCAACCCGCGCCAATACACTATCTAGCGGCAGGCGAACCTGTGCCTTTGTTGCCATGCCTGTGAAACAGATCAGCAGGCTGTATATAATTTTATATCTCGTTTTCATTTTATTATTCCTTTACATCTAACACTTCCAGCTTGCCCAATTTTTTTAATTCATATTCCTTCACCATCAGAAAGATCAATGGGGTAACCAACAGGATATGCGTGGAAGAAGTTAATACACCGCCTATCATCGGCAGCACTATCGGCAGCATCACATCGCTGCCCGTTCCGGTCGCCCAAAGCACGGGTACCAGGCCAAACAGGGCCACACAAACGGTCATTAGCTTCGGCCGTAAGCGTTTCACGGCTCCGTTAATGACGTAAACATGCAGGTCATCGCGGGTAATAGTTTCTTTTGAATTCCCTTTTAAAGCAACCAGTTGCTGCATGGCATCGTTCAGGTAAATCACCATCACTATCCCGGTTTCAACTGCTATCCCAAACAGTGCGATAAAGCCAACAGCTACCGCAACGGATAAATGCACGCCGAAAAAATACACCATGTAAGCGCCGCCAATTAAAGCAAACGGGATAGAGATAAGGCTGAAAAAAGCTTCGCGGATGGAGTGAAAAGCAAAATATAAGCAAGCGAATATGATCAGCAGTACAACGGGTAAGATCAGTTTCAGCGTGCGTTCTGCACGGATCAGGTTTTCATACTGCCCGCTCCATTCCATAAAATATCCTTTGGGCAGGGTTTTTACCATGGTATTGAGCCTGTCCTGCGCATCTTTTACGGTACCACCCAAATCCCGGCCACGAACATTAAACAGCACTGCACCCCTCAATAAAGCATTTTCAGACTGGATCATGGATGGGCCGTCACTGATCTTTATATCGGCAACGGACGATAGGGGGACGGGCCCGTAACCGGGTGTCTGCACCAGGGTCCGTTTAATTTCTTCCAGGTTGCTCCGGTAATCCTGCGCAAGACGCAGATTAACGCTGAACCTTCTTCGCCCTTCAATGGTAGGGGTCAGGTTCATCCCGCCCAGCGCACTTTCAACCACCTCGTTTACATCGTCAACGCTTAAGCCGTAACGGCCAATGGCATCTTTATTTACCTGGATATCCAGGTATTTGCCACCGGTAATGGGATCAACATAAATATCCTTTATCCCGTTAATGCCATGCAGGGCCTGTTTCATCCGGTTGGATAGGGCATACAGTGTATCGATGTTTTGCCCGTAAATTTTTAAACCAACATCAGTACGGATCCCCGTCGAAAGCATATTAATGCGGTTAATAATGGGCTGTGTCCATCCGTTAACCACACCAGGTATTTGTAATTTGGCATTAAGTTCATTTATAATGTCTTCCTTTTTAATCCCTTTACGCCACTCAGCAGTGGGCTTTAGCAGGATGATGGTTTCCACCATGCTAATGGGCGAATTATCTGTAGCGGTATTTGCCCGGCCGGCTTTGCCCAATACATTCTTTACCTCGGGGATGCTTTTGATTATCCGGTCCTGTACCTGTAAAAGCTGCTTGGCTTCCGTATTGGATACATCCGGCATGGTAACCGGCATAAAAAGGATGGTCCCCTCATCCAGCGGGGGCATAAATTCGCTCCCCAGGCTCAGCAGCAGCGGGATACTGATCAGTAAAGCAAGGATATTAATACCTATAGTGGTCTTCCGCCAGGTCATGCACCAGTTTAAAATTGGCCTGTACACTTTTTCAAGGGCACGGTTCAACGGGTTCCGGGCATCAGAACTCATTTTACCTTTCAGGAAAAAAGAGATCAAAACCGGGGCAAGGGTTACTGTAAGGATAGCATCGAGCGCAAGGATAAAAGTTTTTGTCCATGCCAGTGGCCCGAACAGTTTGCCTTCCTGTCCTTCCAGCAAAAATACCGGCAAAAAAGAGGCGACAATGATGAGCGTAGAAAAGAATACGCCACGGCCCACCTGCTTACAGGAGGTTTCTATAATTTTAATTCTTTCTGCTGTGGTCATAACTTTTCTTTTTCTTGTGCGATGGATAAGTTGCGGTGTGAATTTTCTACCATTACAATGCCGTTATCCACTATCACCCCTATGGCTAATGCAATCCCTGTTAGTGACATGATATTTGACGAGATGCCAAAAGCGTTGAGCAGGATAAAGCTGGATGCAATGGTGATAGGGATTTGTATAATGATACTTAACGCGCTGCGCCAGCTAAAAAGGAACAGGATAACGATGATTGATACAGTGATCATTTCTTCGATCAAGGTATGCTTTACCGAGCCGATTGCGCTTTCTATCAGTTCGCTCCGGTCATAAGCTATCTTAAACTTAACGCCCGGCGGGAATCCTTTCTGCATGTCGTCCATTTTGGCTTTCACAGCGTGGATCACCTGGTCGGCGTTTTCACCATAGCGCATCACCACAATGCCGCCAACAGCCTCTCCCTCGCCATTTTGGTCAAAGATGCCCAGGCGCAGGTCGCCGCCCATTTGCACAGCGGCAATATCTTTTATCCTTACCGGGATAGTTTTGACAACGCCGACTGAAATATTCTCCACGTCCTCCAAACTTTTTATATAACCCAGCCCCCTCACAATATAACCGGTGCCGTTCATTTCAAATTTCCGGCCACCCACATCATTATTGTTGCTTTTAACAGCCTTTAATACCTGCGATAGGGGGATGTTATAATAGTTGAGCTTGTGCGGATCAATATTGATTTGATATTGCTTTTCGAAACCTCCAAAGGAAGCTACTTCGCTTACACCGGATACGGTTTGCAGCCCAAGCTTTACATACCAGTCCTGCAGGGCACGCTGCTCGCCAAGGTCAATACCTTTGGCATCCAAAGTGTACCACAGGATGTGACCCACACCTGTACCATCCGGGCCAAGCGTTGGTGTAATACCCGCCGGCAATAACCGCTGCGCATAATTTAACCGTTCCAATACGCGGCTGCGTGCCCAGTATACATCTGTTTTATCTTCAAAAACCACATAAACAAAGCTCATCCCGAACATGGAAGTAGCGCGGATAGCTTTTACTTTGGGGATACCCTGAAGGTTGCTCACCAGCGGATAAGTCACCTGGTCTTCCATAATCTGCGGACTGCGGCCTTGCCACTCGGTAAAAACTATAACCTGGTTTTCTGACAGATCAGGAATGGCATCGATCGGATTTTCCCGAACGGAATATACTCCCCACGCAAAAAGAAACAGGGCTACTAATAAAACGATATACCTGTTTTTTAAGGAGAGCGAAATAAGTTGATTGATCATCTTAAATAATTTAAACAGGAGCATGGCGATGCCTTGCTCTTGTTGTGGTTTTACACTTATGCAGCTTTCTTTTTAGCAGCGGTCTTTTTTACCAGGGTCATGCCGCATTTAGGGCATTTTCCGGGCTTGTCGCTCAATACTTCAGGGTGCATGGTGCAGGTATATTGCACTTTTACAGGTTTAACCTTTTTTGTTTTTGTAGTGTCCGACACTGTGGTTGTTGGATTGGCAGCGAAAACTGCGGCAGCAGAAAACAGTATAGCAAAAGCCATGAGCGTTACTTTTTTCATGAATTTTAAATTTAAAAAATGGATAATTTGCAGATAAGCTAAAAAGCTAAATGCGTTGATTATAAATTAAGATGATGGATTGCAATTAATGCGACAGCCAGTACAGGTGGTAAGGCTATAGAGAAGTACAGGTCAGATCCTGTAAGTACAGTTAAGGGTATAAGCGGGGATCTCAGGGTTCCCGGGAGGGGCATTACCCTGGTACGCAATATTTAAAGTTTGTTCTTTAATTAAAACAACAGGGATCCGGTAGGTAAACGAGGGGAGTATTATGGGTATAAGCGGGTTTAAAGCAAAAGAAGCAGGGGTTACATGCGTATCCTTGATCTTAAAACTTTGCTTCTCGTTCCTGCAGCAATTCTCTTTTTCTCCGGCTTTCTTAATGTTATTATCCGGCGCGCCGTAAATTAATGTAACCGAAGCCAGCTTACCACAGCAATAAAAACGATTAACCCCAACACCCAAACAGGATATTAGATAAATAGTTGTTAATAAAAGGAGCGTGCTGCGTTTCACGATTCAAAAGTAGGGATTTAATTATAAACTTTCGTTAATCCTGCCAAAATGAACGGTTGGTTTGTTTAATTTATTATCAATCTTTTACTTTTAATAAACTGGCGTTAATAGCCACTACTACGGTACTTACCGTCATTAATACAGCGCCCACAGCCGGACTTAATAAAATCCCCTGGTTATACAAAACCCCTGCGGCCAGCGGCAGGGCAATAATATTATACCCGGTAGCCCAGGCCAGGTTTTGGATCATTTTGCGGTAAGTTGCTTTTCCAAACAAAATTAAACTTACAATGTCTTTTGGATTGCTGTTAACCAGTACTATTCCCGCTGTTTCAGCGGCAATATCGCTTCCTGAACCCACAGCGATGCCAATGTCAGCCTGTGCAAGCGCAGGGGCATCATTAACACCGTCACCGGTCATTGCAACAAACCCGCCATTTTTCTGGAGTTCTTTTATTTTTTCTAATTTTTGATGCGGCAGTACTTCGGCAATAAAGCTATCCATCCCCAAAGTTTTACTAACACTTGCAGCAACTTTGTTATTATCGCCTGTAAGCAGGATGGATTTAATGCCTTCCTGTTTTAAAGTTTTAATTGCTTCGGCAGATTCCGGCCGTATTTCATCTGATAAAGCAATGTATCCTGCCAGTTCATCATCAATCAATACAAATACTACGGTCTCTGTATCATTAGCTGTAAAGCCATCCGGCAGGTTAATTTTCTTTTCTTTTAAATAACCGGGGCCAACCACCAATATCTTTTTACCTTCTACCATAGCTTCGACACCTTTACCGGTAAGGGCATTGAAATTTTCAGTCGGCGGAATAGTTAAGGATTGTTTTTTTGCTTTTTGCAGAATTCCTGTAGCGATAGGATGTTCTGAGTTTTGCTCCAATGCCGATGCCAGGCGGATGATTTCATTTTCGTCAATGCCTTTTTGCAGTGCTATTATTTTTGATACCTCAAATTTGCCAACAGTAAGCGTGCCTGTTTTATCAAACACAATGGTGGTGATTTTCCTGGCGTTCTCAAACGCGGTCCTGTTTTTAATCAGCAGGCCATGCTTTGCTGACAGTGCAGTTGATTTTGCAACAACCAGCGGAACAGCCAGGCCCAGGGCATGAGGACAGCAGATCACAATTACGGTAACCATTCTCTCCATGGCAAAGGATAAGGGTTGCCCGGTTAAATACCAATATAAAAATGTAGCAATACCGGTTATCAATGCAATAACAGTTAGCCATTGTGCTGCTGTATTTGCCAGTAGTTGGGTTTTTGACTTTGATTTTTGAGCATCATCAACCAACTTTACCACTTGCGAGAGATAGGAGTCTTTTGCAGCATGAGATACAGTCACTTTAAAAGAACCATTACCATTAATAGCGCCTGCAATTACTTTATCCCCCTTTGTTTTTTGTACCGGCTTTGATTCGCCGGTAAGCATGCTCTCATTTAAATAACTTTCACCCTCAAGTATAATCCCGTCTGCAGCAACTTTTTCACCTGGCTTAACCAGGATAACATCGTTCTCTTTAAGGGTGTCCGTTTTTACATCGTGTATGCTGTCGGGCATCACCATATGTGCCTCGGCAGGCATCAGCTGTACCAAAAGCTCCAGCTCATTTGACGCGCCCATTACCGACTTCATCTCTATCCAATGCCCCAAAAGCATAATGAGGATAAGGGTATCCAGTTCCCAAAAGAAATCCATGCCCTTTAATCCAAACACAATAGCAACACTGTAGCTGTATGCAACCGTTATGGCAAAACCAATCAGGAACATCATGCCGGGGTTTTTGTCTTTTACCTCGCTCACCAGGCCCGTTAAAAATGGCCAGCCGCCATAAATAAATACTATTGACGACAGGGTAAACAAAATATAGGAAGAACCTGTAAACTGCCAGTTAACACCCATAAACTGTTGTATCATGGCTGATAACAGCATAATCGGGATAGTAAGAATCAGCACTGCATAAAACCGCTTTTTGAAATCGGCTATCATCATTGCATGGTGATTATGACCCTGCATATCCATTGATGGGCTGCTGCCGCGTTGCATTTTGCCGTGATCCGTAGCCTCAGGTATTTTACCCGGATCTGCAACAGGCATATTATGTTTGTGTTCCATAGATTTGTTTAGGCTAAAGAAAGTCTACCTCACCTTGTGGTTTTCTGCCGTTAACTGAATTATTTTCAAGGACTTTTTTCTTTCCCGGATATTCTTCTATTGTTATTTTTCCTGCTGCAAATCGTTTTTTTCAAAATATCAGGTAGTAACCTTTTACTTATTCTTTTTTACCTTAATAGCGCTTAGTCCTTTTGGGCCCTGCTCTGTTTCAAACGTAACCTTATCGCTTTCTTTTATCGGTTCCTCCAATGAGTTGATATGAACAAAAATACTTTCCTGGCTTTGCAGGTCCTTAATAAACCCATATCCCTTTGATTCATTAAAAAACGAAACTACGCCTGTTCTGATCAGATCTTCGGGCGCCATGGCTCCTTGCTTTGGTATCGAGATCTGGATATCTTCTGTTATGATCTTCCTTTTTTTGGAAGGATCAGGCGGAGTAGATGAAATATTGCCGTTGTCGTCAATATAAGCCATCATATCTTCCAGGCCTTTCCCTTTGTCTGAATTGGCCTTTCTTTCCTCTGCCTTTTCTTTTTTATCCTGTTGCTTTTTAAACTTCTTTTTTTCTCTTTCTTTTTTGCTGAAAGTTTCTACTGATCTACCCATGGTTTAATATACATATTTATTATCAATTAAACAACAACATATGCTAAATATTTAATTATGTATTTAGATACCCCGTTTTTACCCCTCCATTTATCGGGCTCCCCACTTTATTAAGAGTACGTTGAGCTTTCCAGGTAAATAAAATATCCCCTTAGCAGCGTTTAATAAGGAACAGTTTTATATTACAATATTTTTTAAATGCTTTACGAATTTTGCCAGGCAAGAGTGTCTTACAGTTAGTAAACTAACAGAATCAGGATTTTGAACACAGAATACCACCAAATTAGTTAACATTGCTTATCCAAATTAATAAAATGAAAAAAATAGTTACCCTGTTATATTTACTGGCTGCATCGGCAACCTTGTTTGGGCAGCAGGCGCCAAAACCTTACGGCGTATTGCCAACCGACCGGCAATTAAAATGGCACGAGATGGAAATGTATTGTTTAATCCACTTTGGCGCTAATACCTACCTTGATCATGAGTGGGGGTATGGCGACGAGGACCCCAAACTGATTAACCCGACACAATTTAATGCAAAACAGATTGTTGGCGCTGCAAAAGCCGGTGGTTTTAAGGGGGTTATAATAGTAGCCAAACATCATGACGGTTTATGTCTTTGGCCTACCAAAACAACAAGCCACAACATTTCGCAAAGCAACTGGAAAGGCGGAAAAGGCGATATATTAAAGGAATATCAAATTGCCTGTGAGCAACTTGGGATAAAATTAGGTGTTTACTGCTCTCCGTGGGACAGGAATAACCCAGCGTACGGAAAACCGGAATATTTACAAATTTACCGCGCACAGCTGAAAGAACTTTATAGCAACTATGGCCCTTTATTTGCCTCATGGCACGACGGCGCCAATGGCGGCGATGGCTATTATGGCGGTGCAAGGGAGACCCGTAGTATTGACCGTACCACTTATTATGATTGGGACTCAACCTGGGCCATCACCCGGAAAATGCAGCCCGGAGCTTTTATTTTTGGTGATGTTGGCCCGGATGCCCGGTGGGTAGGCAATGAATTTGGCCATGCAGGCGAAACCTGCTGGGCTACTTATACACCTCACGCACCTGACGAAGGTAGAAAACCTGCAAATGGCTACGTTAAAAGTGAAGAAGCAACTGAAGGTACGCGGAACGGAAAATATTGGATGCCCGCAGAATGTGATGTGCCTTTACGGCCAGGATGGTTTTATCATGCATCACAAAACCCACAGGTAAAAACGCCGTCGGAATTGCTTGACCTGTATTATCAAAGCGTAGGCCGCGGAGCTGATCTCGACCTGGGTTTGTCTCCAAATAAAAAAGGACTGCTTGATGAAGCGGATGTAGCTTCATTAAAAGCATTCGGCAATCTTGTAAAACAAACCTTTGCGCTTAACCTTGCAGCGGGGGCGCAATTAAAGGCCAGCAATACCAGGGGAAATAATAAAATAAAATTTGGTCCGCAGTTTTTGTTGGATAATAACCGTTATTCTTACTGGGCCACTGATGATAATGTTACGCAACCCGAGGTTACCCTGGATTTAACCGGGACAAAAACATTTAATGTGATCAGGCTGCGTGAAAATATAAAGCTTGGCCAGCGAATTGAAGGGATAGCTGTAGATGCAATGGTGAACGGAAGCTGGAAAGAAATTACAACGGCAACCAGTATAGGCTCCAACAGGCTTATCCGCCTTGCAGACAACATAACAACAAACAAAGTAAGGTTGCGGATCACTTCGTCGCCGGTTTGTATTGCACTGAGCGATTTTGGCCTGTACAAAGAACCGAGGCATTTAAAAGCCCCTGAAATCAGCAGAGCGAAATCAGGAATGGTACAGATCAAATCTGTTGATTCGCAATTAGCTACCCGTTATACATTGAA
>Ga0193702_1000518_pt1 | contig 12475 bp, 12 predicted proteins | sample U3a1metaG_FD_143060 | JGI IMG/M metagenome (GOLD analysis project Ga0193702, IMG submission 143060) | Soil microbial communities from a riparian zone of the East river system, Colorado, United States - U3a1 | ecosystem: Environmental > Terrestrial > Soil > Riparian zone | place: USA: East River... | reverse complement strand
GCGCGCCGGTAAGCCGCGCGCGCCGCATCGACGTGGCCTGCCAGGTGCTCGGCGCGGGCCTGCTGGTAGGCCTGGTCGGCGCCCGCCGGCGCGGCGGGCAGCGCGGCCTGCGGCACGGCGGTGCGCTGGCCGAGGTCGGCGCAGGCCAGCAGCAGCGTGCCGGCGCACAGGATGGAAAGATGGTTCAGGGCGGTTCGCATGGCAATCTCCGGTGGGCGTCAATTGTTGCCGGCAAAGGCAGGAAGGGCGCGCGCGATCTGGATGCAGGCCGGCCCCAGCAAGACCATCAACAGGGTCGGGAAGATGCAGAAAATCAGCGGGAACATCAGCTTGAGGCCGATCTTGGCCGCGGCCTCCTCGGCCATCAGGCGGCGCTTCTGGCGCAGGTTGTCCGAGTGCACCCGCAGCGAGGCGCCCATGCTGGTGCCGAAGCGCTCGGACTGGATCAGCATCGCGACCAGGGTGTCGACGTCTTCCACGCCGCTGCGCAGCGCGAAATTGCGCAGCGCTTTTTCCTTGGTGAAGCCGGCGCGCATCTCCATCAGCACCAGCTGGAGTTCCTGGGCCAGCACGATGCTCTTGATATGGATCTCGGCCGCGACCTTGATCAGCGCGCGCTCCAGGCTCAGGCCGGCCTCCACGCAGACCGTCAGCAGGTCGAGCGCATCCGGAATGGTCTCGAAGATGTCGCGCTGGCGGCGTTTGGCGATGCGCGCCAGCACCATGTTCGGCAGGTAGTAGCCGACGGTGGCAACGGTCAGCAGCATCAGCAGCACGCGCTGGCCCGGTATGCCCGGCAGCGAGCCGGCGACGGCCGCCGCCAGCAGCGCCGGCGACAGCAGCGCCAACAAGGTCTTGGCCGCGAAATACAGGGTGGCCGCGGCCGGGTTGCGCCAGCCGGCATTCATGAAGTGGGTGCGCAGGGTCGATTTTTCCCAGCCCTCCTCCGGCAGCGACAACTTGGAAAACGGCTGCGCGACCTTGGCCACCTTTTCGACCCAGCCGCCGGTCTCCAGCGCGCTGGCCTCGGACTTGCCCATGAAGCCGGCCAAGCGCTGGCGCATGGTGCCGGGCGAGAACACGATCATCGCCAACACGGCGAGTCCGCAGGCGATCGCGAACACGATCAGCAGAAACAGCACTTGCGCGGCGCTCATGCTGCCTCCTAGACGTGGATGTGGATCAGGCGGCGCAGCCAGAACACGCCGAACAGGATCATGCCGGCGCCGTACCACATCAGGCGGATGCCGGTCGGGTCGGTCCACAGCATGCTGATGTAGGCGATATTGGCGAGCGACATCACCGCCATCACGACGAAGGGCAGCAGGCTCAGGATCCAGGCCGACATCCGGCCCTCGGCCGACAGCACCCGCACCTGGGCCAGCAGCTTGAGCCGCTCGCGGATGATGTGGCTGATGTTGCCGAGGATTTCAGCCAGGTTGCCGCCCGATTCGCGCTGGATCACGACCGCGATCACCAGGTAGCGCAAATCGGTCAGCGGGATCCGCTCGGCCAGGTTGTGCAGCGCCTCGTTCATCGGCACGCCGTAGTTGATTTCCTGGTGCGCGGCGCGAAATTCGCCCGCCAGCGGATCGGGCAGCTCGGCGCCGACCATCTGCAGCACGTTGGTGAAGGAATGGCCGGCGCGCAGCGCGCGGGCCAGGAAGTCGGCCGCCTCGGGCAGCTGTTCCTCGATCTTGGTGAGGCGCGCGGTGCGCGCGCGCCGCGCCAGCACGTAGGGAATCGCGAACCACATCGCCACGATCACGGCGCGCGCCGGCGGCGGCATCGGCCACGGCTCGGCCAGCATCAGGCCCAGCGCGCCCAGGCCGAGCGAGCAGCCGGCGAACTGCGACACGGTCCACTTGACGCCGGCCTGCAGCAGCAGCCTGTCGATCGCATGGGCCGGGCGCAGCCGGTGCAGCAGCGCGTCCAGCCGCTCGTTCTTGCTGAAATGGCGCTGCTTGAGGATGGAAACGCGCTCGCCGGCGCCGTGGGCGACGCCCGACATCAGGCGCAGACGGCGCGCGATGCGCTGGGCTTCGCCGCCGTGGGTGCCGTTCCACCACAGGAAGGCGCCCTCCACCAGCAGGATGATGGCGGCGAACAGCAGCACCGCAAAGGCATAGAAAATCATATCCATCGCGCGCTCCGGCCGGCTTATTCGTAGACCCGCACGGGATCGAAGGCGGCGTCCGGCACCGCCGCGCCAAACAGGCGCAGGCGCTCGGCGAAGCGCGGGCGCACCCCGCTGGCGCTGAAATGGCCCAGCACCTTGCTGTCGGCGTCGACCCCGGTCTGCTCGAAGCGGAAGATTTCCTGCATCGCGATGACGTCGCCCTCCATGCCGGTGATTTCCTGCATGCTGACCAGCTTGCGCGCGCCGTCGGTCAGCCGGGTCACCTGCAGCACCACCGTCACGGCCGAGCAGATCTGCTGGCGGGTGGCGCGCGGGGTCAGGTTCACGCCCGCCATGCCGACCATGTTTTCCAGCCGCGCCAGCGCGTCGCGCGGTGTGTTCGAGTGGATCGTCGCGAGCGAGCCTTCGTGGCCGGTGTTCATCGCCTGCAGCATGTCGAGCGCTTCGGCGCCGCGCACCTCGCCGAGGATGATGCGGTCGGGCCGCATGCGCAGCGCGTTGCGCACCAGCGCGCGCTGGGTGACCTCGCCCTTGCCCTCGATGTTGGCGGGCCGCGTTTCGAGCCGCACCACATGCGGCTGGCGCATCTGCAGCTCGGCCGCGTCCTCGATGGTGACGATCCGCTCGTTGCCGGGAATGAAGCCCGAGATCAGGTTCAGCAAGGTGGTCTTGCCGCTGCCGGTGCCGCCCGAGATCAGGATGTTGACCTTGGCCTGCCCCAGCGCTTGCAGCACTTGCACCATGGGCGGGGTCAGGCTCTTGAAGTCGAGCAGGTTCTCGGCGGTCAGCGGATTGGCCGAAAAACGCCGGATCGACAGGATCGGCCCGTCCACCGCGAGCGGCGGGATGATCGCGTTGACGCGCGAGCCGTCGGGCAGGCGTGCATCGACCATCGGGCTCGATTCGTCGACCCGGCGCCCGACCCGCGAGACGATCTTTTCGATGATCTTCATCAGGTGCGCGTTGTCGTGGAAGGTGACGTCGGTCAGTTCGAGCCGGCCGCGCCGCTCGACATACACCTTGGCGTGGGTGTTGACCAGGATGTCGGACACGCTCGGATCGCCCAGCAGCGGCTCGAGCGGGCCGAAGCCGAGCATCTCGTGCTGGATGTCGAGCACCAGGTTGTGGCGCTCCTGCTGGTTGAGCACGATGCGTTCTTCCTCGATGATGCGCTGGATCAGCAGCGCCAGCTCGTGCTTGAACTGCTCGGCGGTCAGGCGCTTGAGGCGCTCCAGGTCGATCCGGTCGAGGATCATCTGGTGCATGCTTTTCTTCAGGTCCTGATAGGCGTGGTTGACCGGCTCGGGCGCCGCCGTGGCGGGGATGCGCGCTTCGTCGGTGACCGACAGGCGTTCACGTAAGGTCATGCTGGCTCCCTGTTGCTTGCGGTTGTCAGATTTCGGCGTCGCTGCGCCCGAAGATGCGGTCGAACAGGCCCTTGCTCTCGGGCACCCGGCGCTCGGTCACCAGTTCCACCAGCTCGGCCAGGCTGCGCGCCACCGCGCTCGAGCGCGACAACTGCAGCACCGGCACGCCCTGGTTCACCGAGTCGGTGACCGCGACGTAATCGTTGGGCACGGTGTGCATGACTTCCGCGCCCAGCGCCGACTGCAGGTCTTGCAGGCGCAGCTTGCCACCCTTTTCGTAGCGGTTGACGATCAGGCGCGTGTTGTCGACCGGGTAGCCGAGCGAGCGGAAGATGTCGAGCAGGCGGCGGCCGTCGCGGATGTCGGGCAGGGCCAGCTGCAGGATCGGGTAGATCGCGTCGGCGTTGTCGAGCGCGCGCAGCGAGATCGCGTCGATCTGGCGGCCGACGTCGAGCACGATGAAGTCGTAGTGCTGGCGCGCCACGCGCAGGATGGTGTCCATATGCTCGGGCTTGAGGTTGATCGCGTGGGTCGGATCGTCGGCCGCGGCCAGCACGCCGAAACCGGGGGTCACGTGGACCAGGCAGGATTCCAGAAAGGCGCCGTCGATGCGCGCAATCTGGCTGCAGACGTCGGACAGGGTCATGGCCGCCTTCTGGTCCGACACATACAAGGTGGCGTCGCCGAACTGGCCGTGGAGGTCGATCAGCAGCACCTTGCGGTCGGCCAGCGCCGCCAGCGCATAGCCGAAGTTGGTCGAGATGAAGGTGGCGCCGCTGCCGCCCTTGCACGAGATGAAGGCCAGCACCTTGCCGTCGCGCAGGGCGGCCATGCCGGCGCTGTCGGCGATCCGGTCCATCGCCTCGTGGAAGGCGCGGTGCACCAGCGGCAGCTGCAGCACCTCGCGCACGCCGGCGCGCATGGCGCGGATCAGCAGGTCTTGCTGGTGCTCGCGCGTGAGCAACATGAAACAGGCCGCTGGATAATGCTTGGTGAGGCGCTCGAGCAGGTCGGCGCCGGCGGCGGCCTCCTGCTCGCTGGCGTCGATGACCACCAGGTCGGGCGTGTCATGCACCAGCCGGTCGAGCGCTTCGCGCATGCTGGCGCGGCTGGCCGCCACATTCAGCGGCGGCACCCGCGCCGCGCCTTGCGAGGCGATCTCGGCGTGCAACTGCTTATCGCGGGTAATGATTAACGCTTTCATCGCATTTCCTCGTCCGAAAAAAGAGACCGCCCGCGTCCCCTACCGGCCGCCGCCGGTGGAGATCGAGATCGGCGGCGGCGCGGCCGGCGGCGTGCTGAAGGATTGCTCGTAGCGTTCCAGCGCGGCGCGCGCCGCCTTGCCGTCCAGCCCGGCGACCGGATCCTGGTTGCGCGCGGCGGCCGGGTTGGCGACTTGCGCCGCGATCGCGGCGCGCACCGAGGCGCCGAAGCGCGCGTCCCACTGGGGCGAGCTGGAAGCGCAGGCCGCCAGCAGCGCGGCCGGCGCCAGCAAGGCGCCGCAACGCAGGCAGGTTCGGATGGTCATGGCAATCCCCTATTTGAGTTCGAAGCCGCGCGGGCTGTCCTGGGCGGCGGACGCGGCGGCGGGGGCGCGTCCTTCCAGCTTGCCGCCCAGCAGCAACTCGCTGCGGCTGGGCGCGATCACCTGGTCGGTCGGCAGCGTATAGCCGGGCGGCAGCGGCTTGACCAGGTGGGCGGTGACCACGAACACCAGCTCGGTACGGTCGTGCTGGTAATCGGTGCTGCGGAACAGCGCGCCGAGGATCGGCACCTCGCCCAGCAGCGGCAAGCCCTTCAGGTTGGTCACCAGGTTGTTCTTGATCAGGCCGCCGATGGCGAAACTCTGGCCGTCGTACAGCTGGACCGTGGTGCTGGCGCGCCGGGTGGTGATCAGCGGCAGGATCGACACGCTGTTCAGGCCGGCGGCGCTGAGGCCGATGCCCTCGCGCGACAGTTCCGACACTTCGGGCGCGACGCGCAGGTTGATGCGTCCGCCCGACAGCACGGTCGGGGTGAAGCGCAGGCCGACGCCGAATTCCTTCTCTTCCAGCGTGACCTTGTTGTTGTCCTGCGCCACCGGAATCAGGATGCGGCCGCCGGCCAGGAAACTGCCCTCCTGGCCGCTGATCGCCATCACGGTCGGTTCGGCCAGGATGCGCACCAGCCCGTCCTGCTTCTGGGCTTCGAGCGTGAGCTGGTTGCCGTTCGACTTGCGGGCGTCGAGCAAGCCGCCCGCATTGCCGGTCAGGAAATTCGACAACAGGGTGGCGGCCCAGCTGCCCGAGGCGAAGCGCCAGGTGGTGCCGGCTTCGAGCCGCTCGAGCAGGGTCTTGGAGACTTCGGCGATCTTCACCTCCAGCATCACCTGCTGGGGCGCGCTGACCGCCAGCAGGTTGACCACGCGCAAGCCGGGCGCGGTGCTGTTGTTGACGCCGGTGCCGCCGGCGGTGGCCGGGGTGCCGGCATCGTCGCCCTTGCGCAGCAGCGACTGCAGCGGCTTGTGCACGAAGGCGGTGGCCAGCTCGACCGCGCGGGCGGCGGCCGCGGCGTCGCTCACCGAACCGCTCAGCACGATCGAATCGGCGGCGCTGCTGACGCGGATGTTTTTCTCCTCGGGCAGCACGCCGGCCAGGCTCGCCTGCAAGCCGGCCAGGTCCATCGCGACCACGATGTCGACCACGCTGCAGGCGCCACTCTTGCCCTGGATGATCATATTGGTGCTGCCGACGTCGACGCCCAGCAGGTACAGGGTGTCGGGCGCGACCAGCATCGCCTGCAGCACCGAGGGATTGCCGATGCTGCGGTGGAGCACGGCCTCGGGCATGCGCATGAGATTCGATTTACCCAGTTGCAGCGTCATATTCCCCGGCCGCGCCGCCTCGCCCACGCAGCGCGGGCCGCTGTCGGCACGTTCGGCGATGGCCGCCGCCGGCTTGGCCGCGGCGGCGCCGCCGCTGCCCAGCGCCAGCAACAAGCCGAGCGCGCCGGCGCCGCGCGCGCACCCTCTCTGTCTGTCATTGTTCATGTCGCTCTTCCCGTAGTTGGCCAGGCTGGAAACTCAGAAGCACTCTTGCGATGCGTGCAGCCCGTTGAGCACGCTGACGCAGTCGCGCTTGACCTGCAGCAGCGCGGGCTGGGGCGCGGCCTTGGGCGCGGCGGCCACTGCCGGCTGGACCTTGGCCGGCGCCGCGGCCGCCGCGCGCGGCGCCGGCAACGGCAGGTCGAGCAGGGTGGTCTTGGTGGCGCCGGCGGTGTCGGGCGACTTCGGATCGACCTGGTTGCGCAGCGCCAGCGACAGCGTGCCCACGCTGCGCGCGAGGTCGAGGTTCTCGGCCTGGCCGGGCGTGACTTCGAGGGTCACGGCATTGACCACGCGCGGCTTGGTGTCGTCGCGGCTGACTTCCTGGGCCACCGCCAGTACCAGGATGCGCTCGAGCACGATCTTCGAAATATGCTGGGCCTGGCGCAGCGACTTGTCGTCCTCGTCCGGTTCGCGCTGGGTGTGGACGATGATGTCGACATAATTGCCCGGCAGCGCGAAGCCGGCGACCCCGATCACGTCGTTGACGCGCACCGTGATCGCACGCTTGCCTTCGCTGATCAGGGCCGACAGTCCGCCCAGGGTGCCGGCCGGCGCCAGCTTGGCTTCGTTGAGCGGCTCGCCGCGCAGCACATTGTCCTTGAGCACGCGGTCGGTCAGCCGGCCGGGATCGGTGAAGGCGTCTTTCGGCACGTTGGCGGCCGGCCAGTCGGTGATCTTGAGCATGTCGGGCACCAGCCGCTGGCCGCGGCCGACATCGACCGCCGCCACCACGATCCGGCTCACGCTGCCGGCCGACTGGCGCAACAGCCAGCGCGAGGCCAGCACCACGGCGGCAGTCCCGAACAGGACCGCGACCGCCATCATGATCAGGGCGCGCTTGTTTTTCATGAGATCCTCTCGAACAGGGGATGGCCGCCGGCGGCGTCGAAGGGGGCGGGAGGCTGGGCCGGGGCGCTGGCGCCGCCGCCGCAGCCGGCGAACATGCTGATCCAGGCCTGTTCCAGCGCCGCGACGGTCAGGCGCGGGGCAGCGCCGGCGTAGGCCGCGAAATCGGCGATGCGGCCCAACAGCTCGCGCGGGGTACTGGCCAACAACGCGCGGCCGGACGGCAGGTGCAGGCGGGCGATCAGGTGGTCCAGGGCCGGCTCGTCGAAGGCGATGCGCGCGACCCGGCACTGGTGGCGGAACAGCGCGCGGTAATTCGCCTCGCTGAGCGCGCCGACGTGGATCTTGTAGGCGAGCCGGCGCAGGAAGGAATCGTCGAGCAGCAAATGGGGCGCGAGGTTGGTCGCGAACACCACGGTGACGTCGAACGGCAGCGTGACCTTGTGGCCGCCGTGCAGGGTCAACTGGTCGACGCCGGCCTCGAGCGGCCCGGCCCAGCGGTTCAGCAGCTCGGCCGCCGGCAGCCGCTGGCGGCCGAGGTCGTCGACCACCAGCATCCCGCCGCTGGCCATCACGTGCGGCGGCGCATGGTACACCCCGCCGGCCGGATCGTGGCGCAGGTCGAGCATCTCGGCGCTGAGCTCGGCGCCGACCTGGACCAGCGGCCGCTGGCACAGCGACCAGCGGGCGTCGGCGCTGCGCCGGTCTTCGGGCGGGCGGCCCTGCAAGGGCGAGGGCGGCAGGTGCAGCAGCGGGTCGTGGAACTGGACGATCTCCTGGTCCACCAGCAGCGCGTATGGCACCGCCACCACGCCCTGCTGCAGGCGGCCCAGCTTGCGCGCCAGCGTGGTCTTGCCGCTGCCGGAAGGGCCGTACAACAACAGCGAGCGGCTCGATTGCAGGGCCGCGCCCAGCAATTCGCGCAGCGCGGGATCGAGCGCGTCGTCGGCGAAGGCGGCGGCCAGCTCGGCGGCGCCGGGGCGCGCCGCGCCCGCATGCCGGCCGGCCTGGCGCGCCGCCACCTCGCGGTAGGCCTGCAGCGTCACCGGAGCCGGCCCCACGTAGCGGCAGCGCGCCAGGTATTCGTGGGCGCGCAGGCGGCCGCCGGCGGTCAGCTGATAGTGCACGTCGAGGTCGGAATCGCCGCGCCCGGCCACCTCGGCCAGTTGCTCGGCCAGGATCATGTCCAGCACTTCGCGCAAGACATTCACCGACAGGCGCAGCTTGCCGGTCAGGATAGGCAGGTGGGTCTTGCCGATGGCATACATGGCCTTGATCACCAGCTCGGCGATCAAGCCCGGCTCGAGGCCGGTGTCGCGCACGGTTTTCGGTTGCGGCGGCACGCTCGCCATCGGTTCCTCCGGACCCGGCTGGGCGCGCGCCACGCTGCCCGTGCCCGCCGCGCTCGCTACTGTTGATTCGGCCTCGATCATCGCTGTTCTCCCCTGCCAGCAGACTGCTGTTTCCAAAAGACACCGTCGATTCTAGCGAGCAGACCCGGCCGGTCTTTTGACAAATAGCAAGAAATGCCGACCCGCAAGGTCAGCCGTGGCGGCCGTACAGCACGGCCAGGGTGCCGAGCGCGATCGCCACGCCGTAGGGCATGCCGCCGACGCTGGCGGCCGCCGGCGTCTCGGGCGCCAGGCGCACGCCCAGCAGGCGCATATAAAGAGGACGCAACAGCACGCGGACATTGGTCCAGGTCTCGCGCAGGCGGCCCTGGGCGACCACGATCGCCAGCCCCAGCACACCGCCGATGACGAAGGTCAGCAGGCAGATCTCGAGCGCGCGCCACGGGCCGCAATAGGCGCCGACGGTCGCCATCAGCTTGACGTCGCCGGCGGCCATGCCGCGCAGGCTGTACAAGGGCAGGAACATCAGCAGGCCGGTGAGCAGCCCGACCAGGCCGGTCGACAATAGGGAAAACGGGGCGCCCGACGCCAGGTGCAGCGCGGCGGCGCACAACAGGGCGGGCAGCAGCAGGCGGTTGGGAATGCGGCGCAGCGCCAGGTCGTAGGCGCTCGCGGCCAGGACCGTGCCGATGAGAAACAGATCAAGGAGCAAGGGGGTTGACATGGCGGGCTCGGGGGGAATGGTAGAAAATGCTTTCCAGGCAGGGCCCTGCCCGGAAAGCGCGGCCGCCTTACGTCACGGCGTTGTTGATGCTGGTCTGGATATACGTGAAGGCGTTGTTCAGCGCGCCCGTCACGAAGCCGACGCCGATCACCAGCGCAGCGGCGATCATGGCCGCAATCAGGCCATACTCGATCGCGGTCACGCCGTTTTCGTCATCAACAAAGGTTTTTACTGCGGAGGTAACTGTGTTCATCACAAACTCCCATGAGTGAAAAAAAACACCTAGCCCTGGTCCGGGCGGCGCGCGGACGGCCGCGCCTTGCATCGAAGAGTTTCCTTCGATCAATTCCAAACCATTGCATCGACTATAGAGTTTCATTCCATTGGGCAACTTGACGTCTCGCAACTTTTCCACGTGGCATTATTTTTTTTGGGTATGATTTGCGCAAACCGGGCCGCGACGGGCGTGGGCGCAACAGCGGCAGCGCCGAAATGCACCAAACTGCAGCAGCGCTGGCCGCAAGCGGGCGCCGGACGGTAGAATCGTACGCCGCACGTCAATATATGCACTATTGCAGCAATGGCGGAAAGCTATTATGCTGAGGTATTGTTCTAAGGAAACACCCGATGGCCAGACCCGCATTCTGAGAACGACATGGATTCCCTGCTGAAACACATGGTGGACATGACCGGCCACCGCGATCACACGATGCTCGACATCTCGGTGATCTCGGCGGTGCAGGAACTGGCCGGCGCGGCGCAAACCCGGGTGCTGAGCATCGGCGTGCTGCGCGGCCAGCAGTTCGTGCGGCCGCGCGCCATCATCAGCGCCGGCAGCCCGGCGCGCATGGAGGAGCATCCCGATCCCGGCACCCTGGGCGAACCGGTCACGGCCTACCCCGAGCTGGCGGCCTGCCTGGCCCAGCACGGCGCCAGCGCCGAGGCCTTCGGCGCCGACGGCACGCGTACCCTCTGGCTGCCGATCTGGATGGGCGAGAAGGCCGACACCTGCCTCGAAATCGTCCACCGCACCGCCTACACCAACGACACCGTGCACATCATCGGCGGCATCGTCAGCGTCTACCGCAATTTCCAGAACCTGCTCGATTACAGCGAGCGCGACTCGCTGACCGGCCTGCTCAACCGCAAGACCTTCGACGACCAGCTCGCCAAGATGCTGCATTCGGCCGCCGAGCCGCCGGCGCCGCTGCCCGGCCAGCCCGAGCGGCGCCAGCAGTCCGACGACCTCAAGCAGTGGCTGGCGGTGGTCGACGTCGACCACTTCAAGGCCGTCAACGACCGCTTCGGCCACCTGTACGGCGACGAGGTGCTGATCCTGATCGCCAACCTGCTGCAATCCTCGTTCCGTTCGCAGGACCGGGTGTTCCGCTTCGGCGGCGAGGAATTCGTGGTGCTGCTGCGTTCGACCAATCTCGAGAACGCCCAGCGCATCATCGACCGCTTCCGCATCAACGTGGCCAGCCATGTGTTCCCGCAGGTGGGCACGGTGACGGTCAGCGTGGGCTTCGTCAGCATCAGCGCCTACGAGTCGCCGGTGATGATACTCGGACACGCCGACCAGGCGCTGTACTTCGCCAAGAGCAACGGCCGCAACCAGGCCTGCCATTACGACCAGCTGGTGTCGGGCGGCCAGTTGCGCGCGGTGGCCTCGAACGACACCGCGGAGTTCTTCTGACCGGAGTCAGGCGACCGCGAGGAATTTCATGGGGTCGACATTCCACTTCTGCGGCGATTCGTGCCGAACGATCTTGTCGCCGCCGCCAAAACCCAGCGCCTTCGACAAATCGACCGTCTCCGGCTTGATGTAGACGTTCTTCTTGGTGTTGAAGAACACGTTGACCTTGGGCGCCAGCAGCTTGGTCTCGTGCGGTTCGATCACCACCCCGAGCCGGCCCGATTCCAGCATCACCATCGTGCCCACCGGGTAGATGCCGACGCAGCGCATGAACTCCTGCGCATAGGTCGGGTTGAAGTGGAACTTGCTCCACTCGTAAATCTTGCGCAGCGCTTCGGCCGCCGACATGCCCTTGTGATAGCAGCGGTCGGCCGTGATCGCGTCGTACACGTCGACGATCGCCGCCATCTGCGCCAGCTCGCTGATGGTGCCCTCGCCCTGCTTGTCGGGATAGCCGCTGCCGTCGCGCCGCTCGTGGTGGTGCAGCGTGATGTCGAGCGGGATCGGCCCCACTTCCGGGGTCTTCAGCAAGATGTCGTAGCCGTCCTTCGGATGCTTCTTGATGATCGCGAATTCTTCGTCGGTCAGCGGGCCCGGCTTGTTGAGGATCTGGTCGGGCACCAGCGCCTTGCCGGTGTCGTGCAGCAGGCCGCCGAGGCCGGCCTGGTAAGTCGTGTCGGCATCCAGATTGCGCGAGCGGCAGAACGCCACCAGCAGCGTGCACACGCTGACCGAATGCAGGAAGGTGTAGTCGTCCTTGGTCTTGATGCGCAGCAGGCCGACCAGCGCGCCCGGATTGCGCAAGATCGATTCGGTGATGTTCTGCACCATCGGCGTGACCTGGTCGAGTTCGATCGCCTTGCCCAGCCGCGCGTCCTGCATCACGGTGCGCACCAGCCCCGCGGCCTGGTGCCGGATCATCGCCGCGCGCTTGAGTTCCTCGCCGAGCGAGACGCGGGTCACCACCACCGGCTTGGTCGCGATCGCCGCCAGCTCGGCCTCGGTCTGGGCCTGGGCCTCGGCCAGGGTCGGCGCGTCCTGCACGTCGAGTCCCTTGTCGCTGTCGATCACCACGTCATGGATGCCGGCGTTGCGGATCTTGCGGATCTCGTCCTCGTCGCCGATCAGGAAGCGGTTGCGCACGAACGGATGGGTCATCCAGTCGCAACTGAGATCGTGGATGTACATTCCCACTTTTAACTGCGAAGAGTCGACTTTCTTGAGCATCTGGCGTCTCGGCTGTGTTTTAATCGTCGTGCAATGTG
>Ga0193702_1000517_pt1 | contig 12479 bp, 7 predicted proteins | sample U3a1metaG_FD_143060 | JGI IMG/M metagenome (GOLD analysis project Ga0193702, IMG submission 143060) | Soil microbial communities from a riparian zone of the East river system, Colorado, United States - U3a1 | ecosystem: Environmental > Terrestrial > Soil > Riparian zone | place: USA: East River... | reverse complement strand
ATTAAGTTTAAAAAAAAAAAAAAAAAAAAAAAAAAAACAAAAAATAAGAAGAAGGGTCGCTGTTCTATTCTACGAAGACAGAGCGCAGTGTTTACACTGGGTAACCCACGGTGTTCTATTCTAGAAGAAAGAGTCGGTAACCGACAAGAGTAATTAAAAAAAATAAATTAATTTCAGTTTAATCTTAATATTAAGAGAGAGGTGTGTTAAGGCATTTGCCAAGGGGGAGGTGATCCTTGCAACAGCATAAATAATTATTAAAGTTATATAGTTATATTTGAACTATATTATAAAATGAGATAATAAATGTTACTTAATTTAATTTAATTTAAACCTATCTCTGTTCTGTTCTGTTATAACCTGGCTATAGTAGTTCTGCTTGAATAGTATGTAAAAAGAGTAACTTATAAACACAGGGCTTTGCATTTTTGCATTTTTGCATTTTTGCATTTTGCATTTTGCATTTTGCATTTTGCATTTTGCATCGCTATCCTTTTCACCATTTTTATTTTAACTACTACTTTTCTATTTTAAAGTAGAAATTTAATTCCTTTGCTCTGTTGTTCTTATATTAGTCTTCAAATAAGACGATAAGCCGAACCGCCCACAGACAGGCTCTCCTGTTGCCTCGTTTGCGGTGCGTTTGCGCTGCGTTTGCGGTGCGTTTGCGCTGCGTTTGCGGTGCGTTTGCGCTGCGTTTGCGGTGCTTGCAATAGTCACAAGCAAACCTTGCTTCCAATGTCCCTGTGTTACACACTCCCATTTTTCCAATGTCCCTGTGTTACACAGTCCCATTTTTCCATTGTCCCTGTGTTACACAGTCTGGGTAACCCACGGTAACCGTGGGTAACCCACGGTAACCGATGGTAATGATTTCGTTCCTAAATTGAGCCTGTGCCTAGTGGTAGGGTGTAGCCAACCCAATAGGTCCTCTCTGGCCTCGCCTCACGCTAGGGCTAGAGCAAAGGTAATAATAAAACTGCGCCTTTGAATACTTATTTTTTTACAAAGTCAAAATCAGAACTAAAGGCAACAGGAAAAAGGCAAAACTTAATTTCATTTTTATTCTGAATTTTAGAAGAATAATACAAAATAAGAAACTCCTCTGGAACAAATAGTCCTATGGACTCAAAAGGGGAAGGGCATTTGCAAATTGCAACTGTAATTTATTTCCCAGTTCTTGACCAGCCCCACAAGGGGATCTCTACTTTTCTTTCTTTTAGCTAGTGCATTTTAATTTAATGGCGAACAACCCTTACAATTCCAGAGTTGTAAAGCTAAGGTATAAAAGTACCCTTACTACTAGTAAAAGTAGAATAAAAAATAGACTAAGGCTAAGCAAAGTTAAATTAAGAGAAATTAGAAATTTTACGAGTAATTAGAATCGAACTAATAATTTCTATTTGGAAGATAGAGGTTATACCATTTAACTATACTCGCTTTATAACCCTTATTTTCTTGTGCTCTTTCTGGGTAACCCACGGTAACCGAGTAAAAAAGTAGAATAGAACACCGTGGGTTACCCACTCTTGTCGGTTACCGACTCTTTCGTTAGAACACCGTGGGTTACCCAGTGTAAACACTGCGCTCTTTCTTCGTAGAATAGAACAGCGACGACTCTTGCCTTAAGGTGCGACCAACATTTGCTTGTCATTTCTTTCTGGGTAACCCACGGTAACCGAGTAAAAAAGTAGAATAGAACACTTATTATTTGGTTTTTTTTTTGTTTGTTGTTTGTTGTTTTTTTGTTTTGTTTAACTAGACGTACAATTTCACCAAAAGGTTTTATTACCACTGATTTTATTACCACTGATTTTTATCAACCCTCTTAGAAAAAGAGATGTAATAATTTACCTCAAACTTGAAAGAACAACCTTGGGCTAATAAATATTCAGACCCTTAAGAATTGCCTCTCCTTTGAGTGGGTATAGTTGTACAACTCTCAACCACTAACATGGGACAGAGGTCTACTTAACTTAATCTTGAATACGAAGTAAACTTAAATAATTCTGTAACTATACCAAAGTAACTATACTAAATATCTTCTGGAATCATTCCTTACATCTCTTGCTCTGGTATCGACAATCGTTTGTATAGATTAGATGATAATCAGGGTTGTCCTGCCTTGGCCCTCATCGTAGTTTAGGCATTAGTCCAGTCGTCATCAATCAAGTATGTATCACAATCTACCGCTACACTCCTTTCTCCCACCTTTTTAATTACTAAGGTAATAAGGGAGTATTAAACCAATGGTTTTAACAAATTCAAAGCAATGTTTGTAATTGTTAGTGATGCAATTTTTATTTTAAAAATAAAAAACTAATGGGTAGCCAGATTACACCTCTTTTCTATTATTGTCCTAAACAAACTTTCTATCCACTTCAGTGAATACAATGACAGTGGGATACTAATAGCTCCAAAAGTAAAAAAATCATCCAACCAACAAAAATGTACTAACGAAATCAGGGCATCTCTGAGTGCTTACTCCTTAAACTTAAATTTCACTTGTTCTCTAGTCAAAAAAATCTTTCCTGTTGGTGGTGTCTTCACTGGCTAACACTCTTCATTTTTTCTAATTCTTTACCTTTAGAGGTAATCTATTGAGGATAAAGATCTACTACCCCTAGTAACCCTAATATGAATATTAAGCCAACATAATTGAATAGTTTAGCTAGAGTTACGAAACAACTATTAACAATATTTTATTTAACTTTTCCTTTCCTTTAGTTTATAAAAAACCTACCACTTCCAACATACTTAGTACTGGTTTGGTTAAATGTGCAATCACATAAATATTTTTGGGTAACACTTAATTTCATTGGTTTATTAACTTTTTTGTTTTCTCTTGCTCTCTTGTTTACACTGGGTAACCCACGGTAACCGAGTAAACACTGCGCTCTGTCGTTAGAACAGCGACGACTCTTGCTCTTTCTTCGTAGAATAGAACACCGTGGGTTACCCACTGTTGCATTTGCGAAATGAAAAGCAATCGACGCTGTTCTAACGAAAGAGTTCTATTCTAGAAGACAGAGGAAGCTAAGAGAAAAGGTTGTTTTTATTCTTATAATTATAATCAAAATAAGTGTTCTAACGAAAGAAATGACAAGCAATCGGTAACCGAGTAAGGTGCGAGCAAAGGTTTTATTCTTATAATTATAATAAAAATAAGTGCGCAATTGTGTAAACAAGAGAATTGAAAAGCAATCATCGCTGACCGAGTTCTAACGAAAGAGGAAGCTGCGAGCAAAGCTTTGTTGTTATAATCAAAATCAGAAATGAAAAGCAATCGTCGCTGTTCTATTCTACTTTTTACAAAGAACGAGTTCTATTCTACTTTTTACTCGGTTACCGTGGGTTACCCAGAAAGAGGAAGCTATAGAAAACCTTTTATTCTGATAATCAAAATAAGAAATGAACTTTTCCTTTTGCCTGTTGCCCTTTCTTAGTTAGAACGGAACACCGCATTCATTACCATCGGTTACCGTGGGTTACCCAGAGAATGGTAGCAATCATCGCTGTTCTAACGAACGAGTTCTATTCTACGAAGACAGAGGAAGCTAGAGCAAAGGTTGTTGTTTGTTGTTTGTTTTTGTGGTCTCTTAACCTCAGTCTAAACTAAACAGCAGTCATACTCCGGCAAAAAAATAAAAACTAACTTAATAGGTCTTAAGAGGGTTTGAACCTCTGTAGAAAGTATTAACAGTACTTCGCTTAAACCACTCAGCCATAAGACCTTTATTATTAGGTTTCTTTACTAATCTAATATAATATAATTTAGTTTAGCCCTTGCTCCCTGTTCCCCCTTTTTTGTTTATGGGGAGGCTTATTAATTCAGTAATTTATTCTGTACTTTCCTTACTTAAAGAATGAAATAACCAGCCTCTGTTTCATATCTTGCCTCTTGTGCATATCTTGCCTCTGTTGCTCGTTCTTTGTAAAAAGTAGAATAGAACACCGTGGGTTACCCACTCTTGCTCTTTCGTTAGAACACCGATAAGCTGCGAGCAACATTTGCTTTTCATTTCTTATTTTTATTATAAGAATAAAAAGCTTTGCTCTTAGCTTCCTCTGTCTTCTAGAATAGAACTCGTTCTGGGTAACCCACGGTAACCGACTAAAAAGTAGAATAGAACACCGACGATTGCTTGTCATTTCTTATTTTGATTTTGATTATTATTATCAGAATAAAAACAACCTTTTCTCTTAGCTTCCAGTTGCTTTTCATTTCTTTCGTTAGAACACTTATTTTGTATTATAACAACAACCTTTTCTCTTAGCTTCCATTTTCTTTTCATTTCTTATTTTTATTATAAGAATAACAACCTCTTTTGCTCTCTTGTTTACACAATTGCGTACCGTGGGTTACCCACTCTTGTTTACACTGGGTAACCCACGGTGCGCAAGCGAGAGTAAACACTGCGCTCTTTCTGGGTAACCCACGGTAACCGACTAAAAAAGTAGAATAGAACACCGACGACTCTTGCTCTTTCGTTAGAACTCGTTCGTTAGAACAGCGACGACTGTTGCATTTGCGAAATGAAAAGCAATCATCGGTAACCGAGTTCTATTCTACTTTTGTACTCGGTTACCGAGAAAGAGTAAGCTAAGAGCAAAGGTTGTTTTTATTCTTATAATTATAATACAAATAAGTGTTCTAACGACAGAAATGACAAGCAAATGTTGGTCGCACCTTAAGGCCAGAGATGCCACAGTCGCTGTTCTAACGAAAGAGCAAGATATGCAACAGAGGTTAATTTTAATTTTAATTTTAATTTTAATTTTAATTTGTCTTTTTCTGCTCTGTTTTTAACTCTTTCTTAATTCAAAATCACTTTTATATTCTATTATCTTTCAAGTTTATTTGTTCTTACCCCTAGTGTTTTAATTTCCAACTTAACAATATCGATGGAAAAGACCCTTACAAGGGATGTCAATAGTTTAATAAAAAAAAGTCATTACCGTCTGGGGGATGTAATTTCCAGCTTGCATAAAAATACCAGCAAGAGGCCAGAGGCAATTGTCAAGAGGAGGGTTTAAGTTTTATATCTTATCTTATGTTATCTATATAGCTAGTAGTTAGTTACCTATATTATGAAGACCTCTTATACTTATAATAGAGAATCAACTCAAATTTAATTAAAACCAAGGCTATATTAAAAGGGAAAAATAATTAATAAAAATACGACTAAGATATGACTAAAATACGACTAAAAACTTAGAAAAACTTAGAAAAACTTAGAAATACTTAGAAATACTTAGAAATACTTAGAAATACTTAGAAATACTTAGATAAAAATATAAATTTAAATTTAAGCATAAAAAAGTTATTACCTAAAAAGGGGGGGGGGCCAGAGTTAGTCAGTAGTCCACATAATAATACAAAAATAAACAGAGGCAGAGGCCACACTTAGAATAATCGGAGAATAAACTGAAGAATAACTATACTATACTATTAAATGAGAGAGACACGACTCGAACATGCAACTTCTTACTCCCAAAGTAAGCTCCTTATCCAATTAGGATACTCCCTCTTAAACCTCTTAAATTAAATAAGTAATAATTTACTTAAGTAACCCCTTGTGGCCCATTTTCATTTAATTTTCATTTAATTTTTTCTTATTATTACTTTTGCATTTTACTTTTGCCTCTCTGTCTCGGTAACCGACTAAAAAAGTAGAATAGAACACTCTTGTGCTCGGTTACCGACTCTTGCTCGGTTACCGATAAGCTGCGAGCAAAGGTTGCGAAATGAAAAGCAAATGTAAGCTAAGAGCAAGAGTGGGTAACCCACGCTGTTCTATTCTACTTTTGTACTCGGTTACTGGGTTACCCACTCTTGTCGGTTACCGACTCTCTTGTTTACACAATTGCGCACCGTGGGTTACCCAGTGTAAACACTGCGCACCGTGGGTTACCCACGGTAACCGAGAGAAAGAGCACAAGAGGCAAGAGTGGGTAACCCACGGTGTTCTATTCTACTTTTTTTACAAAGAAAGAGCACCAGAGTGTTCTATTCTACTTTTTTAGTCGGTTACCGAGCAAGAGTCGTCGCTGTTCTATTCTACTTTTTTAGTCGGTTACCGTGGGTTACCCAGACAGAGCGCAGTGTTTACAGTCGGTAACCGAGTAAACGCGAGAGCAACAGAGGTTGTTGTTTATTCTTATAATAAGAATAAGAAATGACAAGCAATCATCGCTGTTCTAACGAACGAGTTCTAACGAAAGAGTAAGCTAAGAGCAAAGGTCAGAATCAAAACAGGGGTGTCTATCCATGCCTTAAAAAATCTGTAAAACTAACACTAATCCTAACCTAAGTCTAAAAAACAAAAAAAAGGGGTTTAAAATTTTTATTATCCAGCAGCACTTTCCAGTACGGCTACCTTGCTATGACTTTTAAGGTGTTACTCAGAAGGGTTAATCGAAACTACAAATATCTTAACAAAGAGTTATTAGTCTATAAAATTTAAATTATAATAATTTAATTATATCAAATTTCAGTATAACAACACCAAATTCTGATAGTTTACAACTAATCTTTTTCCTTTAAAAAAAAGGAACGACTCTAGTAGTATTTACTAGAAAAAGGCTAAATATAAATTTAATTTAAAAATAGAATACCATTAATATTAAAATTTTTAAACGTATATTTTGTAAAAGACAGATTCCGCTGCGATTTCCCCCTATCCGAATTCCTCCTCAGCGACAGACAGTTAGTACATCCCGAATGCATGCTTCACCGTTGCATTACTGATCAACGATTACTCGAAATTCCTTCTTCATGTTGCCAAGTTACAGGCAACAATTCGACACTATATATTCCTATAATTTTCTTTAATGATTAGCTCTTCCTTTTTCCTAAATTATAAATAAATATAATCTAGAATTAGTTTTGCATCACTTTGTAAAAATTCTATGTAGCACGTTGATAGCCCAGTCCAATAAGGGCCATAACGACTTGTCTTAGCCCCAAATGAAAATATTTAAAATTCAAAAATTGTTAAGTATAAATTAACAAAAGGGATTTCGTCCGTTAATGGAGTTAACCTCACTTCTCACGATACGGACTGACGACAGCCATGCAACACCTGTATCCAATCCGAATAAGACTGGATATTCAAGAACTGGTAAGTTTGTACGCGTAATCTCGCATTAAATAACATGCTTCACTTCGTTTGCTCCGAGACCGACTAATTTTTTTGGTTTCAGTTTTGCAACCGTACTCTCAAGGCGGAATGGTTATCGCGTTAACATCGTTACCACTTAAAATTAAATAATAACTACCATTCATCGTTGACAGTGAGAGGTAACTGGGTATCAAATCCTATTCCCTGTTCTCACCTTCGTTCCTCAGCGTCAATCATTATTGGATAAAAAGTCTTCACTCTTAGTATTCCACTTAGTATCAACGGATATCACCCCTACTCTAAGCATTATTTGGTTTATCCTCTTTATGATTCTATCTTCTAGTAATCCTCCCTATACTAATTAAAAACAAACCTAATTTTAAATTTTTGTGTTATGTATAGTTATATATATAAATATTTATATTTATACACTTTATATTTGTTTTATATATTAGAGCTTTTTTATAGAGAGGAATTTTAAAAGCTGCCTACTAACCCTTTACGCCTGTTTCATGGTCACCAGTTTTATCTTGCTATATTAGTCTTTTCTACCTGTGTTAATCCCATCTTTAATCCGTTGTATTTCTGCTAACCCCTCATTGGTTAAATGAGCACCGGATTCGATTAAGTTAGCAATTTTACACCAATCTAGGTAATCTAGATGTTTAATACCGCAAATAGGGTATTGATTAAAGAATGGTATAACTATTTGGTTTATCTCCGAAATTTTATTTATTACTAAATATATGACAGGTTTTCTAGAATCTCTTTCTAGTCTACCCGCACCTAAGTAATTCATTATAAGCTCCATTAATTTAGCATCTCGGGCATGTTGTGATATTCTAAATCTTAAATATACTTGATAACCAATAATATTTTTTGATTTTTTAATCCCAACATCTAAATTCCCCTCACCACTGACGAATCCTGAAATCCATTGTGGATCTGGTATAATATTAGATTGAATAACCCCTCTTTTTACTGGATTAATATTATTGCTAAATTCTGATTTTATAATTTCAGATAGACCGGTATTCATAGATGCTCTAATATTAATGACTTGTTGTAAACCATTAATTGTTAGATGAGCACCTTTATTCATAAGCTCAACTATTTGCTCAAAAAATAAAAAATCAGCACCTTTTTGAGTTAGTAGAGGATATTTTTTTAAAATGAGGAATTACAATAGAACTTAAATCTTTAAGACTAGCTGTTGAATATTTTAACACATTAGTTTTCTTATCTAAGCTTATTGTACCTATCCCTTCAAAAAAGTCTTTTAGTTGATAGATTAAAGAACTATCTCGTTGATTTAATCCTATTTCAAAAAAAGATCTTACAACCCATCCAGTTTTGTATGCTTTATTTTTATAGATTGTAGTGCAAAAAGTACCTTCAGCATCTATGATACCAGTTACAAACCAAGGATTTAGTTTAGGTTTGAAACTCGAAGTAGAAAAAGTTCTAATACTTATTTGTTTAGAAGGGATGCTGGTTTGATAATATCTCTCGAAACCCATTAGAGTACACCTTAATTGCAGATTTTTTATATATGTGCAATAACTACCGTCTACTCGTTGCTCTTTTACAGAAATTCTGTTTGGTATTGGGATAGATAGAATTTCTGATTTAGATCCGCGATAGCCCATTTCAGTTTCCTTCATGATATGACTTGTTACCTTACCCAGATAATTACTCTGGCCACTTATAGCCTTTCGACTATAGCTTGGTATCATATCCTTTAGGGCGTCCCCGGAGTTTGGCAGTTTATCCCATAATAATGTTTTCCCAAAACATCTAACAGGACGACTAACGTTCGCGTTTCTGGTGTTACCGAGTCTTCTGGCACCAGTATTTTTGACAACACTTATAGTAAGGTAATATCATTTTTTACCCTTACGTTATCACAATAAGCACTTATTAGGTGTTTTGTGATTTCAGTTAGCTAGTTCACTCTTACGAGCATTGACTAAGATTCTTGACTGCAGATTGCTTATGCAATTTGGGGCATTTCATTCCCAATGTGGCCACCTGTTCTTTCAAATATGGCTATTGATCGTAGGCTTGGTAGGCCTTTACCCCACCAACTACCATAAACAAAATAAATCGACTCTTATAGGAGAAACTTTCCTTTTTTTATAATTAAGCTTAAACTACGCTTTAAAAATGTTTTTTAAAGCTTATCCCCTATTTAAGAGGCCTATAAGGTATCTTATTTATCATTACTCACCTTTTCACCTTATTCTATACTTATTAATGTTATTTAATTTTTCTAGAATAATAGATTCGCATGTCTTAAAACTACTGAAAAACGTTCAATCAGAACCAAAATTAAATTCTTCTAACTGTTTAAACTATAAAAATAAATATTAATTTATATTTTTTATTTTATAATCGTATTTTATTTGCTTAGCGCAATATTTATTATCTTCTTTTATTAATTACATCCGGATGGAAATAACCTCCTTGGGTTTTTCATTGCAATCGGTATGCGCAGTGTTCACACTGGGTAACCCACGGTAACCGAGTAAACAAGAGAGCAACAGTAATTTATTTCTCAATAATTGACCACCCTGTTGCCTAGCTTGCCTAGCTTGCCTAGCTTGCCTCGCTTGCCCCGCTTGCCCTGTTGTTCTTAATTTTATTATTATTTGTTTGTTATAAAAATCCAAATAAGAAGCCAAAGGGTCAAAAGCAAAGGTTGCTTCCATTGTCCCTGTGTTACACAGTCCCATTTTCCTATTGTCCCTTTGTTACACAGTCTGGGTAACCCACGGTAACCGTGGGTAACCCACGGTAACCGATGGTATTGAGTGGCTTCTTATTTTTAGCCTATGCCTAATGGCATACCCCTATAGGTCATTCATAATACAAACTAGGGGAACAGTAGCGCTGTTCTATTCTAGAAGAAGGGGGTTGCTACCATTGTCCTGGTAATGATTGCGGTGTTCTAACGAAGGGTTTTATTTTTATTTGCACAATTGCTTTGCACATTTGCTTTGCACAATTGCTTTGCACATTTGCTTTGCATCAAATGCCAGAGTGGGTAACCCTGGGTAACCCACGGTAACCGACGGTAACCGAATGCAAGAGTCAAATGCCAGAGTAAAAAAGAACAACAGGCAAAAATGCAAAAGGGGGTTAATTTATTTAATTACCTTGAAGAATCTTTCCTTTCCTTTCCTTTCCTTTCCTTTCCTTTCCTTTATAAATAATAGTAAAAATTAAAAATGTACTTGTACTATAATAATATTTATAATTAAATTTCCTAACTTAGTATTGTAATTAATTAATTAAAGTACAGGAGGTTTTTTGGTTGTTTGTGTAATGTTTCTACAATTCTCATCGATACTTTTATTACCCCCCCCCTAAATTTTAATTTTAATTTGAATTTTAAAACTACTCGGTTACCGATTGCTTTCAAATCTCCTTCACAGTTTTCCCTTTTCTTTTCCAATTTCAATCAGTCCCTCATTTGCTCTGTTATTAGGTTTTACCCTGTGCCCTGTGGTAGGCTTAGCCAACCCTAGAGGTCACAGAATAATACTCTTGTTTACACTGTGTAAACACTGCGCACCCGAACCGCCATCAGACAGGCTCCCCTTTTGCCTTTGCTTGCAATAGTAAAAAGCAAACCTTGCTAAGACGTTCTTATTTGTAACCTGTGCCTAGTGGTAGGATGGCTACAACCAAGCCAATAGGTCAATCATAATACAAACGCCAGCCCTTGCTCGGTTACCGACCATGTGTTACACAGTCTGGGTAACCCACGGTAATGAATGCGTTCTTAATTTTAGCCTATTCCTAGTGGTAGGATTGCTACAACCAAGCCAATAGCTTCAGGCCAGAGTCGTCGCTGTTCTATTCTACGAAGAAAGAGCGCAGTGTTTACACTGGGTAACCCACGGTGTTCTAACGAAAGAGTCGGTAACCGACAAGAGTGGGTAACCCACGGTGTTCTATTCTACGAAGAACGGGCAACAGAGGTTGTTTTTTGTTTTTTTTTTGTTTTTTTAATATCTCTTTTAATTTTTCCACAGTTTATATTCTCCCTAATTCCTAAATCGGGCGAAGACTAAATAATAAGACTTTCAAACTATCAAGCATCAAGATTCATATTACCTATTACACCTAGTAATACACTCAATCCAGTTAAAGGCATTTAATATTTAAACATTCTATTTAAAAATTGTTCAGTTAATTCAGCAACTTCTCTAGAATGAGAATCTATAATATCTTGTACAACCAAAGATGAGAAATCTAGATGCAACATCAGGTTCAAAATTAAGGATAGAATGTAATATTTCAACAATTTTATTTCATTGGATATATAAATTCACTATAATTATGTATACCTTGAATATTCATAAATTAATTTAATCTTTTCCAGAGGCATCTGTTGAATATTCTTAGAAAGAATAGAAAAATCAGAGATTAACTTAGAAATGTCAATCACCAAATTCAAAGAGTGATTGCTACTTAATTAACTTAATGCAAATAAGTAGGCTTTATAGGAAAAACAACAAACAAAAATAAAAATAATGAAAAATATTAAATACACAAAAGTAAAAAATAACACCATCATTTTTTAAAATAAAAAAAGTTAAAGTATTTATAAAATAAAGAACTTATAAAGTAAGTAAAGTAATTAAATTTTATAACTAAAAGAGAAAAAATTCTATGTAAGAAACCACATAAATTATGAAAAATAAAGAAAATTTTGTATGGTGAAATTAAGAAGAAAATTATTATAACCATAACTATAATTTTTTGTTGTTTTTGTTTTTATCTTTCTCGGTAACCGACTAAAAAAGTAGAATAGAACACTCTGTTGCTCTTTCTCTGGGTAACCCAGGGTAACCCAGGGTAACCCACGGTGAGCAGTGTTTACACTGGGTAACCCACGGTGTTCTATTCTACTTTTTACAAAGAAAGAGTCGGTAACCGACAAGAGTGGGTAACCCAGTAACCGAGTAAAAAAGTAGAATAGAACTCGTTCGTTAGAACAGCGACGACTCTTGTCGGTTACCGACTCTTTCTCGGTAACCGAGTACAAAAGTAGAATAGAACACCGACTGTAAACACTGCGCTCTGTCTGGGTAACCCACGCTGCGCAGTGTTTACACAGTGTAAACAAGAGAGTACAAAAGTAGAATAGAACAGCGACGACTCTGGCCTTAAGCAAATGTAAGCTAAGAGCAAAGGTTTGTTTGATTCTTATAATCAAAATAAGAACGAAATGACAATGGAATCGGCGAGCAAAGGTTGTTTTTTTTTATTCTTATAATAAAAATCAAAATAAAAATAAAAATAAAAATAAAAATAAAAATAAAAATAAAAATAAAATAAGTGTTC
>Ga0193702_1000516_pt1 | contig 12486 bp, 16 predicted proteins | sample U3a1metaG_FD_143060 | JGI IMG/M metagenome (GOLD analysis project Ga0193702, IMG submission 143060) | Soil microbial communities from a riparian zone of the East river system, Colorado, United States - U3a1 | ecosystem: Environmental > Terrestrial > Soil > Riparian zone | place: USA: East River... | reverse complement strand
GTGCATCAGGAAAAAATTAGTTGAGCACTGTGGGACCCATGGGGCCTGTTTTTCATCCATTTAACTCAGGAAAGTGGGATTTCTGACTTTAAAGGTATGAATTCAGGATGGATGAATTTGGGATGAATTTTCCTCTACCTTTTTTTCAGCATAAAAAAGGATGATATTCAGTATGTGTTTTTTCATAAGGCAAAAGATGGAAATTTCATCACATTACAGAATGAATTCCAAGGTATGTTTTTCATATGTTTACGGGGTGTGAATTTCTGACTAAGAATGGATGAATTTCAAGGTATGTTTTTCATACGTTTACGGGGTGTGAATTTCTGACTAAAAATGGATGAATTTCAAGGTATGTTTTTCATATGTTTACAGGGTGTGAATTTCTGACTAAAAATGGATGAATTCCAAGGTATGTTTTTCATACATTTATGGGGTGTGAATTTCTGAATAAGAATGGATGAATTTCAAGGTATGTTTTTCATATGTTTACGGGGTGTGAATTTCTGACTAAATATGGATGAATTCCAAGGTATGTTTTTCATACGTTTACGGGGTGTGAATTTCTGACTAAGAATGGATGAATTCTAAGGTATGTTTTTCATACGTTTACGGGGTGTGAATTTCTGACTAAGAATGGATGAATTTCAAGGTATGTTTTTCATATGTTTACAGGGTGTGAATTTCTGATGAAGAATGGATGAATTTCAAGGTATGTTTTTCATATGTTTACAGGGTGTGAATTTCTGATGGAGTATGGATGAATTTCAAGATAAGGATGGATGATTCATACTGTATGGTATATCTGTGCTACTGAAGTACTTCTATCAACTATGGCCCACTTGCCTCGATCTAAAACTCGCCCAATTACACATTGAACCTGATCAAGATCAACAAACACAGTAGGTCCTGTAGCCTGATAGAAGCGACCATAGAAGTCGGTTCCATGATCTAGAACTTTAACTTCATTAATGACTGCATAGACAAGAGATTGCGCCTCAATCTCATGATCAATAGACAGTGGGATGTTAACAACAATAAAGCGAAGCACTTGGCCAAAAAAATCTTGAAGTTCAAATTGAGGTGCTTGGCGTGGTCGGTGAGCAAATTTGTCAACAGCAAGCTGATACTGGATTATATGTATAAATAGATCGATATTGATCATGATCAGCTGCAGAAATTATATATATATATTGAGTATATCATGCTTACCCTCACAAATGACATATCTCGACTATCAGTCTGAAGTGGAATAAGTTCCCGGGCATGTATTATATCACCACCGTTAAGTTGACGTGCTCGGCCATACTGATCAAAGGGGGATTGTGATGGAATAAGTTTTCGGATGACAGAAACGGAAGTTTCAAAGCGTGTGGCTAAGGTGGCAGTGAGAGTGGTCCAGAGCGGTTTTGAAAGGGTTTTCACAAGTGGTTTGGCCATGGGTGAGCTAAGAACATATAATGGATCTAGATTACTAAAATTAGTCACCAGATTGTCAATATATATAGTAGGAAAGGCTCACATAAAGGTAGCTGAAGATCTTTATCACCAGATCGAGGAGGGCGGAGAGAAAGTTGATCATGGAGCCCATAAAGGAGGGTGACTTGAGTGAGCTGTGCTTGGGAGGTAATATACTTGTTGATAGTTGCATAGGGAAACCGTCTGCTCTTGATGTTACGTCCAATATCTCCACAATACCGTTCCATTGGGAAGGCCCAATAAGCCCAGACCGGACCCATTGCCCTGATAGTTGGGGCGATATGTAACAATGCATGAACAGTCAGTGGACAGCATGCAACGCGCTCTGGATCATGTTGATAGTATAGTCTAGTAGCTTATATTAGATCATGTAATGAATAATAAAAATAAAAATATGCACCGCTCATAATCAATAACCCAGGATTGGAACCCAGTCTCGAGATTATCAACATCCACCTGACTTATTTCAAATTCGAAGCAAACCATAAGCAGTTCAACTAATCGAATAAAATGTTTGTAATATCGTTGGTGTCGAAATCGGCCTTTAAGCAGTATGGGGGCAATGTAGAGTGTCCAGATTGAGTAAGTTTCCGCTATCATGTGTGCTTTTTCCAATGCTATATTGGGAACCCTAGAGCCGAATGCTGCAGGAATTGTTTTACCAGCATTGAATGTTGCTTCACCAATTGCCTGCCATACCGTAGGCATCAGTACATAATCTTGATCATCATGGTCAAGATTCTTGAACTTTGCGGTCCAAAGGTGAATCAAATTAACAATGAGATTAGACCAAATAAGATGCATGAAATCGTAGGGAAAGGAAAGGGGGAAAGAGAGGGAGGTTAGGGCAGAGAGAAGAGGTAGTCCCTTGATACCATACTTGGTGGCAAGTCGCTCCGAAGCTGCTGTGGTCAAAGCAGTTTGAACTTCAACTGCTTGTTTAAGAAAAGTTTCGTGATTTCGGAGTGGAAGAGAATGGGCTTGATATTCAGGGTTTACACCAGGGAAGTGATCACGGTTGAGAGGAATATAATGAGTGGTAATCCGTGAAGAAGGAATGCGAACACCTTGAATGTTGCACATACGACATGGAGAAATGGCATTGTGGCCCTTCATGCGCATGATCATTGAGATGGCAGGAATATCACCAAAAACAACAATCAAATAAGCATGTAACTCGAAAATAACCTGTATAATTCAGTTGAAAATGATAAAATAAAAATGAAACTAAAAACTTACCTGCGCAATTGGGTCAAATGCCGACACACCAATCCCTAGTTGTAATAGCTCCTGGACCAGTGGCCATAAGAAAGAATCCAGGTCGGCAGGTTTCTTGGGACCAGGTATTGTCCCGAGGGAGATAATATGTTCTTTCCGAAACCTTTCTTTGGGAGGAATGTTGTAATTGAAAATGATAAGGGGCCAAGCAGTCTTGTTGCGCTTCTTGAAGGGGCCAAAGCCATCTGTTGAGAAACCCAACGCTATATCCCTGGGATCAGAGAAGAACCACATGGGAAATTCTTCATCATCGATGGTGACAGGAGTCTCCAGGAGTGAACGGTAATGGGCACCATCAAAAATGTCTGTGATCTTGGTGGGGTTGTGTTGGTGTTTCGACCGGTATTGCATTTTTCGGGCATAGGATGAGTTCGAAACCATGGCACGCAACCGTGGGATAAGGGGAAGATAAAGGAAATAAGCTTGTGGTGTCTTCCCATCAGATTTGTATCGGTCAGCTTTGCACTTGGGGCAAGTAGATAGAGTTTCATAGTGGCCAGTATAACATACGCAAGAGGAGGGACAACAGTGATATCGGATTGGCTGAAAACCAGAGAGAAATTGGATACGCTTTTCCGTGTTCTTGAGAGTATCAAGTGGAGCCTGAGGGAAGAGAAAGCGAAGACTATTGTATGCATCATATGTGAGACCATGATTAACTTTGAGGGAGTAGGCACGTATGAGAGTGAGGTCATCTTCATCCAGAAGCTTTCCGTCTAGAACAGGATTTAGAATTTAAAATAATAATACCAAAACAACATACCTAATTGAGATGCCTCTCTCAAAAATCCTTCCCCCAAACTATCCCAGAGCGAGATACCCTCCTGGCCTGGTCCTGCAAACATTTCATCATCATCGTCTTCGTATCCTTCCAGATCTTCATCACTGGTTACATCAAAGTCACCGTTTGGTTCATCATCTTCTATATCCTCCTCTTCTTCATCGCTCTCCTCCCTGTTATTCACAAAGTGCACAGAAGCATTTGACCCCCACCGTTTTTCGCGTATCTTTTCAACAGGGCCTGCAATCCTTCGAGACCGACGTAAGTTGGACAGGCAATAGACTTCGCCGTTAAGATTTTCTCCCATGCCAGCAGGACGATCCGGACCATCTGGTAACAAAGAATCATCATGGGTAAGGCCCGATGGTCCTGCATGATCTATATAAATATTCTGATCAACTTGGCTGATATGACTGATATTTTTGAAAGAACTTACTGCGTTCAACATGGGGTGCAAACTGTCCAGAACCATAGGCTTCATCAAGATCTTCTCCCATCACCATAGACTCGGAGGGATCGAGGGAGAGAGGATCATTATTGTCAAGATCCATATCAATATCGTCGATTTCAGTGGTATTCCCCATAGCAAGTCGCTGATGAGAAGGGGCATGGAATCCAATGGCCTTGGATTTCTTCTTCCGATGAACCAATTTTCGATTCTGGACAAGAACCTGTGAAGCCCGGTCTGCAGGGGCAAGAGCATTCATATGTTGTGATTCAACGTCTGGTGTAACTCGCGATCGATCGTCGATTTCAGTAGTATTCCCCATAGCAAGTCGCTGACGGAAAGGGGCGGGGAATCCAATGGCCTTAAATTTCTTCTTCCGGCGAACCAATCCTCGATTCTGGTCAAGAACCTGTGAAGCCAGGGCTGCAGGGGCAAGAGCATTCATATGTTGCGATTCAACTTTTGGTGTAACTCGATCTCCACAACCACATGCACATAGTCGCTTGTGCATCACTGAGCGGTCAGGAAGAATTCACTTATATACTTGAATCAAGTAGAAGACAAGAAAGAAAAATCAAATTGGTATGTACTGCGACAAGATAACAACCCTAAGCCCTGAGGAACAATCAGAAGATTAAAATATAATATGATTATCAATCTTACCTTGACTCCCGGACCAAAGACGTGCAAATGCAGATAAGGTAAACCAAGGGGGGGGTCCAAGATGAAGGGTGAGAGGAACGGTGGACAACTCATGGAAGGCGGGTAGGGATAACAGCTGCACGACCAAAGAAAATGAAGAAAGTGTCGGTGTAAAACCGAGCCACCGCATCCTCAAGAACACCAGTATTGAGTTCATTATATTCAGCGAAAGGCAATTCCTGCAGAAGTGGCAATGGTTTATCACCAGACCAGTCCCTCATGAGAGCTGCAAGTGGAAGGAGGGAGGGGAGACGAGACCGCCAATGACCAGAGCGAATACCTATATTGGAGGTATCCATGTCAACTGCCTGTAATGAGCTGACGTGCAGAGCACTGCGGACAGCCTGGTCGCGTTCAAATTCATCACGCCCTGCTCGCCCTGCACGCTTGTTTAAAGCAAGCAGCTCAAATCTGAAGTTGAGTTCTGACAGACGCCACAAAATTGCCCGAGCCTCGAGGTCAGCAATGGGGAGAGGAGGGGGAGTTGCTGGTTCTGTGACGTTCAGACATAGGTCATCAATTGCCGACCCAAGTAAACGACAGGCATGTTCTCGAGCCTTCGCACATGCAGAGTCCGACGATTTAAACTCCAGGCTGCCGATAAGAATGTCTCGCCATTCTTGATTGGAGAGGGGAGGGGCCGTGGATGACAGTAGTCGATGGATACAAACTGGCTCAATTGCTTTCCAGGTGAGGAGGTACTTTGCCCGTCGTACCGCATTGGCGCCAAGGAAAATGCCAGGTTCAGGAAAAACGTACTTGCGATCATTTGGCGAGCAATATCGCTTATCTACACGAGAGGCATCATCGTCAACAGCAGCCAAGGCGCTGGACCAGGCAGGGATCGACAGCGGTGCAATGGAGAGGTCCGTGATCGACTGGAATTTATTACGCCCATGATTACGGGGCGACTGATGAGAACCTTTAAAAACGATTCAATATTATAATATATCAATATATCAAATACTGAAGACTTACCAGCTCCACGACTCCTTGCAGGCCTACGAACGGCCCCCTGAAAATTTTGTCCAGTTGAACGCTGAGTTGCACTGGACGAAGCAACTGCAGGGGTGGACGAGGTAGAGGGCTGCGATTCTCCGGCCAATGACGAGGGGGTACATGACATTGCAAAGGGATCTTGGCTACACAAGAAATTGCGCGCAAAATTGTCGATGACACGGTACTTCTCGAAGTTTGTTGCAGGCCCTTTGAAAATTACCGGATAGTTGAATTTGTGGGGTTCCAAGATGACATAATCCTTTGGATGGAAGATCTCTCCAATCGCAAAGATTTTCTCGTCAACAAATGTACCAGATGGCCGGATCAACCAGCAAGGCAGACCGGCGAGAAACATATCCTGAGCAACACGAATGCTCATCGTAAAGGTTCCAACGGTGTCGGCTACACCGTCGCCTGGAAGAGCATGACCATCCATGCGAGGTTTATAAATTTCCATGTAGTCAAGTATGGCCCAGACATGGAGCCATACCCTCTGCAAGTCTCGGACAACAAATTCAATATGACGAAAGGACATTTGGACAGAGTGGAGTTGATCAAGAACTTGTTGGAGCCACTTGAGGGATGGTTGGACAATGGGAGAATTTCGTTCAGGTGGAGTAGATTGTTCGTACTTTTTAACGCGATCTACGAGAAAAATAACGGAGGTTCTGAGTTGATAATATCTCGGCTGAGAGAGTTTCCATAAACCAGACACGGGGCCGCTGCGTGGCGGGCAGCTCAAATCACCAATGGCTGGTGTCCACCATATGATCAGGTGATCGAGCAATGTGTTGGGGCGGGGGATAGCGGCCAAATGGCTGTGATAGGGAATGTAAGGTTGAGCCCATTGGGTGGGATCATCATCACCATAACGTGAGTCAGCGCGCAGCTTGACTTGACGATCGCCAAAAGGGGGGAGAGGAATATAATCCGCATTTGCCGTAGTAATAAAAGATTGACCGTCTAAGATGACTGCCCCTAAGACACCATCAAGAGCTTGGACGCCAGCTGTGGAGACTTGAACATCGAGATAAAAAATACACAGATAAAGTCAACATACTTGGAATCAATCGCCCGACTGATTGCGTATTTTTCAAGAGCATGTCGTTAGTCAGAATGCCCTCCATGAGTACTGTAAGGTGCAAGGATCGAGTTAGCCAAGTGACAAAAAAAAAACAGAAAGTTCAGTTAGGGGAACGATGATCGCCAAAAAAATTGAGCACAAAAATTCGCGGTCTAGGAAAAACGTTACTGACGCCAAAGTCAGTGAACGATACGATGAACACCAAAGTTCGACGTTACTAGGAGACACCAAGTCAACCCAGTCTGGTGGTCTTGTTGAAGGTGAGAATAGTGAGGACGACGAGGATGGGAGAAGGAGGCAAGAAATGTATCAGAAAAAGAAAAAGAAAAAATCAGCTCACCTATGAGACGGTTACAATAGCTGAATGGACCCAGAGATGATAGGATTTGAGCTCAGATAGCGAAACGAAGATACCAGATGGTATTGTCCTAAATTTCAAGGGTTACAGGTCAAGCCCAAATGATCGCGGCCAAGGGAACACGATACCGACACCAAAGTCAGTAGATGATACGATGAACGCCAAAGTTCAACGTTGCTGGGAGACACCAAGTCAACCCAGTCGAGCCTATGATGATGGAGGTAGAGAAAAGCGAAGGTAAAGGTAGGAAAGAAGAATGAAAAAGACGTGGGAACTTCAACAAACAATGGTCCGTGGACATGAGAAAAAATTTCGAACTCACGTGTTTGTTGAAGTTGCCTCCTTCCTCATCACCATCTTCGCTACTCATCACCATCTTCGCTACTCTCTACATTCATCACCGGACTGGGTTGACTTGGTGTCTCCCAGCAACGTTGAACTTTGGCGTTCATCGTATCGTTCCTGACTTTGGTGTCAGTGACGTGTTCCCTTGACCGCGATCATTTGGGCTCGACCTGTAACCCTTGAAATAGGGCTAAGGACAATACCCTCCGTGGTATCTTCGTTCCGCTATCTGAGCTCAAATTCTATTGTCTCTGGATCCATCTAGCTATTGTAACCGTCTCATAGGTGAGTTGAACTTTCTTTTTTTTTCTCTCATACACTTATTACCTCCTTCCCTCAAGACCACTGGACTGGGTTGACTTGGTGTCTCCTAGCAGCGTTGAACTTTGGTGTTCAACGCGTATCGTTCACTGACTTTGGCGTCAGTAACCTCATTCCATGACTGTGATTGTCTGTGCTCGATCTGTAACCCTTGAATTTGGACCCTTTGGCGATCTTCATTCCCCTAACTGAGCTCAAATCCTATTCTGTGTCTCTGGATCCACTGGCTTTATCGAAATATCTATTGTACCGTCCCTTAGGTGGGTTGATTTTTTTTGGTTTTTTCATCTACTGCCTAACTCTCATCCGTTTTTTTATTTTATTTTACTCATTGCACGCATTTTGTCTTTTTTCGAGTCAGGAGCTCAGCTACGCTCTATGCCCAGGATGCTGCGAGCAGAGTAATAGCATGCCTTCTTCGTGAACGTGACGTGGCACGAGAGTGCGTTAACTTTTGGAATTTTTTCTTTGTAAAGCAGAGGTTAACCCTTTCATGAAAATAGGGCCCTTGCAAATGTTCAAGCAAGCATGGGCATCACGCCTTCCACCTCTGACGACGTCGAAATGTCCGAGAGCGGAGGAACAGATACCGGTCTTCCGTCCAACATAACTGCTCAAATTGACGAAACTCATCAAGCCTTAAGCGTAAACCTCCCAGGGTTATTCTAATGTCGCCGATGTCAAAATTTTTTGTGGCTACCCACACTATTCCTTCCCTCCACTCGGCTTCTCCTGCTGGAATCACCTCATTAGCTGTTCACCCAACAAATTCTATCTTCGCTCTCTCCTCTGCCGACAAAACGTACTCTTACATGACCTTACAACCTTTAACCAAATATTCCGGTTGGCTCCCTCCGATGCAGCTTACACATTACTAGCCATTCATCCAGACGGAACATTACTTGCCCTAGGCACACCGACATCAACCATACAGATATACGATGTTCGGTAAACAACAGTGAATTTGATCCAGCTGCACGGCTCAAAGCTGGCACCCATGGACACACTTGGACGCGTTGCGAAATTCATTCGAAATTTCCTTGTCAACTTCTATTCCGCCATCTCTATGAATTATCCCTACAAAGTATAATATCATTGTTCATTTGTGGACTTACACTTCCTACAAACTACTTGAGTCCCGCCGTGCCACTTTTGCTTCTCCACTGGCTTTGGAATATCTCCAGGGGGACGAATTTTACCCATCGGTTGTCCGCTCGTTCAAATTTTTTGATTTGCATGGATACGAAGGCGAATATTCTATACTACCCACTCTACTACTCACAAAAACCTCTCGCTACTGGCTCCTCGCACGCTTTTCCTTTCTCTCGCCTACTGGCTCGCTGCTCCTACGCTTCCTGATTTTGATCTCTGTCATGTTGAACTTGATATCAATGATAGGATCTGAAGAGCCAGGTGTGATTGTGATGTTAATGTTTACATCCCGTTTTTCCTGACATTCTCTATTAAGTTAATGTCTTGACAATGAAGACATCGCTTACCTTTTTTTTGTTTTCCAATGATAACTTCCTATTGGTCTTTGTAGCCGTCTCCTTTTTGGGATCGAATCCAGGACCAACTTGGATCGCACAGTCCACTCTGCCTTCTACGTCCAGGTCTACCTCTTGGTCATCCCCTTCGTCTCCAGAACTAACTTGGATCGCACAGTCCACTCTGCCTAGGTAAAGTTTCAGTATTTCGCAATTGCTTCATGATGCCTAATCACCTTTTTTGTCCAGGGCTACCTCTTGGTCGTCCCATTCGTCTCCAGAACTAACTTGGACCGGACAGTCCACTATGTCTAGGTAAAGTTTCAGTATTTAACAATTGCTTCATGATGCCTAATCACCTTTTTTGTCCAGGTCTACCTCTTGGTCGTCCCCTTCATCTCCAGAACTGACTTGGATCGGACAGTCCACTATGTCTAGGTAAAGTTTCAGTATTTCGCAATTGCTTCATGATGCCTAATCTCACCTTCTACGTCCAGGTCTACCTCTTGGTCATACCCTTCGTCTCCAGAACTAACTTGGATCGGACAGTCCACTATGTCTAGGTAAAGTTTCAGTATTTCGCAATTGCTTCATGATGCCTAATCTCACCTACGTCCAGGTCTACCTCTTGGTCATCCCAAAATCGTTCTCCTGGCTGAAGACCCAGTTGGTTTTCTGGCATCCAATAAGTTGAGTCTGATTCTGTGCGGCTGCCCGTGTCGTCATCGGAAGCGAAGGCTACTATAGGTGAGGAGTGTCCGTTCTGTATCATTGTGGGCTCTGGATACATTGATTGTCAGAAATGTAAGTTCATTTTATACAAGAATCTTTGCCGTTACTGAATACCATCAGGTCCGTGCGCCTTGGTGACACTCATTACTCTTTGATGCATTTGTTCGACAGCGGCCATCAGAATCCCATGGTAACTGCAATTTGCAGTGAGTGCCTATTACCTCTCTGATAAATTCACCTCGCTTATTCATGACATATGATGTTATGTTTTTCAACTTTCCTCTTTTGATTCGCTCACAACGCATGGTGGCAAACGGCCATCAGCTCTTCAATAAATTTTTCTCTTGATTAAGATGCAGTGGCCGTAACTTGCTCCCCTGGAATGTACGTTTTTTCATTATTACATTGTGTCATATCTAAATCCTGCCCCTGGTCCGTGCGCATTTTTTGTATATTTAAGAGCATTGTTGTTCGTCGTTCTTCACCAACAACCCCTCATGGTTCGAGGCACATCTTCCTCAAAGTCCAATCGCTCACAATCTAAGTCTACACATGCTGGTCCTCCAACCAAGAAAACTGATGCTGTATCGATGGCTAAGGAGAAAAAAACCCGACAACAAAGCATCAAGAAGCCTGTTCGTACAGGTAAATATTTTCTGTTGAGCGGTTGCGCATCTGATGTTGAACTTGATCAGATGAAAATGCAAAACCTCGCAAGATAGATTCGAAGACAGAAAATTTGCATGCTCAATATGCTGCACAGTTAAAAAAACTGAAGGGTAAGTAATTATGAACCTCATACACTTTCGTATTAACTTAAGTAATCTGGTCAGCTGAAAACGATGCCTTACGCAAGGCTGCAGCTGCCCAACCAACTGGTCTGCCAAGTATACCTCGGCCAGGGAAAGGAGTGGCCGGTAAAGGGTTCAATCTATGCGCTGCCATGGGGTTGGAGGAAGACCAAATACTATATTGTACCATCCGTGTGAGTTATATTTTTTATTACTTCTATCTTTGTCTTATCATACATAGCGTTGCATCCGGAGCCTGGCGGACAGAGCTGGACTAGATTATACAGTACCTTGGCATAGTCAACCCAAGGAAACTGTCGGTAAAATCATTGGAGCTGTGAGCCCCCCCCCTTCCCCCTCTTCTCTCTCTTATTCATTGACCATATGTTCTAGGCTCGTGAGCGACACAATTTCTTACATCGATTCGCAAGTGGTTGGCCTGTTGAAGAATTCCTGAAAACGTATCTCAAGAATAAGCGTGCCTATGCACGTAAGCAAGGGTATCTGATGGAGAACACCAACCAAAAGCAGGGCCGGCATGATGGTGATGAGGATGAGGAGGATGAGGAGGATGACAATGACAATGAGGAAGAGGATGGGCATGATGATGATGATAAGGAGGAGGAGGAGGAGGAGGATACAGGGCATGATGATGATGAGGAGGAGGAGGAGGTTACAGGGCATGATGAGGAGGAGGATTAGATTGCGGAGAGGAAAATGGGTGGAGTAGAGGTAATGGGTGGGGTATGGATTCTGATGTTCTGACCTACTTCATCTATTTTTGAAACTGTAGTATGATTTTTTTGATACGATTTTAACCATATTTTAGCAAGTTTAGGGTGGGAAATGGATTTGAGGATGATGATGTTCTGACCTACTTCATCTATTTTTGAAACTGTAGTATGATTTTTTTGATACGATTTTAACCATATTTTAGCAAGTTTAGGGTGGGGGTATGGATTTGAGGATGATGATATTCTGGCTTAATTCATCTATTTTTGAAACTGTAGTATGATTTTTTTGATATGATTTTAACCATATTTTAGCAAGTTTAATATGATCATTTTTAATCTGATTTTAACTGTATTTTATGAATTTAATATGATTTTCACTGGAATCCTCTACAGTTTTAAGTAGTGAATTAGGAGATATAAATATTTTATTTCATAGTTTACAAGTAGCATTTTACCCCTCTTTCTGGCTGGCCCTGTACTGATTTTCACTCTGTTATATGATGAAATTCATCTAAATGAATGAATTGGAGGGGTATGAAAGCGAACTAAATCTTTATGAAATTCAGCTGACGGGTTCAGCCATTTAAAGGATGAATGGTTCAGCAATTTTAAGGATGAATAGCTGATGGTTAAAGGATGAATGGGATTGAAATTCATACTCTGACAGTACAAATATCTCACCATAAATGAATAAACTGAGGTATAAATTTCCAACCGCAGGGGTACTATATATCTCACATAAATGGATGACCAAGGTATGATTTTCCAGCTGCAGGGGTACAAAATATCTCACATAAATGGATAACTGGGAATGATTTTCCACCCGCAAAGGTACAAAATATCTCACATAAATGGCTAAACCGTGATATGAAAAACAGGCCCCATGGGTTCCACAGTGCACTGTGGAACCCATGGGGCCTGTTTTTCATATCACGGTTTAGCCATTT
>Ga0193702_1000515_pt1 | contig 12517 bp, 5 predicted proteins | sample U3a1metaG_FD_143060 | JGI IMG/M metagenome (GOLD analysis project Ga0193702, IMG submission 143060) | Soil microbial communities from a riparian zone of the East river system, Colorado, United States - U3a1 | ecosystem: Environmental > Terrestrial > Soil > Riparian zone | place: USA: East River... | reverse complement strand
ATCCACCAGGCGACGATGGGCGCGAGGAACCACAGCAGCAGCACCGGCGCGGCGGCCCACAGCGCCGGCGGATTCAGGTTCGACAGCAGCAGCGCGGCGGCCACCGACAGCGCGGGCGAGAACCACATGCTGTGCCAGTTGCTCTCCATGTCGGTGCTCGAGCGCGCCAGGCCGGACGGGCGCCATTCGAGCAGGTGGCGGCGCGAGACCAGCATGCGCCAGGCGGTGCGCATGATGGCGTCGAGGCTGAACCAGGCTTCGTAGGGCAGGAAGGCGAGCGTCAGCGCGGCGTGGCCGAACAGCAGGCGCGCGCTCTTCAGCGAACTGGCCAGGTGCTGGCGCCACAACACGTCGCGCGGCTTGTCGACCAGGTCGAACAGCGCGCTGACGCAGGTCGGCAGGAAGATCACCGACAGCACGGCGGCGGTCCAGAACCAGGGCGCGGGCAGCAAGGTCCAGCACAGCAGCAGCAGCGCGGTCAGCACCGGCGGCACCAGGCTGCGGCGCAGGTTGTCGAACAGCTTCCAGCGCGACAGCGCCGACAGCGGATTGCGTTCGCGCCGCCCGCCGACGCCCGGCACCGTGGGCCGCAGCCAGCCGGTCAACTGCCAGTCGCCGCGGATCCAGCGGTGGCGGCGGCCGACGTCGTCGCTGTAGCGCGCCGGGTATTGTTCGTACAGCTGGGCGTCGCTGAGCAGGCCGGCGCGCAGGTAGCAGCCTTCCAGCAGGTCGTGGCTGAGGATCTGGTTCTCGGGCAGGCGCTGGCCCAGCACGCGCTCGAAGGTGTCGACGTCGTAAATCCCCTTGCCGATGAAGGAGCCTTCGTAGAACACGTCCTGGTAGACGTCCGACACGGTGCGGGTGTAGGGATCGATGCCCGGCTCGCCGCCGCACAGCACCTCGTAGCGCGACGCATGCTTGCTCGGCAGCGCGGCGGCCACCCGCGGCTGCAGGATGCCGTAGCCTTCGATCACGCGGCTGCCGGCCGCATTCAGGCGCGGCTGGTTGAGCGGATGCGCCATGGTGGCGATGAACTGGCGCGCCGAGTCGCGCGCCAGCTGGGTGTCGGTGTCGAGCGTGATCACGTAGCGCACGCTGCCCAGCTCGTCGGTGCCGCCTTCGACATGCGAGAAGCGGTCGCGCGCGCCGCCGCGCAGGAAGGCATTGAGGTCGGCCAGCTTGCCGCGCTTGCGCTCCCAGCCTATCCATTTGCGCTCGCCCGCGCTCCACATGCGCGGACGGTGCAGCAGCAGGAAGGGTTCGAGCGGCTGCGCCGTTCCGGCCGCGCCGTTGTGCGCCAGTACCTCGACCGTGCGGTCCTCGCTGTACTTCCGGTTCAGCGCGCGGATCGCGGCGCGCGCCTGTTCGACCAGTTCTTCGTCGCCCGGCAGATGCTGCTGGTCGGCGTCGGCGAAATCGGAGAGCAGGCAAAAGCGCAAGTGCGGGTCGCGGTTGGCCAGGTAGCGCACTTCGAGCGCCTCGCACAGCGCAGCCACGTTGTCGCGGTTGAACAGCAGGGTCGGCACCACCACCAGGCTGCGCGCATCGGCCGCGATGCCTTCCTTGAAGTCCATGCGCGGCAGCGGATGCGGGCGCGTGAGCTGGGTCGCCATGAAGTTCACCAGCGCCAGCGCCAGCTGGCTCGAGCCGAGCGCGGCCAGCACGCCGAGCAGCGCCAGCAGCCAGTCGTCGGCGCCGGCGGCCTGCGCGTGGCGCACCGCGCTGGCGGTGAACAGCGCGCTGAACACGCAGATCGCGCCGAGGTAGGTGGCCAGCGGCGCACGGCGCGCGGCCCTGCGCAGCGCTTGGTCGGGCCGATAGCGCACCGCGAGCCCGCGTTCGAGCGCGCGCAGGCCGGGGCCGACCAGGTAGTAGCCGACGTGGCGGGTGCGCGCATCGAGCCCGCCGGCGGACGGCACCCGGTTCTCGAGCGCCAGCGCGAGCACCTGCTCGGCCACCTGCACTTCGGTGTGGACCGAACGCTTGGCCAGGCGCTCGATCACGTGGCGGTAATTGTCGCGGGTGGCGAAGTCCATCTTGCCGTAGGTGTCGGCCGGGTCGAGGCGCAGGGTCTTTTCGACCGCGCTCATGGTCTCGACGAATTCCTGCCAATCCATGGTGCCGAGGAAGCGCAGGCTGCCGATGCTATTGCTGATCGAGACCTGGTCGGCCGCCTGCTGCTGGATCTCGGCCTGGATCTGCTGTTCGATGGTCAGGCCCGCTTCGGCCAGCCGGGTGGTGACCCATTGCAGCGCCAGCGTCAGGGCCGAACTCTGGCCCTGCAGCCGGCGCGCCAGTTCGGCCACGAAGCCGCTGCTCATCGGCTGGCCCGAGCGCGCCATGTCGGCCACCAGCAGGATCAGGTCGCTCGGGCTCTTGTCGGCGGTCTCGCTCATCTGGTCGGCCCAGGTGTTGGCGCGGTCGCGCTGGGCGCGGTTCTCGTAGACCCGGTGCGCCACCCGGCGCAGGTTTTCGATCAGCGCCAGGCGCAGCATGATCGGGATCGCCCACAGCTCGCCGAGCTTGAGGGTGGCCACTTCCTGGTAGGCGTCGACGAAGCGCGACAGGCTCTCGGGATCGACCCGGCCGTCGCCGTGGGCGATGATCTCGAGCGCGATCTGGTAGACCCGCGGATTGCCTTCGGCCTCTTCGTTCTCGAGGCGCGGCAATTGCTTGCTGTAGTCCTTGGGCAGGTGGCGGCGCGCGGTGCGGATCTGTTCTTCGATCAGGTAGAAATTATCGAGCAGCCACTCGGAGGCGGGCGTGATCTGGCGCCCGCCCTTGATCGCGGCGGTCAGCTCGGTGCAGGTGGCGCCGATGATGGCGGCGTTCTCGGCCAGCCGGGCCAGCAGGCGGTCGGGGCCGCCGCGCTTGCTGAGCCGGTGGCGGCCGGCCAGCTGTTTGCCGTGGGCCGCCATCTGGGCGGCGCTGAACAATTCCGAACGCAAGGGCAATTCTTCGTCCGCCTCGCGTGGTCCCTCGAAGGTGTTGCGAATGGCGTTCTGCCAGGTGTACAAAGTGTCGGGCAGGATGGTTTTTTCTTCGTTCAACAGGAACCTCGCGTGGGCATGTGGAGCTGCCAAGCCGCTGGGCGTGCAGCGGCTTGCGACCGGCGAGAAGGTTCAGGCGGGAAACTCAAAGGCGCACGGCTGTTGCCATGGTAAAACGAGGGTCCGTCGGCGACTGTGCGCCAACGAACATTACGAGGCAGACGTCCGGCCTAGGCGGCCAGCGCCCGCGGCCCGGCCAGGGCGACGCCGCCCAGCACATGCCAGGCGTTCCGGTAGCCGAGGCGATGCAGGCAGTGGGCCGCGCGGGCGCTGCGGTTGCCGCTGCGGCAGAAAAACACCAGCGGCTTGTGGTCGCCGCGCAGCCAGCCGGACAGGTGCTGGGGCAGGCGCGACAAGGGCACGCTGAGCACCTCGCCGGGCCAGCCGGGCAGGCCGCCGGCCGCGTGTTCGTAGCTTTCGCGCACGTCGATCAGCCGGGCGTCCGGATGGGTGGCCAGGAAGCGCGCCAGCGCCGCCGGCTCCAGGTGCATCAGGCTGTCCATCGGCGGCATGGCCGGGCGCGCGAGGCGCGGCTGCAGCGCCAGCAATTCGGCCAGCACGCCGCTGCCCTGGCCTTCGGTGGCCAAGGTGGTACACAGCAGGTTCTGGGCGTCGATCGCGGGACACAGGATGGTATGGCAATTGACCAGCGCGGCCAGCCGCTGCACCGCGTTGCGCAACTGCCCCAGCGGCATGCCCTCGCCGATCCCGCCCGGCAGCACGGTGCGGCCGGTGAACGCGAAGCGCACCTCGGCCGCGGTAAGGCCCGCCGTGCCGCGCGCGCCCAGCAGGTAGCTGACGCTGGCGAACACGCCGTCGTCCTGCGGCAGGCGCGCCAGCAGTTGCCCGCCGAGCGCGATCGCGTCGACCCGCATGCCGTTGCCGAGGCTGACCGTGTCGGACCCGGCCGGCCAGCCCAGCGGATCGCTGCCGGCGGCCTGCTCGAGCCGGCCGCCGAGGGCGGCCAACAGGGCCGCGCGGCCGTCCGCACCGTGGGCGCCGGCGTCGGTACACAGCACCGCGCGCACGCGGACGTCCTGGCAGTGCAGCAAGGCGGCAATGCGGCCGGCCAGCGCCGGCAGCGGATCGATCACCACGCAGCTGCGGCTGGCCGCGTCGAGCACCAGCCAGCTGCAGGCGCCGTCGGCCGCCAGCTGGACCACGCCGTCGGCATGCGCGGGCGCCGGCGCGGACGGAATCAGGCAACTGGCGCGCAGCGCCTCGCCGCAGCGCACGATGCGGGCACAGGCGGCGTCGATGAAGGCCGCGTCCACCGCCGGCCCGAACGACATGCGCACCGCGGCGCTGCTGCGCCAGGCGGGCAGTTGCATCGCTTCCAGCACGTAGCTGGGCAGGGCTTTGGCCGAGGAGCAGGCCGAGCCCGCGCTGACGCGCACCCCGGCCGCGTCGAACAGGTCGAGCAGCTCTTTGCTGGCGAGGCCGGGCACGGAAAAATTCAGCGTGGTCGGCAAAGCATGCTCGAACGGCGCGTTGAACACGATGCCGGGCAGCGCCTGGCGCAAGGCCGCGGCGAGCCGCGCGCGCAAGTCCACCAGCTGGTCGTGGCTGCGGAACACGCCGCCCTGTTCCAGCGCGGCCAGCACCGCGCCCAGCGCCGCGATGCCGGCCATGTTCTCGGTGCCCGAGCGCAGGCCGTCTTCCTGGCCGCCGCCCGCCATCAGCGCGGTGTAGGGCGCGCCGGCGCGCACGTAGAGCATGCCGATGCCCTTCGGCGCATACAGCTTGTGGCCGGAGAACGGCGCGTAATCGATGCGGGTCGCGGCCAGCTCGAGCGCCAGCTTGCCCAGCGCCTGCACGCTGTCGACCATCCAGTAGGCCGGGCTGGCGGTCTCGCGCAGCACGGCTTCGATGGCGGCCAGGTCGGAGACCACGCCGGTCTCGTTGTTGGCGGCCATGGTGCAGACCAGCGCGGCGCGCGGCGCCAGCTCGCGCAGCACGTCGAGCCGGTGGCGGCCGCCGCCATCGACCGGCAGCGCGCGCAGTTCGAGGCCGGCGCCGAGCAGCCGGTTCCAGTGCGCCAGGGTTTCCGGCACCGCCTTGTGTTCGGTGGCGCCGTACAGCAGCAAGTCGCCGGTGGCTTCGCCGCGCGCGCGCCGCGCGCGGACCGCGCACAGCGCCGACAGCACCGCGGTCTGGAGCCTTCGGTGGCGCCGCTGGTGAACAGCAGGCGGCCGGGGCCGACGCCAAGCAGGCGGCAAGCGCGGCGGCGCGCCGCGTCGAGCATCGCCTTGGCCTTCAGGCCGGTCGCGTGGCTGCTGCTGGGATTGCCGAAACGCTCGCGCATGGCGTCCTCGGCAGCGGCGATGGCGGCCGGCAAAACGGCGGACGTGGCGTTGGCGTCGAGGTAAATTTCGGTGTTCATGTAAAGAATTGATAACCGGTTAAAAAATCATGCAACGATCGGACGTTATTGATTAAGATATTAGCCGGTCGTGCGCGAAGAGATATGCCAAAATTTCTCGTATTTGGCGAAAATGGAGTAATAATATGCTCACACTGGCGGAAATCGAAAATGAACCATCTAGATAAATACGACTGCGCCATACTCGCAGCGCTCCAGGCCGATGGCACCCTGTCGATCGCCAGCCTCAGCGAAAAGGTCGGCTTGTCCAGTACACCATGCTGGAAGCGGGTCAAACGGCTCGAAGACGAAGGCTATATCGAAAGCCGGGTCGGCATCGTCAACCGCCACAAGGTCGGCCTGCCGGTGACCGTGTTCGTCAGCGTGCGCACCTCCGAGCACGACGAGAAATGGCTGGCCCGGTTCGCCGCGGCCGTGATCGCGCTGCCCGAGGTGCTCGAATTCCACCGCATGAGCGGCGACGTCGACTACCTGCTCAAGGTGGTCACCACCGACATCGACGGCTACGACCGGTTCTACAAGAAGCTGATCAAGACCGCGCAACTGACCGGGGTCTCGTCGGCGTTTTCGATGGAGCAGATCAAGTGCACCACGGCGCTGCCGCTGGAGCTCATCTTGCACGGCCTGCCGGCTTGAGGGCATCGCGGTTTCGCGCGAATCGTGCGATCATGGCGCCGGTCCAGACAAGAGGAGAGACTTGGTATGCCGACCCAGAACAAGATGCTGCCGTTCGCGCTGTTGGCCCTGCTGTTAGGCGCAGCGGGCGCGCAGGCCGATGAACAGGTGGTCAAGCTGGGCGTCAGCGGCCCGCTGTCGGGCGCGAACGCCTTCGCCGGCAAGGACAACGAGAACGGCGTCCGGCTCGCGCTGGAAGAACTCAACGCCAGGCCGATCAAGATCGGCGGCAAGGCGATCCGCTTCGAGCTGGTGTCGGAAGACGACCAGGGCGACCCCAAGGCCGGCGTCAGCGTGGCGCAGAAATTCGCCGATGGCGGTGTCAAGTTCGTGCTCGGCCCCTACAATTCGGGCGTCGCGATTCCCGCCTCGCGCGTGTACAACGATGCCGGCATCGTGATGTCGACGGTCGGCACCAATCCGAAGATCACCCAGGCCGGCTACAAGAACGTGTTCCGCATGGTCGCCAGCGACAGCCAGGTCGGCGCCTCGATGGCAAGCTACGCGGCGCGCCAGCTGAAGGTGAAAAACGTCGGCGTGGTCGACGACCGCACCGCCTTCGGCCAGGGCATCGCGGCCGAATTCATCAAGCAGGCCAAGGCCTCCGGCCTGACCGTCGTGGGCCACGAGTTCACCACCGACAAGGCGACCGACTTCGCCGCCATCCTCACCGCGCTCAAGGCGAAAAAGGTCGATGCGATTTTCTTCGGCGGCTATGCGCCGCAGGGCGCGCCGATGGCGCGCCAGATCAAGGCGCTGGGCTTGAACGCCAAGCTGCTGGGCGGCGATACCCTGTGCAGCCCCGAGATGGGCAAGCTGGGCGGCGACGCGGTCGGCGCCAACGTGCTGTGCGCACAGGGTGGCGCGATCCTCGACAAGCAGGCCGGCGGCCTGGCCTTCCACACCAAATACAAGCAGCGCTTCAAGCAGAATCCCGATGTGTACGCGGCCTCGTTCTACGACCAGGTGATGTTCATCGCCCAGGCCATGCGCGACACCAACTCGGCCGATCCCTCGGTGGTCGCGGTGGCCCTGCACACCATGAGCTACAAGGGCGTGGTCGGCAGCTACGCCTACGACGAGGCCGGCAACATGCGGCAGTCGGCGGTCACGGTCTACACCTTCAAGGACGGCGCGCCGGTGCCGCTGGCCACGTACTAGCCACCGCCCCATAAAAAAGCCGCTGCCCGGTCAAGGGAGCGGCTTCAAGGCATTGCCAAACGAACTGCGGCGCGTAGCGCACGTCAGTGCGGCAATGCCCATGCCGGCCGGCGTCATTGTTTAGGTCGCTGGCTCGGGAACTGGTGGTGAGGCGATCATACGCCTCAAAAGCGGGCGGAGGCCAGCGCAGTTTCAATCGAATCGTCACGGGTCCATACGCTGGCGCTATCGACAGCGCGACAGTTTGTATTCGAAGCGGAATCGCGTATCCTTGTGCGCGCCTTCCCCTACCGAATGGATCCGACATGCATTTCTCTTTTCCGCGCCGCGCACTGGGCGCGCTTGCCGCCTTGCTGATCGCTGCCGTAGCGGCGGTCGCGCCGGCCGCTCCCGCCGCCGAACCGCAGGCGCGCGCCGCCGGCCTCCAGGCTAAAACACCACTCGACCTGCTGGCCGCCCAGTACTACGACGCGCTGGCGCGCTACGATCCGCTGGGCGCAACCGAAAACGGCGACAGCCGCTACAACGACCAGCTTGGCCTGCCGATTTCGCCGCAGCTGCGCGCACGCCAGTTCGCGCTGTACCACGGCTACGCCACGCGGTTGCGCGCAATCCCGCGCGATGGGCTGGCGCCGCGCGACCAGGTCAACTACGACGCGCTCGCGTATGAGCTGGACACCGCGCTGCGTTTCGAGCGTTTCCCCGAGCACCTGCTGCCGCTGAACCAGATGGACAGCACGCCTGTCACCCTGGCCAATTACGCCAACGGCCAAGGCGGCCAGCCGCTCACCAGCGTCAAGGAGTACCGGGCTTATCTGAAGCGGCTGGAGCAGCTGCCGGCGTGGACCGCGCAGGCCATCGCGAACATGCGCGAAGGGATGCGACAGGGGATCGTGCTGCCGAAGGCCGCGGTGGCGGCGGCGCTGCCGCAGTTCCGGCAACTGGTCAGCGCGACGCCGGAAGCGAGCATTTTCTACACCCCGATCAAGAACCTGCCGGCGGCGTTTTCGGCGGCCGACAAGAAGGCGCTGACGGCCGCTTACCGCGCCACGATCGCCCACAAGCTGACGCCGGCACTGGCGCGGCTCGCCACCTTCCTCGACACCGAGTACCTGCCGGCGGCGCGCGCCAGCACCGGCTGGAGCGCCCTGCCCGGCGGGATGGATTGGTACCTGGCGCGGGTCGCGAGCCAGACCACGACCGCCATGCAGCCAGAGCAGATCCACGCGATCGGCCTGCAGGAAGTCGCGCGCATCCAGCGCGAGTTTGCGGTGCTGGGGCCGAAGATGGGCTACGACGGGCCGGCCGCCGGCTTGCCGGGCTGGGTCGCGCAGCAGGACAAATTCCGTCCCTTCAAAACCGAGCAGGAAGTGATCGACGTCTATCGCCAGCTCGATGCCCAGCTGCGCACCAAGCTGCCGGCGCTGTTCACGCTGGTGCCGAAAGCGCCGCTCGACTTGCGGCTCGAGCCCGAACTGAGCCGCGCCACCGCGTCCGACCACTATACGGCACCGGCAGCCGATGGGTCGCGGCCCGGCGTGTTCTGGTCGGTGGTGAACGATCCGACGCAATACGGCAGCACCGGCATGGTTACCCTGTTCCTGCACGAGGGCCAGCCGGGGCACCACTTCCACATCGCGCTGCTGCAGGAACTGGGGCTGCCCGACTTCCGCAAATTCGGCGGCAACAGCGCCTTCACCGAAGGCTGGGCGCTGTATGCGGAAACGCTGGGCAAGGAAATGGGCCTGTACGACCAGCCCGAACCTTATTTCGGCCACCTCAACGACGAGCTGCTGCGCGCGGTGCGGCTGGTGGTCGACACCGGCATGCATGCGCAGGGCTGGACGCGCGAGCAGTCGATCCAGTACATGCGCGACACGCTGGGCTACAGCGAAGCGCTGGCCAAGAGCGAGACCGAACGCTACATGGTGTGGCCGGGGCAGGCGCTGGCCTACAAGATCGGCGCGCTGAAGATCGCCGAGCTGCGGGCCCGCGCGAGCGCGGCGTTGGGCAGCAAATTCAGCCTGCCCAAGTTCCACGAGATCGTGCTGGGCGACGGCACGCTGCCGCTGTCGCTGCTGGAGGCGAAAGTGGATCGCTGGATCGCCGACAGCGGCAGGTAGCGAACCAGGGACTGTCCCCTGCCCACACGTCGTTCCCGCGCAGGCGGGAATCCATACTCAGCATGGGTTCCCGCCTGCGCGGGAACGACAGCGCTAGAGAACCGCGAATACGGGGTAGCGCCGCCACTCCGGCTCGGCGTAGCGGGCGCAGTGGGCGAAGATGAAGTCGAGCACCGCAGCTTGCTGCGACACCAGCGCCGGATTGGCCGCCTTCCACGCGTCGAACTTGGCCTGCAGCCCCGGCTCCGCGCGCAGCAGCTCCAGCGCGTGGTCCTCGAACACATAGTCGGAATACGCTTCCTTCTTCTCCAGCACACTGTTGAAGAAGCCCCAGCGGAAGAAGCTGTCGTGCGCCTGCGGCTCGAGCGTCTCGACCACGTAGCGCGCGCGCTCCTGGTCCAGCGATATCCAGCAGTCGCCGGCGCGCAGCCGCACCTTGCCGGCCCCCTTCTCCAGTTGCACCTCGTCGTGGTACAGATGGCCTTCGTAGGCATGCGGACGCGATGCCACCGACTTGATGCGGTAGTACTGCACCTCGACTTCCCGGTCCGCCTCGATCCGCTCGACCTTCACGCCGTTCCACTCCAGCCGTTCGATCGCCTCGCGCCACGCTTGCGGCACGATGTAGGCGCGCGGCGCGCTGACCGTGACGTCGGCCGCGTAGCGATTGTAGTAGGCGATGTCGCGCTCCCACGGCTCGCTGCGGTCGTAGTACAGGCGCTGGTAGTCGCCCAGCACGCTGGCGCGGTAGCGCGCCGCATAACCCTTGAAGCGGAAGCTGGACGCGCGGCCTTCGTCCATCGCCCAGTGCACCGGCCACTCGCGCCGCGTCTTGCCTTGCTCCTTGGCGGCGCGCCGCAGCGCCTGGATCCGGTCCGCGTGCGACACGGTGAACGCGAGCGCCGTTTCGACCAGCGCACGCATCGATTCATAGCGGTCGGCGAAGGGCTTCAGCATGTGCGTCTCGGGCATGAAGCCGATCGTGTGATGCAGCGCCGCGTAGCCGGTCGAGAAGCGCGGCGTTTCGAGGAATTCGGCGATGCCGTGGTCGGGACTGTCCTTCACCGGGTTCACGTACGGGCAGGCCGGCCAGCCGCGCCGTTCCATCTCGGCGAATATCTGCGGCAGCATGACGTCGGTCAGGAAGCCGCCCAGTTCTCCACCCAGCTTGTCGGCCTGGGTGTGGATCAGGGTCATGGTGTACTGGTAGTCGGCGCCGTTCGAAGTGTGGGTATCGACCATCACGTCCGGATCCCAGGCCGCGAACAGCTGGTTGAACACGCGCGCATTGAGCGTGTCGCACTTGATGAAGTCGCGGTTCAGGTCCAGATGGCGGCCGTTCCCGCGGAAGCCGAACTGCTCGGGCCCGTCCTGGTTCACGCGCGAACTGGCGCCGCGATTCAGGCTGCCGTCGACGTTGTACAGCGGGACGAACAGGAACACGGTCCGGCCCAGCGCGGCCAGGCGCTGCGGCTGCACGCAAAAGTCGCGCACCAGCGCCATGCAGGCGTCCACGCCTTCCGGCTCGCCGGGGTGGATGCCGTTGTTGTTGAAGAAGACCGGCCGCCCCTCGGCCTTGATGCGCGTGCGGTCGAACACCCCGTCGGCGCTGACCACGCCCGCATGGATCGGCACCCCCGCGTCCGAGATGCCGGCCACGCCGAAGCGCAGCACCGATGGATAACGGCGCGCCAGGTCTTCATACCACGCGATACAGTCGGCCCAGGTGGTGGTCTGGTTGCCGTTGCCCAGTTCATAGGGCGTTTTCAGTTCGTTCGACATGTGAGAATTCGTGAGTTTAATGCCAAACCAATACGATACAACATCCGTGGCGTTTAGTGCGGTTTGATCGGCAGCGAGATCGCGACCAGCGTGCCCTTGTCGGGCGCGGAGCTGAAGGCGATGCTGCCTTCGAGCGCATACACGCGTTCGCGCATGCCGATGATGCCGATGCCGGACGACGCGGTCGCCGGGTCGAAGCCGGCGCCGTCGTCGGCGATCTCGATGTGCAGCACGCGCTCGTCGTCGGACAGCACCAGCGACACTTGCGCATGGGTCGCGGTCGCGTGCTTCATCACGTTCGACAGTGCCTCCTGGACGATGCGGTAGGCCGAGATCGCGAGCTCGTTTTCGAGCCGCGAGAAGTCGCCCTCGGAATGGAACTCGAAGCCGCAGCCGGAGCCGCTGTCGTAGTGGCGCATCATCTCTTCCACCGCGCCGTGCAGGCCGAGCATGTCGAGCACCTCGGGCCGCAGGCGGCGCACCAGCCGCCGTCCGCTGGCGTACAGGTCGAGCGTGAGCTTGGTGATGGCTTGCGACTTCTGGCGGATCTCGTCGATCGCCGGCCCCGGCGCGGCCTTGTCGGCCAGCTGCAAGATGCTTTGCGATTCAAGCCGCGCGGCGATCAGCGAGGCATTCAACTCGTCGTGGATTTCGATCGCGATGCTCTTGCGTTCGTCCTCGACGATCGAGTTCACCTTCTGAATCAGCTTGCGCTTGTCGGCGTCGGCCTTCAGCGCCTCGTTGCGCGACTCGACCAGGTCCTTGGTGCGCTCGGCCACCTTGTTCTCGAGGTCCTGCTTGGAGAGGTCGAGCGCGACCGACATCTCGCCGATCGACTCCTGCAGCTCGCCGACTTCGCCGCCGGTGGTGACCGGCAGCTCGACCCGGTAGTCGCCGCCGCGGATCTGGCGCAGCGCGCCGATCGCGCCCTTCAGCGGCACCGTCAGGCTGCGCGCGAGGAACAGCGCGAAGGCCACGCTCAAGGCCAGCGCCAGCCCGGCCATCGCCAGTTCGACGTGGAAGCGGTGCGCCTGCTTGGCCAGCAGGTTCGAGGGCGACATCGTGACGCGCACCCAGCCCACCACTTCGGTGGTCAGGGTCGGCGGCTTGGCGTCGCTCGATCCCGAGACGTGCGGCGCGCCGTTATCCGAGAACAGGTTGATCCACACCACCTGCTTGCGGATCGGCGCTTCGTAGTAGCGAGGCTCGGCGTCGGTGGCGAACTGCGAGGAGACGCTGATCGCGCCCTTCTGGTTGGCGTCCACCACGTCGACGCGGTAGATGCTCTTGTCCGACTGGACCAGGCCGTTGATGGTCAGACGCAGGTCCGACAGGTTGCCGGA
>Ga0193702_1000514_pt1 | contig 12529 bp, 5 predicted proteins | sample U3a1metaG_FD_143060 | JGI IMG/M metagenome (GOLD analysis project Ga0193702, IMG submission 143060) | Soil microbial communities from a riparian zone of the East river system, Colorado, United States - U3a1 | ecosystem: Environmental > Terrestrial > Soil > Riparian zone | place: USA: East River... | reverse complement strand
GCAGATAGCTTTAATAGGCAGCTGTTCCATCATCCTGCCACAGGGCGACCCTGCTCCATTAGCAAGCGTACAGGTAAACCTTGTAGCTTCCATAACACCTGCAACAGGCCAAATGGGTATTGCAGGTGCGCTTACCCCCGCTTCGTACGTATTCGGATCGTTTATAAAGCTTAGCGGCGGGTTTGCCTTTTATTTATGGTTCGGAGGTGAGCATAAAGGCGACTTTGTGGTAACGCTCGGCGGCTATGCTCCATCCTATACCAAGCCAGCCTGGTACCCTGCGGTGCCAAGGATCCAGGTGCTGGCTAATTTAGGTCCGCTGCAAGCTGCCGGCTCAGCCTACCTGGCCTTAACACCGTCAATGTTTATGGCGGGCTTACAGCTTGCCGCCACATTTACTGCCGGGCCAATTAAAGCCTGGTTTAGCGCCGGGGCCGACTTCCTCATCAGCTGGGCGCCATTCTATTACGAGGCCGATGCCTTTGTTAACATTGGTTGCTCAGTAAACCTCGGCCTGTTTACGCTGAATGTTCATGTTGGCGCTGATGTACAGATCTGGGGATCGCCATTTGGCGGTACCGCACATGTCGACCTTGATGTGGTAAGCTTTACCATCAATTTTGGTTCAAGCGCAGCAGCACCTGCCCCTGTAACCTGGCAGAATCTTGAACTAAACTTCCTGCCGCCTCCAACCAGCGCAGCCCCACCGGCTCCTAAAATGATGATGGCTGCGGTATCATTTGCCGCAGAAGCTGAGACCAGCGATACCACTACCGCAAATGTAAGCGCATCGGTATCAACCGGCCTTACAGCCACTAATGTTTTAAGCGAGGATGGTGAAAACTGGGATTGGATTGTTGATCCTGACAATTTTTTAATTATAACTTCATCAACAATCCCGTCAAACTATGCAAACTGGGCCATTACATCAAGCACAACAACTGCTTTAAGTAATGACCCTACCCAATATAACCTGCCCGATGTTGATGTAAGCACAGCGCCTTACCTGGAACTGGCAGCAGGCACCGTAACATTTTCAACCACACAGGTATGGAACCCGACGCTCAATGTAAAGCCAATGAAGCTTTCAAACGTACAATCGCACCATACCATTACGCTTTGTAAACGCGCTGAAACTGACGGCAGCGGGCAGTTTAGCGATTATTTAACCGAAGTTAGCATTGAGCCAGTACTGGGTGGCAGCAACACTGCATTATGGGGAGATCCGAACGCGTGCACAGACGGAAATATTGCCACAATGTTACCTGCCACATTACTGGGTTTCCAGATCATCCCGCTACCGCGCAACCCCGATACTGTAAATAATGTACCACTGATTGATCTGCTGTTTACAGCCGGCGAGCAAACTGATTTCAGCTATACATCGGCACAGCCGGACCCGGATTATTCAATCACAGCATGTATTGATCCAACAACATTTGATTTGGATATAGATGTAACACCTGCCGGCCTGACAAAAGATACGTTCACCAATACTGGCTATATTCTTTCAGCATTGATCAATCCTTCTGTATCAGGCTGGCGCAACCCTATACTTGATGATATTGCCGCCAACGGTTTTAATACTTATACATCTGACCAGGTAACGCTAACCGCAATGGGTACTACGGAAGAGCTTACTGACTGGCCGATGGTTGAAACATTAGGAAGTTCAACAGTACCACTGCAAAACTGTAATTAATAAACTTAAAAGATGGCTACCAACGATAACGAACAATACCTGCTTAATGAACAGGTTTCATTTATACAGCATTACCTGCCCGGCCTGGATGCCGGAGAGTACCAGCTGCAGGTTGACCAGCAGATTTTTGAAAGCGATGGCGTTACCCCTGTAAGCGGCGATGCTTACAGTAACAGTTATACTTTCGCCGTAACCGGCGACCGTTTCAGTATTTCAAACCCGTCGACACTTAATTCGGTTTTCCCTGCAAATAACGCATCGGGGGAGTATTCAAATGTGCTGCCGCATGTTGTATTCTCACTAAAAACTTTCCCGTGGATAAGATATCCAAATTTAGATCTCCCATATACTCCACCGCAACCGGGCAGTGATGTTGACGGGGACGTGCCAACCTGGCTTTGGATCATGCTGCTTGATGAGGATGATATTGCCGCGTACCCCAGCCTGGTATTAGCCCCGCAAACCAATACCATCGGCGACTTATACCCGCCATCGGTTGTCAGTATAAGCACACTTGGAACTAATTACTCTTATTTTAATTCGGCTACTGATCTGTCAGGACTTGAGCCGGGGCAAAATACAACCGACAGTATCCAAACCATTGATGTACCGCTTGCTCTTTTCTGGACTATTGCACCATCATTGGCTGATATGTCGCTACTGGCACATGGCCGGGTTGTGAGCCTCGTTAATCAGCCTACCAGCGGGTCGAGCATTGAAGGTGAATCAACGGGTTCATTCTCAATAGTGTTCGGCAACCGGTTGCCCAAGTTTGCGGCAAAAAGTTATGCTTTTTTAGTTTCGTTAGAGGAACTGCAGGACTTTTTGCCGCAAACCGGCGGAATCCCTCCAACTGGTAATACATACCCCGGCACTGCACTTTTGCGCCTGGCCATTTTAAACAGCTGGACATTTTTCAGCACCGGCGAGAGCGCCACATTTGTACACCAGTTAGAGAGCCTGAATGGCTGTGTTCCCGGTGGGCCGCCAGCCACAAATACCAATATCAGGATCCCTTATTCAGGAACTAACAGCGTGGTTGAAGGCGCGTTGAACATGGGTTATGTGCCATTGAATGAAACCATGCGCACTGCCGAAAACAATGTTTCATGGTACAGGGGGCCGCTGGTGCCTTACTCCATACCAGCGCAAACTATTACCGTGCCCGTTGCCTCGCCTGATGCTGCAACAATATTTGACCCAACAACGGGCATGCTTAATGTTTCATACGCAGCAGCATGGACCATCGGCAGAATGGTAGCCTTGCAGGATGTTTCTTTCTCTACAGGCTTATACAACTGGAAAAAAACGCTCGAATCGCAGGTAAACAGCAATATTGAAAATGGCCTTTTTGACCAGTCATTGGGCGTAGATAGCCCGCAAGCTAAAAGTCTCACCGCCGAAGCGGCGCAGCCAACACGCTCGCTTTTCACACAAATTGCCTTAACACTTAACAAAGACTGACCATGAAAAATAGTTTAACCAGGAGTAATTTGCAGCTAAGCCGGTCTGAAACATTTTCACAGCCATCGGCAATCCTTGATACAATGACCGACCCCAATATGCCCGGTAGCTTAGCTAAATGGTTAGGCAAGCTGGCGTTATTAACGGGGGTACCGTTCAATTACCTGGTGCCCGATGAAAGGATGCTGCCGCTGGAATCCATCCGTTTCTTTTACCTCGACCCTAATTGGGTAGCTGCGCTTAGCGACGGCGCATTCAGCATAGGCCGCAACCTTACTGCCGATGACGACAATACATCTTTAAATATTGACAAGGCTGTTTATCCGCTTAGTGCTGATGCAGTGAATACCGCTAAAGCAAGCATAAGGTCAACAATACTCGGCACTGATGCGCCACCACTTGCGCCATTACTTATCAGCGGCTTTTTATTACGGTCAAAAGTAGTGCTGGAGTATCCCAGCCTGGGTGTTAACGTGTATCCTTTAAACGGAACACCCGATGACAAAAACCCGCAAATGCTTGACCTTTTACGATTGGAAAAGTTGGATCCCCGGTCTGACACATTAATCTGCCTGATAGCCGGCGATGCTTACCGGGTGGATATCCACGAAGCGCCGCAAGGCCTTCACTACGGCATTGACTGCTACTATGATAATTGTACGGTAAATCAAAAGCCGGTATCAGCAGTAAAAAACTTACACACCTTTACGGTCAACACATCAACAGGGCCAACGGGAACCACAATACAAGGTGTTACCATGAGCACTGATGTAACGCCGACCGATATCACCAGCAGTTTTCGCCCAAATAATACGCGGGTAATTGATATGAGCACACTGGCTTCGGTAATAGCAACAGCAAATTCGGTTACTTCTGTCGACTCCGCAGAAATGGGCTTTGAGATGACCGAAGGAGTAGGTATGGTTAGTTTCTTTAAAACAAATTAAGGATATGAATGCAATTGTTCCGTTAAATATCGCTGCAATACGCGTAAATCAAAACGACAATGATAAGGTGGTTACTAACTTTCAGGGTAAGACAACCATGTTTGAAAAAATGCCCTATAATGATGGCAAAGGGACTTATACAAACAGCGCCAGTACCGGCGATAAAATATTCAGGCAGCTGGGCACAACCGCAAATGGCACCCCGTTATACAGTCCTTTAAATCAACTGGGCACCGGGATCCATCTGCACTGGGAGTTACCTGACTATTTTAAAAAAGGAACACAAACCGATGAAAGTTCGAGCTTCGTATTTCCGCACGCGCCAAACCGCTGGCTGGTAACCAGGTACCTGAGCGTTTATAACCCGCAAACTTCGGCTTATGATGCGGTAACCAACACCAGCTGGCTAATTGAAAGCGATTATGTAAGTACCACCATTCCTGACAGTACACGCCCCAGTATCACCGTGCCGCTTCCGGCCACCCCATCAACCGGGCAGCAGCCCTATATGTATATGGGCCGGGTAGTTAATTTTACCGATTGGAATCCGGCGGGTGAACAAGCTTCCAACTACCTGCCTTACTATAATGGTATTGATAACCAACAGCTTTATCTTACCTCTATTGGGTTTGTGGGCGCCTATTTTGGTTCTTATTATCCCGAATGCTGCAGTGTATTTGGTTTTTGGGATAATTTTAGCGATGTAAGCGATGTTTACACGGCTATCACCACCGAGGCGTCCCCTATCCAGTTTCGTGCCAGCTACCAGGTAGTTGGCTGGCTGGATGATGCCACCACCGACCCATTGGCAAGCATTACAACACAGGTTACTACGCAATATAATCAGTATGTAGCAAGCTGTGTTGCCAATAATACAACCCCGGTGCTTACCCCGGTTGATTTTTTCAACAGCATCACCACTCAAAATTTAAAATGGACCTTTAACCTGGCAGATATTTCAAGTACCGTTAACAGCGACTACCAGATTGAAACCCTTAACGTTCCTACCCAAACCTTATGTGCCGGAACAGTGCAGGAAGTGGTTTGGAACATGAATTCAAACCTCGGCACTACCTACTTCCTGGCATCAGATAACACCAATGTATCGGTATGGTCGGCCCCGACAGAAATCGCTATCGGTAATTCAACCGAAGAAGCATTATCGGCACTGCTTAAGTATGATATGGGGCAAACCACCAATGACCAAAACGTGCTTGATAATTACGAGCTATTGCTTGATGCATTGCAACTGGGTTTGCTGAATAACATTGAAAAAACGCCGAACAAGCTTATTGAGCTGGAAGAATCATTGCATCAAAGCGGCTTTTCATCGCTTGCAGGCGGTTACGTTTGGATGGTAGTTGATGTAAGCACTAATGATCCTGCCTCTGCACAAGATGAAGAGGTTACCCTTCCGCTTGAGATGGCCGAGCAGCTTTACCTGTTAAATGCAGCGCAAAAAGCCTATGACATGGGGCGGGGCGGGCTCAGCATTATGCGGAAGCAGCTATTTATGGATTGGGTGCGCTATGTAAAACTCTATATGGGCGAAACGACAGAAAGTTATATTCCATCGTCGGCTATGCAAAACTTCATCTGGACATCCTCCGGCGGCGAGCTTAATTCTGTTATTGATTACGGCAACTCGGTTGGGCTTTTACAATACACTTTAGACGATGTTAGCCAAGCGGTTACCGGGATAGTAGCCCCCGGCAGCACCATAGGCACAACCAGCCTTGCTTATGCCGTATGGACCAATTACCAAACGGTTATTAGCGCGATAACTGATTATAACAATGCCAACCCTACAGCCAATGTGGTGCTGCAATGCGGCAAAGCGCCCGATTTTTATATGCCGTCAGAACCGGTTGTGCTGATGGAAGGCGATATGATAGAGCCGCCGCAAAGAAATGGCGATGGCGACACGACCTATGTAAGGTTAAGCCAGGAACTGCTTTCGCAATTACAGTTTAATTATAGCTCAACCAACTTTGCGGTAAATGCTACTGATATTACAGGGATCCCGGTGCTAACAACCAATGTACCTGCGGCACTTGAAACAGATGTGCAGACCCTGGCCGGCGAAGCATTTTTAATAACGCCAATGCTGGCATCTTTTGTAGCGGCCACGCTGGCTTCCCAGGGTGGTACAAACAACCCGGCAATTGCTTCTGCATCAGATTTTACAACCTCGCTGATGTATGCACAGGGTGGATTAAGTCCGCTGGATATAACCCCGAGTTTGGGAGGCGTACCAACACCGCCAACTACCAGCCTGTTTGCAACAGTGTATACTACGGGTTATCTGCCTGCTTCAAATATAAACATAGCGGTAGCTTCGCCGCAGGCATTGCAGGTTATCTTTACCAACCAAACAGATAACGGCTGGGCACCCGATAATGTAGGTTGGAACACCCAGCAGCCGTACACCGAATTTACAAGTACTCGGGTTGATCCTTTCCTCCCGATCTTTATGATCTGGAATGTATCGCTTAATCCGCTTCTTTGGGAAGGCGATACCACAAACCAATTGTATTCGCCCACCAATCTTACCGATTTCTTTTCGCTGGATCCGGATGGTGTTGATTACCTGTATAACATGGACGGCAGCAGTGCCGTTGATTTTACATCTCCTGATTCGGTTGACTATGGCGATGACGCAACAATGCGTTCGGGGGCTACCAATGTACTGTCGTACCAGATCACAAATTTTATTACCAGCAATCCCAATGGCCCTGATAATACCGTATTGCAGCAGATCGCTGATCTGTACAGCACCCGGAAGATCCTTTCGCAGGGCTTGAGCAGCTTTAACATCAATCAGATCCTGTCAACCTTTATCCCTCAAATAGCTGTTGAAAATTTAGTAGCCGGGGGCAAGGACAGTATTACAACCAAGGTGGCGGCGGCAGCAAAAGCCACGCTTAATGATAATTGGTATGATGATGCATTCAGCAGTGTTGAGCCAATCTCCTCGCAACTAAAAGCACAGGGAAACTTCGGGCCGCTGCGGGCAGGGTTTATGGAGATCTTAAGTATTGAACTGGTAGATGTATTTGGCCAGCGGATGGATCTTACAAGCGGCGACACTCCGGGTGTGCTCAGCTGTATTACATCCTACGCCATGAGCCCCCAAACTGCTGACACCGCCAACCAGGGTAAAATATACCTGGCCCCACGCATTGAAACGCCAACCCGCCTTTGGTTTCAATGGCTTTCGGCCCAGCATAACAGTTTGGTACCAGGTGTAACGTCTGATTTTGTGGAGATGAATAGCCACCCCTCAACCTCGCCAATTTGTGGTTGGGTTATTCCAAACCATCTGGACAATGATCTTTTCTTCTACGATTTTGACGGAACAGCCATTGGTACATTTGGCATTGAGCATGCTAACAATCCTACCGTAGTTTATCGTACACGCGCAGGAAACCTTGCCAATGCAACCAGTTCACTGGCCATGGATATTGGCGAACCCGGGTCCCCTACTGTAAATGAGCACCTGGCTAATTATATGTGGTACATTAACGGCCAGCCGGCAGCTTTTCTTGAAGACATGATGACTGCCATTCAAAACGCATCAAATTATGTAAACCCATCAAATTATTCGCAAAACGTTTCACTATCTGTGCTTATTGGCAGTCCGCTGGCTTTGACCCGCGCCGTAATAGGTATGGAAACCATAGGCAACCTGCTGCCTTTAAGCCAGGCTGATACCGGTGCAAGCAGCCCATTCCCCGAAGATGTAAACAATGGCAGGTATGATTATACCGCCAGGATGCCGTACAGCAGTGCAAACCTTGGCAGTGTATTATTCCCTGTAAGGATGGGTGATCTTGCCAATTTAGATGATGGTCTGGTGGGTTACCTGTTTGAAGGAACGGGGAGTAACCCATATACCGGGCAAAACTTTTATACATCAGCCGCCGAAGCGCAATGGACCAACGGGGTGGAACAGCCGGCTGCAACCACGTTACAGGTAACGCTAAACGAAACACCGATAAGCCTTACCCTGCTGATAGACCCGCGGGCTGCCGTTCACGCCACTACGGGCGTACTGGGTGTGAATGAAATAAGCATCCCTGCCGATCAGTATGCGGCTATTATGAACAACCTTGCCGTAAATTTCATTACAAGACCAATGCTGCAAATGGCTTCGGGCCTTGTGGTGCCGTTACCGCAGGAAAATGGTTTTTCATGGTCGTGGATCACGCCGGGGACAACTGCCGCTATTGATCTGCAGCCAAACGCAGGAAGCCAGTCGCCGGCTTACGGGTATACGCCGCAAACCCTGTTGGAAGGCTGGCTGGCACTCAATCCCGACAACACAAGCGGATCGTAACAATAAAAGGATATAATTTAAACACACCTAAACATTAAATTAAGATGCCAACTACCACAGATTACATGCCGTTCAGCGCTTTAAACCCTGCAGATAATAACCTGCCGACAATCTTCATTGGCGTAAGCGCAACGCTGAATGTTGTCCTTAACAATGCAACCGGTGGCGATATCCAGCTGCAGCCAGGCACCAATGGCTCAACTATGGAAATTTATATGCCTTTTTATTTTACGTCGGCCGAAATCCAGGCAATGTCCATCGCCAATCTTTCACAAACCGGGTGGACGCCCAGCTATAATTCAGGCGACAATACCCTGATGCTTACCTATACCGGTACCGCCACAACCTGGGCAAACTCCTCAAGCTTTACGTTTGACATTGATGGTGTATTGTCAAACAATACAAGCACTATGGATGCTATTCAAATTAATTTGAATAACCTGGGCGGAGCAAATATTCCGGCTTCGGTATCCCAAAACCTGACTTTAAATAATCCCGTAGTAATTACCAACGAAGATATTACAACCGTACTTCAACTAAATCTCGATAATCAGGGGTCAGTTTTCGTATCTGTGGAAGCTGATCCCCTGAATAACACCATCTATCTCAACCTAAAAAACATCGGCACTACCCCGCTCTACAACGATACAACAATATGGACCGGAAACCCTATTGTGAATGTAAGTTTTGTATATGGCAATACCGCCGGGGCACTGGCGCCTGATGCCAAAGGACAGGCATCCTCCCTTGGCTCCGCCTGGCTTATCAGTGCAAGTGTATCTGCGGGCCAGGGCTGGGGCTATCAAAACCCGGTGGATACCGGCCAGTCAAACAGTCCCGTATGGCAGCTCTACCCAAATCCTACCAACCAGGATATTTTAGGCACCGGGGCCGATGCCAACGTTACGTTTGCCTTTAGCAATATAGCCTCGTTTACGCCTGGCGGGCATACTCAAATGTATGTGCAGTTCACCAATTTTATGGCAAACTCCACTACCGATTACAATACCGCTGTTTATGTGCTTGATATTGTAAAACAACCGGCCCCGCCAACCAGGGGGCTGATGAGCTTTTTCAGCACAAATGGCTCCCTGATCTCTTTAACCGGTCCGCAAAACAATATCCAAATTCCTTTGCGCTGGTCAATGTATTATGTTGATAATATCAGCATGATCTGTAATATCCCTGGTGTGCAAATAATGACCAAAAACTATTACAGTTCTACCATGAGCCCCCTGAACTATGATAATTTCTCGCTGGTAATACCTATTGAAATATCGCAAAACACACCGGTGTTTATAACGTTACAGGCTTTTGATAATACGGGCGCTTACCTTAATGCCATGCAGTTTACTGTTTTTATTTCGGCAAGCTTCTTTACAGATCCTGCAGGGCAAACCTATCCTGTTGTATTTATTAATAACCAGAACTGGCTGGCGGGCAATTATAATTATAACTCAGGTAACGGTTGTGTTTCCTATAATAACAACGGCGGTTACAGAACCCAGTATGGGATGCTTTATACCGAGGCAACTGCCCAGGCAAATGTGCCCGCCGGGTGGCGCCTGCCTACGCAAACCGACTGGCAGAATTTATTCACTGCCCTGGGCGCTACGGCCTATCAAAGCCTAATTACAGGTGGCAGCAGCAACTTTAACGCCCAGTTGGGCGGTTATAGCGATAACCTGGGTAATTTTAGCAACATGGCCGCTACCGGGTATTACTGGGCATCAACCAACGACCCAGGTACTCCGGGCAATGATATCAGGGCCCAGTTTTATGCAGCAATGAGCAGTGTTAACGTTACAGGCTCACTACCGTCAACCTATTACCTTTCAGTACGTTATGTCCAAAACTCATAAACCAACACTATGTCTTTGCATGATGGTGAAGAATGAGTCGCAGGTGATAACCCGTGCACTTGAATCTGCCATTCCGCATATCGATCATTGGGTTATCTGCGATACCGGTTCAACAGACGGAACCCCTGAGCTTATAAAAGAATGCCTCAAAAATATTGAGGGGGAGCTTCATTTTACCGAATGGAAAAATTTCGGGTATAACAGGGAGGAAGTGATCCGGCTTGCGCAGGGTAAAAGCGACTATATTATTATAATGGATGCGGATATGATCCTGAATGTTAAGGCCCCCTTTAAGGAAGCGCTGACACTCGATTTTTATGAGATCCGTTATGAAGGCAGTGTTGATTATACCCAGCCAATGCTGATCAGCAACCGGCACAACTGGCAGTATGAAGGTGTAACGCACGAATATATTTATGCGGAGGGTGCCAATACCTGGGCATTTTTTCCGCAAGTTACGCTAACTCATTTTGGTGATGGCGGCTCCCGGCTTGATAAGTTTGAGCGCGACATCCGGCTATTGACCGATGCATTGGAGGTTGAGCCTGAAAATGCCCGGTACATGTTTTACCTGGCTCAATCCTATAAAGACACAGGTAAATGGGCGGAAGCGCTGATATGGTATCAAAAACGGATGGAAGCTGACAGCTGGGAAGAAGAAAAATGGTATGCAATGTACCAGGCAGCCGAGATGAAACGGATGCTCAATCTTCCATGGCCCGAAGTTTTGAGCGCATACCAGGCAGCCTTTGATGATCGCCCTGTCCGCCTTGAGCCTGTATACGCTATTGCAAAATACTACCGGGAAACCGCACAGTTTTACCAGGGCTATTTTTATTCTGCAATTGCACTGCAGGGGCTGCAATATCCTGATAAGGAAAAGCTGTTCATCGAAAAAAATATTTACTCCTACCTGCTGCTGCTTGAACATATTACCTGTGCGCTTGCATGCGGCCGGGTTTCGGAAACCATTGAAGGTGCTAACATCATTCTGCGCCAGGAAAAATTACCCGAAGACGTATATAATTATACTATAAACGCCCGTAAAATGGCGAATGACCTGCTGTGCGGCAATTGCTTCAATATAAATGCTGATCCAAACAAAATTGTAGTCGTCGTCCCCTTTTATAATGCCGGGAACTTTTTGAATGATTGTGTTAAAAGTCTTCAGCTACAGGACTATGGCCTATTCAGGGTAATTTTTATAGATGATGCTTCCACTGATGAAAATTCGGGATTTATTCCACCTGAAAACCTTAATGCAACCCTCATCCGGAATCCCGAAAGAACGGGAAGCTTGTTTAATATCAATTATGCAATTACAGAACACTGCCTGCCCGATGACATAGTAGTCTGCCTGGATGGTGATGATCAGCTGGCTTGTTATGATGCCTTAAGCTTTATTAATAACCAGTATCAGCAATATGATTGCTGGGTAATGTATGGTCAATACGAAGAATCGGACGGGGCAAAAGGCGTATCCGCTCCGTTCGCTTCCCCGAAAGACCTGGGCACTTTACGCACAATATGGCGCACATCACACATCAAAACCTTTAGGGCAGGGTTGTTTCACTGCATTGCAGATCAGGATCCGGAGCTGAATTGCTTTAAAGATAAAAACGGTGAGTGGCTAAGTTCAGCAGCGGATGCCGCAATTATGTTTCCGCTAATTGAAATGGCAGGTTTTAACCACATTCTGTTTAACGAAAAGATCCTGTACCTATACAATGCAGCTAATTTGCTGAGCCATCATTATAAAAACTTAGATCAGCAAAAAGCAAATTTCGATTGGGTTAGCGGCATGCGCCCTTTTGCACGGGTTAACCAGTATCAATCAGTAAACAATTTAATATTACACTCATGATAGAAACTATTCAACAAAAAATTGAGCACAAACTGTCTGCGGGTAATCTGAATGAATTTATCAGCAAGGCAGATCTGATGGGCCATGATAAGGTCCGGCTGCTCCAAAATGAAGAGATCACCACTTACTTTAAGATCAACACCTTTGAACCCGCTCAGGCGGTTTTAAGCAATGCTACTAATGAGCAGCGTGAGATCAGGTTAAATACCTTTTTTAATCCATCGCTGCTAAACCGCAGCAGGCTGGGGCAAGGCAAGCATGATCGCGGTGAAGCTGTGGTGTTTGCAAATGCTCCTGTATCTGAAAACGACAGCAAAGGGATTAACCGCCATTTCCCGGTTAGGGTTAAAG
>Ga0193702_1000512_pt1 | contig 12541 bp, 14 predicted proteins | sample U3a1metaG_FD_143060 | JGI IMG/M metagenome (GOLD analysis project Ga0193702, IMG submission 143060) | Soil microbial communities from a riparian zone of the East river system, Colorado, United States - U3a1 | ecosystem: Environmental > Terrestrial > Soil > Riparian zone | place: USA: East River... | reverse complement strand
CAAATTAAATCCCAAACTCCTCGACTGGTAGTCAAACTCATGCGAATACGAGGCGGTGAACCCAAAAGCATTACCTGTTTTTTCATTTGAGTTTGTCCAGTTTAATGATGGATAAACCCTTGTATCCTGCCTTGATGCTGATGACACACTGTAAGGATCGATCTTATCTGACGAGGCAGAAGTGTAATGATCAATCCCCAGCTCAAATGTATAAGTGTTTTTATGGCCGTTCCCGGTTAGCTTTGAAAGCTGCACATCCAGTGTGTTGGCAAAATCAGTTAAATTTTCAGTGCCGATACCGCCCGTAACGGCTGAGTTATTGCCATTTTGATGATAATAACCAGAAACAAAATTCACTTCATCAACCTTCAATTTACGCGCCTCGTAATTGGTGGTATCTTTAACAGGTTGTGTTGTTTGAGCATGCGACGACAAGATGCCCAGGTAAAGGGCCAGTACGCCCAGGTATATTTTTCTCATTTACAGCAAGTCTTTAATATTAATTACAACCGCAGCCACCGCCGCTTTTACCACCATTAGCTCCTGAACCACCTTCACGGTATAATTGAAAGCTTTGCTCAAATTTCTGTGATTTACGCGCAGAAAGCTCCATTTCCGAATCGTTTATCCGATTTTTCTGGTAAGCTTTTACTGAACTGCATGACGACATGCTGCATGCAATAATTGCTATTGACAATATTAAAAGGGGTATTTTTCGCATCAGACTAATTTTTAATATTTATATTATTTGAACAGTGAATTTTATTGTTGTCATCAATTATTATACAAGCAATTTGTTTTAGCTGATTAATAAGATCGAGCCCAACCCTCACCCCCATTACCATAACCGGGGTGGCCATAGCATCGGCCAATTCGGCGCTTGGGCTTATAATACTCACACTTTTTATCCCGGTAACTGGCAGCCCGGTTTTTGGATCGATGGTGTGCGAATATTTTTTGCCATTTATCACCACAAATTTTTCATAATTGCCTGATGTGGCAATGGCATTATTACTGATATTAAGCGTACTGAATGGCCGCATACTTTGATCGGGGTCAGCAATGGCAATCGTCCAAGGCTTGCCGTTTGGCTGGGTACCCCAGGTAATCAAATCGCCTGCGGCGTTTACGATCCCGCTTTTTACACCCAGTTCCTGTAAAAGATATTTAGCTTTATCTGCCGCATATCCTTTACCAATGCCGCCAAAACCAATTCGCATCCCCTCTTCTTTTAAAAATATAGTGCAGTTGGCTTCATCAAGTATTACGTTGTTATAATTGATAAGCCTTACCGAGTTTCGTGCAACTTCCGGATCAGGCAGCGAGGTCATGTTCAAATCAAAATTCCACAAGCTTTTATCAATTGAACCGTAACTAATATCAAACGCTCCCTGGGTTAAGCCCGATATTTTTAATGACCGCTCCACCAGGTCAAAAACTTCCTTATCAACATTTACAGCCTTTATGCCGGCATTACGGTTTATTTCGTTGGTTTGGCTGTCGTCGCTAAAAGTTGTCAGCAGCTTTTCTATCCTGCTTATTTCAGCTACTGCAGCATCTATATGCTTATTTGCCAGGTATTCGTCATCGCTCACTAAACTTATTTCAAAACGATTACCCATTAGGCGTAACACCCGCTTATGAACAGTAGTAATGCCTAACATTGTATCAGTTTGCAGCGTTTGTAATTTCACTTATTTGTGCAACAAATTTTTCAGGCGATTCATTTGGAAAACCATCCCAGTCTTTTAACACCTTGCCATGTTCATCAATCAATAATGTATAAGGAAATTTGCCATCCGGGTTATACTTATCAGCCAGTTGCTCATTAAGTTTGGTTTGCTCCTTGCTTAAAAGGTTTTTCTTTTGACGTGGAAAATCGGCCCTAACCAATACCAAATGGTCTGATGCAAAACTTTCAAATGTTGTTGTTTCAAGTATTTCCTTACGTTCTCTTATACAGGGGCCGCACCAGTCAGACCCTGAAAAGTTAACGAGGATATATTTATGTGATTTAGCCGCCTCAACAGTAGCTTCTTTAAAGTCACCCAACCAGGTAACTGACGAAAACAAACCGGTTATAAAAAGAATGATCAACAGTTTCATATTACTAATTATTATTATTTATGAATAGACCCTTAACGAACTATTAGTTAACGTAGTATTATATACGGTAAGATTACGGCTCGCCGGTGAATTTTTAACCGCACCTGCCTCTGTAAATGCCGAGCCATGATTATTGCAATAAAATTGCTGGCTCGATCCCTGGTAAATCAGCGGATAGCTTTCGTGGGTGCATGACTGCTGAACTGCAATATAAGCGCCTGCGGTTGTTTTGGCCACTATTACACCGTTTGTGGCCATGTATCCGCCATTAGTAAGCAAAGCAGCGTTTGCTGTGGCAGTAAGGTCAAGCGTAAAATCAACCCCTGTTGGGCCACTTACCGAATTGCCCGATGAAGAATTATCCGAACTTTTTGAACATGCCATACAGTTCATTACTGTGAATGCTGCGGCACTTACACCTATTACCGAAAGAAATTCTTTTCTATCCATTTCCTTTATTATAATATCTATTTAATGTTATCAAATTTATTTAACCCTGTAATTTACAGGGTATAAGTATGGATGAAAGTCGGATTTGTATCGATAAGCTGAATTTAATGTAAACCTTTGTGTACTGTAATTTATTGGTTACAATATTAAAGCCCAAATCTGTAGTTGAAATGAAATTGCACTGTTTTAACAGTTTTTAACCTTTAAACTGACAATTCTATTATTAAGAAACCCACAGCAGAGAGGAAAAACGCAGGGTAAATTTACAAAATATCACAAACCCCCATCTTATTGGGAAATAAACTTTAAGGCTTTGTGAGATTGACAATGGAATAAAACTTCGGCCAATGCCATTAAAATAACGTGAATTCAACATGGATATTTATGGAACATGTTTATTATCAGTTACTTACATCAATTTATTCCTCAATAAAAAGCAAATACACTGATAATCAGCGTGTTTCACTGCGTTCCGGGTGTTCCGTGTGGAAAAATGGAACGCTTTAGCGGCGTGATTATACAAACTTGCCTCATCTAAAACTACGGCTGCATGCGGTTGCAGAGAGGTTTAGGCTGAGACGACCTTTTGCTGATCCCGAGCTAACGTTAAAATAAGTAATTTTCTTCTCTCCTTGTATGCAGGAATAGTTATCTACCTGTAATTTGATTTTTTTATCAGCAGCTTGATATCCTTGATCCAGATCTTCCGGCCATCTGATTCCAGGATCCCCTCCGTTTTAAACTCTTTCAGCAAACGGATCACGTTTTCCTGTGCAATTCCCGCCATACCGGCAAGGTCCATCCTGGAGACATTTAATATAATGTCTTTCTCACCGGATTCCTCATCTTTATATTTTTCGCGGAGTACTATTAACGCAATAGCGAGCCGTTCGGGGGCGGTGCGCTGGGCAATTACAGAAATTGTATTGGCCAATACCGTAAATTCATGGCTTAAAGCTTTTAAGAGCCGGTGCGTAAAAACAGGTGAGCGGTGTAAAATATTTATAAAATCTTCTTTAGGTATAAAACTAATCACACTGTCTTCTATAGCAGCTGCCGAATCAGGGTATCTTTCTTCCGACAAAACTGCGTGGTAACCAATCAGTTCTCCATGGTTAGCTACGTAAATGATTTGTTCTTTTGCAAGATTGTCCACCTTATATTTTTTTACTTTACCGCTTCGTATTAAAAAAATACCGGCGGGAACAGAGCCCTCCCTAAAAATAACATCGCCTTTCTGATATTTCTGGTCACTTTGATTAACAACCAGGTCTGCATACTCTTCATCAGAAAGGGAATTAAGTATTGATTGGGTGGTAAAATTCCACCTGTCTATTGGAAAAATTCCTGACAAACTCATTCTATAAAGGTACACATTTTAAAAACTGATAAATATCAGCTTCTGGGTTGATTTCTTACAGAAAATCCGCTTCCGGTGGTGCATAAATTTGCAGACAATGAAAGTTTATCCGTTTTCCTATTTTCCGCCTCCGCCGGGAGAGCAGCGGGAGGGTTCTGTTATCAAACTAAAAAATGACAATTTAAACCCATCCCTGTTTGTAAATGATGCCGCATTTGATTGGATGTACCCGGAGCATTTTCAACTGCTGTCACTCAAACACTGGACACCCTTAACTATTGCGCGTAAAGCAGCTGAATTTTTAATGGAGCCGGGTGCCCGGGTGCTTGATATAGGCAGCGGGATTGGTAAATTTTGCCTCGCCGGAGCTTATTATTTTCCGGAAACATATTTCTATGGGATTGAACAAAGGCTTGATTTAATTAACCTGGCACAAGATGCAAAAGAGTACACGCAGTTAACAAACGTAAACTTTATTCACGCCAATATAACCCAGGTTAACTTTAAGGAGTTTGATCATTTCTACTTTTACAATTCATTTTACGAAAATATTGATAAGGCAAACCAGATTGATGATACCATTGAATTATCGGTAAACCTTTATGCTTATTATACGCAATACCTCTTTTCTGCTCTTAATGAAAAGCCTCCGGGAACTCGCCTGGTTACCTTTCATAGCCTGGAGCAGGAGATCCCGCCGGATTACAGACTGGCAGATGTTTCATGTAACACCCTGCTTAAAATGTGGATTAAAGTATAACAAAATGGAAATATTCCGGCTTTTATATGCCTCATTTAAAAAATTTAACACGCTTGTAAAAAATAGAAAAATGCTCAATGAGATTTTAAATCCCTCTCTCTTTCGCCATGATACCGCATTTGATGATCTGTACCCCGCACATATTCGTGACTTATCTCCTATGCACTGGACACCAGTTGATATTGCCAAAAAAGCTGCTGCTTTCCTGGCCCTGCCTAACGCCAGGGTACTTGACATTGGGAGCGGTGTAGGAAAGTTTTGTATCACCGCTGGTTTTTTCCACCCCGAAACCACATTTTACGGGGTAGAGCAACGGAGCGAGTTATACACTTTCGCAGAAATTGCCAGGGAAGAAGTTGATTTGCCGAACGTGAATTTTATTCATGGCAACCTAACCGAACTGGATTTTGATGACTATGATCACTTTTATTTTTACAACTCCTTCTATGAAAATATTGAGCCCGATAGCCGGATAGATTACGCTGTAAAAACCTCTTTTGAATTATACGACTTGTATAGTCGCCTGGTTTACAAAATGCTGGAGGAAAAACCTCCGGAAACAAGACTGGTAACATTTCATGCCTCATACAAACAGGTTCCTCCCGGTTACCGGGTAGTCAATAATTCATATAGCGAGGTATTGAAAATGTGGATAAAGGAATAAGGCAAAATTATGTTTAAACCGAAGTTAGTTGACACTTTAAAAAATTATACCCGGCAGCAGTTTATAAAAGATGTGATTGCCGGGGTCATTGTTGGAATTGTAGCCCTGCCACTGGCTATTGCGTTTGCCATTGCCTCGGGCGTTTCACCTGAAAAAGGAATTTTTACGGCCATTATTGCAGGCCTTATCATATCGGTTTTAGGGGGCAGCCGCGTTCAGATAGGCGGCCCAACCGGGGCATTCATTGTGGTTGTTTACGGAATTGTACAGCAATTTGGCATTAACGGTTTAATCATCGCCACATTTATTGCCGGTGTATTGCTGATCATAATGGGATTAACCAAACTGGGGAATGCCATCAAGTATATTCCCTATCCTTTAATTATTGGCTTTACCACCGGAATTGCGGTAATTATCTTTTCATCAGAGATTAAAGACTTTTTTGGCCTCAAAATGGGGAACGTCCCGGCCGATTTCATCAATAAATGGCTGGCTTATGGCCAGCACCTGTCTTCAGTAAATATTTATGCCCTGGCTATCGGGGCCTTTACTTTGCTGGTGGCTTTTCTATGGCCAAAAATTACGCACAAGGTTCCGGGTTCTCTTATCGCCATTATCATAACAACACTTGCCGTTTGGTTTTTCCATCTGCCGGTTGAAACTATAGGCAGCCGTTTTGGAGCCATCCCCTCCTCCCTGCCCCGCCCTGTAATTCCGGGGGTGAGCTTTGCCACTTTACAGCAGCTCATCAGGCCAGCCTTTACCATTGCGCTGCTTGGCAGTATCGAATCTTTGCTATCGGCAGTGGTGGCTGACGGTATGATCGGTGGAAACCACCGTTCCAATACCGAGCTGATTGCCCAGGGATTCGCCAATATCTGTTCGTCCCTGTTTGGCGGCATTCCAGCTACCGGGGCAATTGCCAGAACCGCTACGAATATAAAAAACGGCGGGCGGACACCGGTTGCAGGTATTATCCATGCAGTAACCTTACTCATCATTATGCTGTTTGTTGGCAAATGGGCAGCACTGATCCCGATGGCAACGTTAGCCGGGATACTGATAGTGGTGGCCTGGAACATGAGCGAACTTGAAAACTTTATCGACGTATTTAAAGGGTCAAAAAGCGATGCCGCTGTCTTGATAACCACCTTTGCCCTTACCGTACTGGTAGATCTGACTGTGGCCATTGAAATAGGAATGATCCTGGCTGCTTTCCTGTTTATGCGAAAAATGATGCAAATAAGCTCCGTACAGCAGGCGGTATTCCCACCACACCATCCCGATGAAATGCTTAACACGGAAGACCTCCCAAAAGGGGTTGATGTTTTTGAGATCAATGGCCCTTTGTTTTTTGGCGCCGCTTATAAATTTAAGGATGCGATGAAAGTATTGGAAAACCCTGCAAGGGTATTGATCATCAGGATGAGGAATGTACCCGTTATTGATGCTACGGGCATCAGGGTATTAAGGGACGTAGATAAAGAAATAAGAAAGAAAGGGACCAGGCTGATCCTTGCTGAAGTGAACAGCATCCAGGTAATAGGCGAATTAAAAAAAGCGCGCTTATTGTTTCAAATCGGGAAAGGAAATGTTAAGGATACCTTTGAAAATGCCGTAAAGCGGGCCAATGAGATTTTATCGGAAGCCATTATTGGCCATACTCCTAAAAATAATAATTGATAATTTATTGTGCTATTCCGCTTCTGTGCCGGCATCACCAGGTTATTGACAACCTAAAATATTTATAAGGATGTATGCACTTTGCTTTTTAAAAGGCTGCGCCATGCTATTTTTAGATAACTGTGCATCATGCTTATTTGCTTATTAAAAAAGGCAATGAGGTTGTTTTTCCCTGGTTCTTTATGATGAAAGTCCCCAGTTTGCTGGATCCGGTTTTGTAATTTAGCGATGTCAGGTTTAACTTCTGTTTTAAACCCTTCATCCTTTATGCTTGTCATCACTTTTGCAAATAACCGGTAATTCTCTTCATCTTCCAGCTCGCTTAAAACCCCGCTATCATCCCACCATTCAAACATCAATTTTAGTACGTGATAAAACCTCGGGTTCTCCCATAAAAGGGTATCAAGCTGCCGCAACTCCTCTTTTGAGGCTTCTTTGGAGAGTTTTTTAGCAACAAGCTCCCAGATCTGATCCTCAATATTCATAAGGCTTTATCAAGTAATAACCCGCTCTTCATAGTGTTCCGGATAATAATTACTATCTGTTATTTAAAATCCGTGCCACTCAATTAAAATATTGGCAATCAATACATTAACTCACCATTTTAATAGTTACCGTTCGAAAACGTTACAATGATTGTCCGCTTTCAATTCAGAGTTTTTTAAAATAATCCGGCTGCGGGTTGCAAAAGGGGACCTGTATCTTTTTGCGCGATTTTGGAAGCATAGCTGACGCCGACGCCGTTAAAATGCGTGATTTGTGAGTAGTAAATTCGGGGTACTGTAAAATAATTAAAACGTTAATTCTGCATGGTTCTTTTTTGGTTTATGGCGGGCCAGCTGTTTTCTAACCATCCGGTAAAGCTGATCAAGTCCGAACGGCTTTTTAAGATAATCATCAAAACCGAGCACTTTGTACTGTGCATCAATGTTATTGTCGCAGCTTAATGCAATAACCGGAAGGCTCTTAAAATGGGCCTTGATCCGCTGGCAAATTTGTTTTCCTGAATGATTGCTGAGCCAGCAGTCAAGCAATACGAGCTTTGGATGATACCTGCTTATCAGATCCAAAACATTCTCACTATCATTGGTCAGGCTAAAAACCCTGAAACCCTTCATTTGCAAAGCGGTACGGAGCACATCCAGGGTGGCAGCATCCGTTTCTTGTACCATAATCGTTTCCATAGGCTTTATTTTTTATCAATAAACAATAGAAACACCGGTAAAATAATATTGGTGTTGATTGAAAGAACACTGTAATTAAACGCCGCGTTTACCCTGTTAGTATATAATTTAACCAGGAAATTAACCGGTTAATCCAGGTTTAAAGGCCTGTGGTCTCTACTATTTAACTTCTATAACGCTAACAGAAAATGGCTTAAGCGTAAGTGTGTCACCTGTTAACTGCGTTGAAACAGGTGGTTCTTCCTGCGTAGTGGTATCAACCGATCTTACAGACCCATTTTTAGCTTCTCCAGGCAATGTAATCTTTACTTCCTGGTTCCGCCTGTTAATCAACAAGATCCGTTTCCCCTTTTTAGTAATAAATGCCTGGTAATCTATACTTTCGCCGCCTCTATAGGTTGCAGACACCAGCTTATCTCCCGGCCCGAAATTTTCTATTATCAGTTTAAGTACCTGGTAGCGAGCATTGGGCTTACCGGTTGTCCAATTCACCATGCTTACATCCGGAAACTGTGAAGGATAACCAACCAGTTGCGATTCCCCGGCCACATCAATGCCAAGCCTCGTTAGTTCCAAAAAAATATGGGCATACAGCGCTCCCGATAAATTCCAGTATGCATCAGGAATCGGCACCGTTTCGGCGCCCAGGATAGTTCCGATTTCATTAATGGTGGTAAAAGTATGCGGAGCAAGGCGTTTTCTTATACTTTCAATGTAACGCACCTTATCAAGAAATGCATCTGCCTTTTCAAAAAACGTATACTGGTATGCATCTAAAGACTGCTCCCGCCACGAAGGCGTTGAATAATGATGATAAGAAATTCCCTCCAATGGAACACCGGGCTTATGGTTTTTGGGATTAAGGAAATATTCAAAAAATTCCGGGTTCCCTTCAAAGGCCAGCGACATACCGATAAACTTTGTTGCGGGCGAAACCTTTTTTATTGCAGCAACAATAGCGTCATACATTTTTGTGTATAGCTGCGGCGAAATATTATGCTCCAGATCAGGCTCATTCAATACCTCCCAATAAGGTATATTATAATAATGCCCTGATTTATGATACTGTCCCAGTTCATCGGTAAAACCGCCTTTTGTATACCAGCTAAATAATCGTGCATAATAACCCGCCAATTCCTGCATGGTTGGATCTCTCAGTTCTGTTCCCTGGTTATAATTCCACCCGGTTTGATAAGGATCGGCAGGGTAACTTACGGGCTGGCTTGTTTTCCACATCCAGGCTGGGGTTGTACTAAAATTAATTACAACCGAATGCCCCATGGTAGCATCCATAAATGCAGCCATTGTGCTGTCGGGCCGCGTAAAATCCCAATAGGTTTTATCTTTTGTTGGCGGTTTTAGCTCTGCAACAACCATTTTAGGATAAGGGAACCATGGCACGTAACGTACATAGTCGGCCCCTAAGTCTTTTAATGCTTTGAAAACCTGTGCATGTATCGGTGAGCTGTTTCGTACTTTGGGATTTTCAACCAGCTGCAATGTGGGCGTTGTTTTGGAGATGCTCACCTGGCTGTTCCAATTTATTTTAAGCGTATCTGCTTTATTTGCTGCATAACCTTCTAAAGTCAGCAACAGGCCTGCACAAATAAGCACAGGCTTCATTTTTGAAACGAATTTATATGGCATGGTTTACAGTTTGGTTTTGGCAGGGCCGTTTAATAGAATAAATCTAAGCGTTTCAAAACCAGTTGCGGCATAAATATCAAAAAGTGCAAATAAATGCCATTTTAGCACATTCTGCACTTTTACTATTTCACCTCTGTATATGCCAGAAAAGGCCATCTCTTACTTAGTGCGAGACGGCCTTTTTCTTTTTCAGTTCTTTTGTATTGGTGTTATTCTGAACTCGGTTTTGTAGCTGTTCCGAAGGATTCCGATGTATTGGAATTGGCCTATTTTATCTTCAGTAAGCATCTTAAAAAGATTGTGCGAAGTCTCAACCGGCTGGTTATTGAACGAATAAATAATATCCCCACTAAGGATACCGGCTTTAGCCGCAGGACTACCCTCAGCAACTTCCGAAACGAATAACGCCTGTTTATTCGATACCTGGTGAATTGTACGAAGTTTGGGTACAAGGTCAATCTGCTGCATAACAACGCCCAGATAAGCTTTTTTTACCTTACCAAACCTGATCAGCTGGTTGGCAATATCCTTGGCAGTATTAATACTGATCGCAAAACAGATTCCCTGCGCCCCCCTGATCATCGCCGTGTTTACGCCTACAACTTCGCCGTCCCCGTCAACCAATGGACCTCCGGAATTGCCGGGGTTCAGTGCTGCATCCGTTTGGATCATGTTATCAATCAGGCGGCCTCCCTGGCCTTCCAATGTCCTGCCCAGTGCACTAACCACGCCGGCCGTTACCGTATGCTGAAATCCCAGGGGGTTCCCGATAGCTATAACCAGCTGACCAATCCGGAGCTGATCAGCATCTCCGAATTTCACCGGCATAAACTCCGCGCCGTTAATTTTAAGAATGGCCAGATCCGTATCCTGGTCTTCGCCAATAAGCTCTGCTGCATGCGTTGTCCCGTCATGCATTTTAACCGTAATCCTTTTGGCGTCATGGATGACATGACTGTTTGTAAAAAGGTAACCATCCGATGAAAATAAAAATCCTGACCCCGAACCAGCAGCCTGCTCTTTCCCTTTTACAATACTAAAAATTTCGATTTTTACAACTGCTGTCTTTACCTTGTCGACAGCATTAATAATTGTAGCTGAATAGCTATCCATAATAATCCTTTCAAAAAGCAGGCCTCAAATTGCATTCCTGATTTTAAAATATCGTTATTTATGAATATTTCGCGTCCTTTTGTCGGTTCGGGCCTCAATATCTGGCTATTATGTCAGTTGCGCCGCGTTTCCGCAAGGCTTTGGCCACACGAGCTTGATGCGCCGACGCATTTTACAACCAGCGAAATAAAAGCAACGGACGTTATTTAAGCCTCAACCTGCTGCGCAAAAGTTCCCGATAAGTATGGCCGACTGGGATTTTTTCGCCGTTTATGACGATTTGATGAACCTCGATTATGCCGATATGCCTAACGGCTACGACATAGGATTTGTGGACCCGGATAAAGTCGGAGTCGGGTACCAGTTTGAAAACATCCGTCATATTTTCGCGAATGAGGATATTGCGATCGTTCAGATGAACGGTCATATAGTTGCCGTCTTTTTCCAGGTATAGGATTTCGCTAAGTTTTACGGGGTAGGTTTGCGGGCCGCTCTTTAAGAAAACGGTCGGACCAGCCTCATTATCAGCATCTTTTTTTGCGAATTTGGCCGTTATCGCTTTGTTAACCGCTTTCTGAAAACGCTCGAAAGTAATTGGTTTTAGCAGGTAATCAACAGCCTCGAGGTTATAACTATCCACCGCGTAGTGGCTGTAGGCTGTGGTAAAGATGATCATGGGCTTGCCCTGTAAAGTTTTTGCCAGCTGCATTCCGCTGATCACAGGCATATTAATATCCAGGAAGACCAAATCGACCGGTTCATTTTTGAGGTGTTCGATGGCTTCCAAAGGTTCCAAAAAAACGCCTTTCAACTGCACCTGGCCCTCCCTGGCGCAATAACGTGCGATCACGTCCAGCGCCATAGGTTCATCATCGATAGCAATACAAGTAATCATGCAAGGTCAATTTCGAGGTTTACTTTATATATTCCGTTTTCCGATGCCCGGATTAATTTGTGCCTGCCAGGGTAAAGGAGTTCTAACCGCCGCTTCACATTTTCCAGGCCTATACCCCCTTCGCTCAACTCAGCCTTTTTGATATTGCTGTGATCCGTATTCTCACAGGTAAAGGTGAACCTTTTCTGATTGATCATAATTTTCATAGCGATATAGCTGCGGTGTTTTGCATAAACACCATGTTTAAATGCATTCTCTAAAAAAGAGATCAGCAGCATGGGCGCCAATTGCACCCGCGCGATAGCGGTATCATCCGGATAGCTAAAGCTGACATCGACCTGGCTGCTGGTATACCGAAGCTGGTGAAGCGCGATACAATCTTCCAGGTAACTGATCTCCTTTTCAAGGGGCACGCTGTCCGTACTGCTGTCATAGATCATGTAGCGCATCATTCCGGATAGTTTGGCAATCTTATCGGCCACATTGTCCTTTCCTTCTGCCTGAGCTAACGAGAAAAGATTATTCAACGTATTGAACAGAAAATGTGGATTGACCTGCGAACGCAGGAATTTAAGCTCTGTGTTCGCCTGGTGCGCCTCAGCCTGGCTGCGGAGCAGCTCTTTTTTTATGGATTCCCCAATGTAAAAATAAGCCGCTGCGAGCCCGCATACCAATATAA
>Ga0193702_1000511_pt1 | contig 12541 bp, 8 predicted proteins | sample U3a1metaG_FD_143060 | JGI IMG/M metagenome (GOLD analysis project Ga0193702, IMG submission 143060) | Soil microbial communities from a riparian zone of the East river system, Colorado, United States - U3a1 | ecosystem: Environmental > Terrestrial > Soil > Riparian zone | place: USA: East River... | reverse complement strand
AAGCGTTACAGGCAGCCAGTTGTTTTTTTTATGGCTGCTGGCTCTGCTGCTATCCAATACAGCAGTCCATTTTTTAAATAAAAAGAATATTTTAAAGTACACGCACTCATTGCCCCAATTGCTTAAGCTAATAAATGTAAGCCGTTGGTTGATTGATAATACTGTTTTAGATAAAAGCGAGGCAGTGAAACAGAGCCTGGAGCGGGTTTCTAAGCTAAAAAAATCGCTTACCCTTATCAATGCTCAAAATGGCGTAATGAATGATCCTACAGATGTAACTTATGTTATTAATGAATGGTTCAAAATGTTATTTCTTATTGAGCCGATAATCTTTGTTTCGTCGATAGCGAAAGTTAATAAATATCCGGAAGATATTAAGGTTTTATTTGATGCTGTTGCAGAAGTTGATCTTTGTATCTCCATCCAGGCAGTTAGGGATGGCCTGCCATATTATTGCAAACCTGATTTTAACGGTTCCTCCTCAAACTTGGACATTAAAGAGTTATATCATCCATTAATTGAAAATTGCGTTGCCAATTCAATAAGCAGCGATAATAGTAAAGTTGTGCTAATAACTGGCTCCAACATGTCGGGTAAAACAACTTTTATCAGGGCTATCGCCTTAAATACATTGCTGGCTCAAACAATCCATACTTGTTGCGCTGCTGTATATAATGCGCCTGTGTTAAAAATCCAAACCAGTATTCATATGAATGATGACCTTGATGCGCATAAAAGTTATTTCCAGGCCGAAGCTTTATCCGTTTTAAACATCATTAATAGCAGCTCAATAAATGAACGTACTAAAAGCCTGGTTATAATTGATGAAATTTTTCGCGGGACAAATACTATTGAAAGGATAGCAGCAGCCATGTCAGTGTTAACTCACCTGATCGAGAACCAAAATTTTGTTTTTGTTTCAACACATGACCTGGAGCTGGCCGAATTATTAGGCAACAATAATGCGGTATATTCATTTGAAGAGTTAATTAATGATGCCGGGCTGGTATTTGACTACAAAATAAAAGAAGGCGTACTTAAAAACAAGAACGGCATTAATGTTTTGCTACGCCTGGGTTACCCTCAAACCATTATTGATGCAGCTTTTAAAGCCAGTAAGCAACTAAGGGAAAAATACGATCTGTAAGATACCCGATTACATTTAATATTGCATATAAGTCAAATCTATCAAAATAATTCCCAAACAATATCCTTTAGCCTCAAGGGATAAAATTTATAATGATAAAATAAGATGCTTCAATAAGCAACCTTTTAACCTATTGCTTTAGTATTATATATAGAATTAATATTATTTGTGCTAATTTTTTAACTGAAGGTGAAGTTATTTATAAATTTTGTTGCAAAGGAGCTGTTTTGTTAATAAATTACAACACCCTTAACATTAAAACAATAACTAATTATATATGAAGAAAAATTTACTCTCCTTTTTTCTTTTATTTTTCTGTTTTTCATTTGCATTTGCTCAAAGCAAAGTGATAAAAGGTAAAGTAACAGATCAAAAAGATGGATCACCGTTACCAGGGGTAACCGTGATTGCCAAAGGTGCTGCAGCAGCAGGCACTCAAACAGATTTAAATGGCCTGTTTACTCTAACTATTCCTGATGGAACAAAGTCACTTTCGTTTAGATACGTAGGCTATAAAGAAGCAATTTTACCAATAAGCGGCAGTACATTAAATGCTCAGCTGGAGGCTGACCCTAAGCAGCTTACAGAAGTAGTTGTAGTTGGTTACGGTACGCAAAAACGTGGAAGCCTTACGGGTGCAATTGCATCAGTATCAGGTAAAGATGTTGCCGAAACTCCTGTAACGAGTTTTGAGCAGGCCATACAGGGAAGAGCCGCAGGTGTTAATATCCAGTCGGAAGGCGGTAAGTTAGGGCAGGGGATCAAGATCAGCATCAGGGGGCAATCGTCCATAACTGCGGGAACACAACCTTTGGTGGTAATTGATGGAATAATTGTTAACCAGAGCGATCTATCAAATAATGGAGCCACCTCAGACCCGCTTGCTGATATCAACTTTAATGATATTGATTCTTACCAGATTTTGAAGGATGCCGCAGCTTCAGCAATATATGGTGCCAGGGCATCAAACGGAGTTATATTGATCACCACAAAAAAAGGTAAGGCAGGCACAGCAAAAATAAGTTTTAATGCGCAGTTTGGAACCAGCAAGCCCTCACGCCACCGCCAGTTTTTGAATAGCGAACAATGGCTTCAAATAGAGAAACGTTCAGTTGTAGGAGCCGCTAACCAGGATGTTTTAAACGGTTATTTTGATAATCTTCCGGATGCCCTGGATTATGAAAACCTGGATGATACATTTACCGGTTTAGCTGCCGGAAGTACAGATTGGGCAAAAACTAATACCGATTGGGAAAAGCAAGCCTATCAAAGTGCGCCTCAACAGCAGTATGATTTGAATGTTTCGGGCGGAAGCGACAAAACGACCTACTTTATAGGAATGCAGGCCCTTAACCAAAAAGGGATCTTAAAAGGGAATGAGTTGCAGCGCTACAGCGGCAGGGTAAATATAGACACCAAAATATTTTCAAATCTGAGCATGGGCATGAATCTTAACTTTACCCATACTTATAATCAAAGGCTAAGTAATGACGATCAGTTTTCAACACCTCTGCAAATTGTGGCCTTATCGCCCATTACCCCGGTTATTGACCCGCGGACGGGCCTATTAAGCGGTACACCTCCGGGTGATCATGATGGTGACTATCCATTATATTATAATGCGCTTATCAGTACTAACAACGAGTACTACCACACCAATGTTTTCCGTACGCTGGGTAACGTTTTTGCAAACTGGGAAATAGTAAATCATTTAACATTCCGCTCAGAATTTGGCGTTGACCAAACCAACCAAAACGAAGATACTTATGCTAACAGCCTTACGGCAGCTAATACCGGGACCCCCAATGGGTTTGGCGAAAACAGGAATACTACAATTGTGCATTATACGGTAAATAATTTCCTTACTTACAAAAATGTTTTTGCACAGGACCATTCATTGGATATTACAGCAGGTACCAGCTATGAATACAGCAACCTTACAGGTAATGATGTTCAGGGTAAGCAATTTCCATCAGACTCATATAAAAAAATAATTTCAGCAGCCTTAATATCCGCTGGCTCATCCCTCCAATCAGAGTACAGTTTTGTATCCTATTTTGCAAGGGCCAATTATGCCTTCAAAAGCAAATATTTACTATCTGCCAGCGTTCGTGAAGATGCATCGTCAAGGTTTGGGGCCAATAACCGTTATGGTACTTTCCCGGCGGCTTCTATTGGCTGGGTGCTGAGCCAGGAAGATTTCCTGAAAAACTGGCAAGCCCTGAGTGAATTGAAGCTGAGGGCAAGCTATGGCTTAACCGGGAACGCGGAAATTGGCGATTATTCTTCACTGGGCTTATTTGCGAGCGCCGGGTATAACGGACTTGCCGGACAGCGTTTTACACAACTTGCCAATCCTAACTTAAAATGGGAAAAAACTGCGCAGGTAGATATAGGGCTTGATTTCGGATTTTTCAACAACAGGTTCTCCGGTGGTTTTGATTATTATCGTAAAAACACCCGCGACCTGTTGTTGAATGTTAACATCCCTCAAACATTAGGAATCGCTTTCCAAACCCAAAACCTTGGCAAGCTCTATAACCAGGGCCTTGAGCTAACCTTGTCATCCGATAATTTTGTGGGTAAGTTTAAATGGAACACCAGCTTTAATGTATCTTATAATATGAACAAGGTAACTTATACAAACGGGCAGATTGTAGATGATGGCGCTGATTTGAACCGGGTTATTGAAGGGCAGCAGATAGGTGTATTTTATGGACGTGAATATGCCGGCGTTAACCCTGCTAATGGCGATGCTATCTATTATTTGAATACAAAGAAAGCCGACGGAACTATCGACAGGGGTACAACAAATGATCCTAATCTTGCACAAAATGTATTTTTAGGTAACCCGATGCCAAAATATACCGGTGGCATCACCAATAATTTCAGCTACAAGGGGATTGATCTCTCTGTTACCGTTTATGGATCATTTGGCAATAAAATATATAATAGCGCCGGACAATATATGAGTTCGTCAGCAAGTAATGGTTTAGATAACCAAACCATTGACCAGCTAAAATACTGGGACAAACCTGGTGATATAACCGATGTTCCTGAACCCCGCGAATTTTATGCAAATGGTACCAGTGCGTCAAGCAGGTATCTATCCAGTGGTTCGTACGTTCGTTTAAAAACGGTGTCTTTGGGTTACACCTTCCCGTCAGACATGCTGAAAAAAGTTAAAATTGATAAATTAAGGATCTTTGTAAACGCTTATAACCTGTTTTTAATAACCAAATATAAAGGATGGGATCCTGAGGTAAATTCTGATTATCAGTCGACCAATATCAACCTTGGGAATGATTTTTATTCGGCTCCGCAAGCACGTACTATTACTTTTGGTGTGAATGTTGGATTATAATTAAATAGTAAGACAATGAAAAAACTTAACAAAATATATATAGGGGCTTTAAGCGCAGTATTAATACTGGCTGCTTGTAACAAACAGCTTGATCTTAAGCCCCACAATTCAATTGAACAAAGCGAAGCCATATTGACCGCCCAGGATGTACAGAGTACGCTGGTTGGTGCATATAACCGTATGGTATTATCGGATTTTTACGGTGGCGGGGCGTTTTTATACCCCGATATGATGGCTACCCAGGACTATGTTAGCTGGCATGGAACTTATCAGCAAATAACGGATATGAGCAACCAGGCAATTCTTGTTGATAATTCCTTTGTCCAGGCCACCTGGCTGGACGGGTTCCAGGTAATTAATCAAACTAATAATGTTTTGGCAAATTTATCCAAAGTAGCAGCCGGGGATAAAGACCGTACCGAGGGAGAGGCCAAGTTTATACGGGGAATGGTTTATTTTGAAATGGCCCGGCTTTTTGGAAAAGACTGGAATGACGGAGATCCTGCATCAAACCTGGGGGTGCCAATTGTGTTAACGCCTACTGTAGCACTTACACCGGCAGCATTTGTGGTAAGGGAGTCTGTAGCCAAAAACTATGAGCAAGCCATAGCCGACCTTACCGATGCTGAGGCCAAAATGCCTGAGGATAACAGCTATTATGCTGATAAATATGCTGCGGCGGCAATTTTGGCACGTTTGTATTTGCAGCAGGGAAACTATGCAAAGGCAGCGGCGGAAGCAACAGTTGTAATAGGATCAGGTAAATTTCAGTTAAATACTAATTATGCTGCTGAATTTCCTAATCCGGGCAAAAAGAGCCCTGTACATGTTGATAATACGACTGAAGATATATTTGCAATACAGGTAACTGATCAACAGGGTGTCAATTCACTAAATACTTATTATGCCTCAAAAACCTATGGCGGACGCGGAGATATTCACGTAAATGAAGATTTTATAGGTGATTTTGAAGATGGCGATACCCGTGCTGCACTATTTCAATATGATGACCCTACTGATAATACCACGACATTCAGATGCCGTAAGTTTGATAACCTTGATGGCAATGTGCATGTGATAAGATTGGCGGAAATTTATTTGATAAGGGCGGAAGCAAATCTTCGTTTGGGTGCATCAACCGGCGACTCACCTCTAAATGATGTGAATATTGTAAGAAGCCGCGCCCAGATAAGCCCATTACTTGCAGTGACCATTGATGATGTACTGCTTGAGAGAAAGCATGAATTGGCATTTGAAGGTGGCTTTTTTATGTATGATGCAAAAAGATTGCAACAACAAATTGGTGGGTTACCATTCAATTCAGACAAACTTGTTTTCCCGATCCCGAAACAGGATATAAATGCCAACCCTAAACTGGTACAAAACCCGGGTTACGGCAATTAAGTTTAGCTTATAAATTACAAACCGGGGCGTTACGGGCCCCGGTTTTTTTGTAGATAATGCCTTCTATAAATAATAATAAACATTTGTAAATTAACTGCAACTATTAACGTCACAATGAAGAAAGGTATCCTTTTAGCTATCCCGTTCTATATTTCGGCTTTTGCTTATGCCCAAAATGTTAAGGCTCCATTTAAACCCGCAGATTTTTTAAAAATAAAGTCGCTGAGCGAGCCCCGTGTTTCGCCTGATGATAAGTGGGTGGCCTATAGCCTTTCGGAAGTTGATACGGCAAAAGATGGGCGGGTTTCGCATTTATGGATGCAAAGCCTTACGGGGAGTGAATCTATTGAGCTAACGCATGGGCCTGAGCCGGCCTCAAATCCGCGCTGGAGCCCGGATGGGAGATACCTGGCTTTCTTGTCATCCCGCGAATCAAAAACCGGTTCGCAGGTTTGGCTGCTTGACCGCAGGGGTGGGGAGGCTAAAAAGTTAACCGATATTAAGGGTGATCTGGGTGATTATTCATGGTCGCCGGATTCAAAACAATTGTTGCTGGTTATCGGAGATCCTGAAAGTAAAGCTAAAGAAGAACCAAAAAATCCACTACCTATCCGGATAGACCGTTACCATTTTAAACAGGATATTGAAGGCTATTTGAAGCATAAGTATACTCATTTATATCTTTTTAATATTGAAGCAAAAAAACTGGATACTTTAACAAAAGGAAACACCGATGAACAGTCGCCGGAATGGTCGCCGGATGGAAAAAAGATTGCTTTTGTAAGTAATCGCACTCCTGAACCGGAAAGGGATGATAATGCAGACATATTTACTATTGAGGCAAAGCCCAATGGCCAGGTAACACAGCTTACTACCTGGAAAGGGCATGACATTAACCCAAAATGGAGTCCCGACGGTAAATATATTGCTTACCTGCGATCAACTTTTGGTGAACCATATACCATATATGACCAGGATCTGCTTTGTGTTATGGATGCCGATGGTAAAAACAGCAAAACTATTACCCTGCAAATGGACAGGCCCGTGTCAACACCAACGTGGAGCAAGGATAGTAAAGGTGTTGCGTTTTTGGTTAGTGATGACAGACGGAATTATCTTGCCCGTTATGACATCGGCACAAAAAAAATAAGTACGGTAAACAGCGGCGACTATGGTATTTTAAACATTGTTTCTTACATGGATAACAATTGGGTGGTTGAGCTTAGTACACCTTATGTGCCCAGTGAATTATACACAGTGGAAAAAGGTAAACTCCGGAAGCTTACCCATCACCAGGATTGGTTGAGTAATGTTAAGCTGGCGCACGTTGAAGGCTTTCGATCAAAAAGTAAAGATGGAACTTCGGTTTCGGGCCTGGTTTATACGCCTGATAGTGTTCATACACAAAAACTGCCTTTTATCCTTTTTATCCACGGCGGGCCTGTTGATCAGGACGATTATACTTTTGACGCAACACGCCAGATCCTTGCCAGTGCCGGCTATGCTGTAGCAGCAGTAAATTACAGGGGGAGCTTTGGCCGGGGGATTGATTATACCAAAGCCATAAGTGCAGATTGGGGAAATAAGGAAGTAGTTGATCTTTTAGGCGCCGTTGATGAACTGGTTAAAGAAGGGATAGCCGACCCTGGCCATTTGGGCATTGGTGGCTGGAGTTATGGCGGGATCCTTACAGATTATACCATTGCATCAGATACCCGCTTTAAAGCCGGGGCAAGCGGAGCCGGCAGTGCGTTGCAAACAAGCATGTACGGCAGCGATCAGTATGTTTTACAATACGAGAATGAGCTTGGTCCGCCATGGAAAAGCCAGGATAAATGGATAAACCTATCTTACCCGTTTTTTCATGCTGATAGGATTAAAACGCCTGTGCTGTTTATGTCGGGACTGAAGGATTTTAATGTACCAACTGCCGGCAGCGAGCAGATGTATATGGCGTTAAAATCGCAGAATATACCAACAGAACTGATCCTGTATCCAAACCAATATCATGGCATTACAGTGCCAAGTTACCAGGTAGACAGGCTGCAGCGTTATATTGCATGGTATGACAAGTATTTGAAGTAAGTGATTAGAGACGTTGTTAGAGATTAGAGACTCTGTTAGAGATTAGAGGCCAGAGATTAGAGATTGGTTTTTTTAAAGAGGTATTTAATTTGATAGCTATTGACTTCCTGCGGGTTTGGTAACAGGTTCATTCAACTTATAATGGAGGCCTTTTGCTGTTTTTAAACTATCGGTAATAATGGTACTTGCTGATCGTACTCCCTGCAGAGCAATATAAGTTTTCTTCCATTCTTTGGGGTCCCTTTTTGCAAGTGCAGCGGTATCTGCTTTGCTGTAAAAGTTAAGGATATTTTGCTTTAAAGGCGCAGTAAGATTATTGTACTTTGTGTCTTTTAAATTTTCAACTAATTTATCGTAGGTTTTGTCCGCGAGGGTGTACTCACCAAAATGGGTTGGTTTGCCGGTATCATAGTCAACATCCGGCAAGTCTAACTTGTGCGAATGTAATGCAGCAAGTGCAAGATTGTAATGCACTAAAACCGTATCAAAGCTTCTGATAAATAATTCTTCACCTTTTGGTCCGGGGTCTTTAAATGTAAGTGCTTTTAATGGGCCTACTTTTGGCAATATTCTGATGAGGAACGCTACAAATCTTTCACCAAAATTTCCTTTGGTGCGCGATGATCCAAACTCTTTAATGTAAGCTTTCTTCTTCATTTTATAATGAAAGGTATGGCTATTTGCACTGGGATTAGCCTTTAGTATATCGTTCTTTCTTAACTTCCAGGCAGCCCGTGTTACGGTAGGCATTAAGCTTTTAACCGACCATCTGTAGGTTGAAATTGCGAGATCCAAATCCCCGAATACGCTATTTATATCTTCTCCGTAGGTCTTTAAAAATGCCCTTTCCAAAACAGGTTTTGCCACCTCAAATCCAATAAAGTCATGATAAGCTTCTGCAGCATAGTTGCCCTTAGCGGTTTCTAAAACATCAAATGATAGCTCGACCCTTTTGTGTGCAGTATTATCATCTTCATAAGTTGCCACAGCTCCGAATTTCTTAGCGATTTTTGGATAAACAAGGGGGACAGTATGATTGGTGCCTATTGAATGCCCGTACTTATCTGCCATATAATGGCAAAGGGAGCCAAGCGCAAATGCATATTCATTAATATTCTGCGATTCGGAAATCAATGCTTCTACAAAATCTCCGCTTCGCGCATAATGTGATAAATTGGTAAAATACGCGCTGCCAAAAGGAAAATACCCCATATCAGCCAGCAAACAACCACCATAAGCATAGGCATGTGCTTTTTTCAGATCATCATCGGTAGCGCCAGGAAATTTTAGTTTTAGCAATGGTTTTATGTTTTTATTCCAGCTGGCGTCAATAAGCGCTTCATGAGTTAAAACAGAGTATGCCTTTGTTGATACGGGTATAAATAACAGGAAACCTATAAATACAAATATTAACCGGTATGGTAATATGATCTTCATTATAATTTAGACAGATTTATATATAAGTATTGAAAACTGAAAAAGTTTTGGATATAATAAACAAAAAAACCTCGCCGATTTTGGCAAGGTTCTTTTTAATGAAAGATGTTACATAGCTTCTTTATGCAGGAACTAATTGTCACTTAAACGTTCCTTCATTTTGCTTTTCATTTCCTCTTCAAAGTCCTGGTATTTTTTGTACTGGTCTTTTGTAAAAACAGCTTGCAGTTCAGTATCTTTTTGCTTCTGTAAAGCCTTTGCCTGTCTGAATCTTGACAATTTGCCATCGCTGCTTTTTAAAATGGGCTGAAACTTTTGCGCATATTTTAAATTAATGGCCTGGATCTTTGTGATTTGTCCCGAATCAAGGTTGAGCTTGCTTTTCATCATAGTTGTTTGAAATTGCGCTCTTTGTTCAGGTGTGGAATCCTTCATGTTGCTGGTTTGCGCCGTTGAGTGCCCTGTTGTAAACAAATTAGCTGTGGCGATAAGGATTATTATCAAAAATTTATTGCTTGTTTTCATAATTATTACTGGTTACAATTTATGACCATTGGATGGTGTAAGTAGTCCCGCTATTTAAAACCATATTGGCTTTTTTACCGCCCAGGAAGGTTATTGTGCCGTTAAAATTAAAAGTTTTTCCTGAACTTGAGGTAGCTGTTATAACTACAGACGCTGTACCTGATAAAATTTGTTGGGTCGCCTTATCAACAACGATATTTGAAGAGGTGATTTTTATATTGCTGGTAAAAGTATACTGCCTTGCAATTTTTGATGTTGTGGTTCCCGTACGGGTATAGGTGGAAGCAAATACGTATTGCGATGACGTTGCGGGTAGCCCGGTAAGTGTAAATGATCCTTCACTTTTATCATTTGAGGAAAGCCTTGGTCCATCATAATTGCCTGTACCTGTAAAATTAAAAGCCAGCTGATTCGGTATGACGCCGTTACAGGAAAGCAGATAGTTCCAGCTTAAATTATAACTGTAAGAAGGTGATGCACCTGCGATACTTGATTTTGTAATAGTTGAATCTTTTTGAACACCACACGATAGGGTAACGGTTTTTGCAATAGTTACCGAGCTACTTAATTGAGCGGTCATGCCACCTGTTTCGGGTGATACGGCGTCGGTGGTTAGTTCTACCGCATCAGCTTCCGTAACGGTGGTCGAGGCTGTATTGGCACTGTCTTTTTTGCAGCTGGTGATGCCGAAAGCTATGCCGGCTGTTATTAATGCCGTGCATATGATTTTTGGAATAATTTGATTTGTTTTCATGATCGTAATTGTTTGATTTTTATGTTGATATATGTTTGTTACTCTTTTAACTGATTAGGAAGAGCGCTGGTTTAGCAGAGAAAGGTGAAACGTCCAAATTGAGGGGTGAACTAACTTTTAAGCTTCATTCTGCCTGTAAACAGGTCCGTAAAGCCTTTAAATACCAGCTTAAACGGGTTATAGCCCATTGAGCCGGTTGTAAGCCCGTAGTTTACCTTTTCGGTTTCGGGCTGGTACGTTTTAAATAACTTATCCCAAATAATAAGCACCCCACCGAAGTTTTTATCAATATAAACCGGGTTGCTGCCGTGATGTACCCTGTGGGCCGATGGGGTATCTATAATGCCTTCAAGAATCCCCATTTTACCTACAGCATCAGTATGCAAAAAGAATTGGTAAACCAGGTTGAAAGCATAGGAAATCACTATAAAATCAACCGGCATCCCCAATAACACTGCAGGGATAAAAAATAAAGGACTTATTATGGCCGAGAACCAATTTAGGCGGTACGCTGCGGTAAGGTTCATGTGCATAGCTGAATGGTGCACCATGTGAAATGCCCATAGTGGTTTCCAGATATGCGAAACCCGGTGAAACCAGTAATAAATAAAATCGGTAACAATAAACGTTAGCAAAAATACCCAACCGTTATGTGGTAAAGTAAAGCGAACTATGTCGGTAAAGAAACCAAGAATAGTTAATTGGTATCCGGCAAATATGATCTTGGAAAATTGGAAGCCGGTTAAAACTGCCAGGTTTGATAGAGTTTCTTTAAGCTCATAGGCTTTTTTATCATTTTTCCAGCTCCAGGCAATTTCTAGCAGTATGATAAGTAATAAAAATCCTAATAACCAAAATCTGTAAGGTCCTGCTGTATGTTTCATTTTTTTGTTTTTTTGAGATTATTTACGTTCACCAATAATTAACTTCTGTAATTATTTAAATGAACAATGTAAAATTGACTCAAAAAGAACCGGTAGGTCGCGGAAAACAAGGTGAGGCTGACAATGGCGGGGGTGAAGTGTCTGGTGTTTTGTTACACATGAATTAACGATTAACACTAGCTGTTCATCCAGCTTTTAAATTCAGGCACGCGCGCTTTGCTTATAATGATGCTTTCGGGCGGCTCTGGTTTTATTTTAACAGATAAACGCCCGTTGAAGTAAAAATCAACTTCGGTTATTTCTTTACGGTTGATGATAAACTGGCGGTTGGCCCTGAAGAACAATGCAGGATCAAGCTGCCCTTCCAATTGTTCCATTGTAAAATCTATTACATATTGACGGGCATCTGTTGTTTGCGCATACACCAATTCATTTGCTGTATAAAACCACGCTATTTTTACTGTTTCAACCGGGATCAGCTTATCCCTGAAATGAACAAGAAACGATTTTTTATGAGGCCTTGAATTGGCATTTAACTGTTCAATAAGATTTGACAGATCTACGGCGTTTTCATGCCCGGGACGGGTAAACATGCTCTTGAATTTATTAAGCGCCTGCTCAACTTCCTGTTCGTCAAATGGTTTAAGGATATAATCAATACCATTGTTTTTAAAAGCCTGTATAGCATAATCATTATAAGCGGTTACAAATATTACCGGTTTGGTAAGCTTAACCTGTTTAAAAATATCAAAGGAAAGCCCGTCGGCTAAACGGATATCCATAAAGATGAGGTCATAGGCTCCTGAATTATCAGCGAACCATTGTACAGCCTCTTCAACCCCGGTAAGCATAATTATTACCAGGATTGATTCATCAATATTTTGCAGCATATGCACCAGGCTGCGTGCAGTAGCCGGTTCGTCTTCAATTAACACTATTCT
>Ga0193702_1000510_pt1 | contig 12569 bp, 12 predicted proteins | sample U3a1metaG_FD_143060 | JGI IMG/M metagenome (GOLD analysis project Ga0193702, IMG submission 143060) | Soil microbial communities from a riparian zone of the East river system, Colorado, United States - U3a1 | ecosystem: Environmental > Terrestrial > Soil > Riparian zone | place: USA: East River... | reverse complement strand
AAATTAGTATCTTCCGAACACCTATGATGACAACACCAGCAAGGGCACGAAACAAGGCCCGATAATTCATTATCCACTACACAGCCCCCTTCCATATCTTAACATTAAATTAACACACAAGTAATCATACGTTAATAACAGGTTAATACTTTTGCAATACCCCTCTAATATCGTTTAACCAGTTCAGTAATTGTAACTCTTTAAAACTATTAACCATGGAAACTAACGTAAAAATTGAAAGCCGTAACAAGGAAATCTCCAAGATCAAAGCAAATTCAGAAGATGAGTATTGGTCAAAAAAATACGATGTTTCTACCGAGCAGCTTAAAGAAACAGGGAACATAATGGGCATCTCTGACAAGATCTTAAAGCTTGCCACAAAAAATAAAAGCTTTAGCTTTTAACGCATTCCGGAGATTTTTACCAGGCAATTATTAACAGTTACCACCTGCCCGTTTATAAACAGGCAAGTGTATTTGTTGTGCACTTTTTAGTAAGGCCGGAGCTACTGCATGGTATATTTACGCTTATCTTCCGATAGGCTGGCAAGGCCGCACGACGAAAATATTAATATCGAATAATGCATGTAGAATAACGAACGCCGAAGTTTACTTCATTATTCGGTATTCGTTATTCAGTGTTCGATATTTTCCAACTATTACTTATTCAAACATTAAGATTCCTGACGGTCCAAATCTTCAAAGTAAATTATCAGCCCGCCAATCTCGTCGTTATCTCTCTTCCAGGTGCTGATATGCCCTTTTACCCGTTTTGAACAACCTATTTCAATTTCAAAATAAGGTTCTTTCCCGCCCCCTGTTAAATATTGCTCAAACAATGCTTTAAAATTGGCTTCGCTGCCCGGAAAAATTTCGTAGAAGCTTTTACCTTTTAAGCTTATATCTTCTAATTTGTTATCCTCAACCCATCTTAGCGATGCCGTAATAAATAACATTTCGTTATTAAACATGGCTACCGGCACAGGCAATTGTTTTACCAAAAACTGGCAGTATTCATTATTAACTTTTTCCTCGTCGGCAATTAGCTTCAGGTTATCTTTATAAGCGAGGTATTTTTGATAGCACACGGAAAAATTGGATGGATTACTAAAGTTCAGCAAAACAGCCATTTGTCCCTTGGTTATTCTTTTTTCTGAGAAGTATTTTTCGGCAAGCTCCATTTGTAAATGGCGATAATAGTCAAATACCGTTACGCCATAATTTATCTTAAAATCCCTTTTTAGTGTTGATTCTGATAGCGATACTGCCTTTGCAAGCTTTGCCATCCCCGGAAATCCCGTGGTAATGTTCGCTTTTAAAACTGCTACTGCTTCAAGTAAATGTTTGAAATTACTGTTTACCTCAACTCCGCTCAGGTCATCAGCCGAAGGCAAACTGATTAATGAAGACACGTCAACTATCTCGGCATAAAAACCCTTTATCATCCCCTTATCATTATGAGGCACAAAGGTTGCTACCGCCTTTCTTACCTCGCCCGTTGGGATTGTGATGTCAAGTTTAAAAACCTGCTCATTGCCGTTCAGCACTTCCATAATAAATGGTCGATTTTTTTTAAAATCGTCTGCTCCCAACAAATCCTCAAGCGTTTTTTTATCTATCAGTTCATGTGGGGTAGCTTTAAACCAGTCAATACAAGCATGGTTCACAAAGCGACAAACCAGGTCTTTATCCCAATAAAAAATCATCGAGTTAATGTTCTCCATTACCTCAAGACCCAACCCGGTATTTTTTGATATTGCTTTGTTTAATTTCAATGTGGTTTTTAAATGATTATTTACAATAAGGTAAGGACGTTTAATACCCAATTAAAATGACTGGCATCATTAATTTCGAGGGGATCAATACATTACTAATGCCGGCAAGATGTAATTTATAAAGACATAATATCATAAATATTATTGACAAAACAGGTAATTACAAAAAAATTATTTGGTGCGGCAGCTTTTCACGTGTTTTAAAGTACTTCTTTAGTAATACAATACTCAATCAGCCCAGATCCTAAAAAAATCAATTTACTATTTGCATTCTTAAAAACTATTGGTAAGTTTGCACTAACGGTAAGTTAATACTTACTAAAAAGAGCATATTAAAACAAAAAAGAATGGGGCACGCAATCAGCAATTACGAAAAAGCATTTAACGCACTGGGCGACCCAACCCGCAGGGCCATCTTTGAAAAACTGCGGACAAGTCCGATGGCCGTGGTAGATATTGCTGAAGGCCTTCCGGTAAGCCGCCCCGCCGTTTCACAGCACCTTAAAGTTTTACGGGATGCTAAACTGATCAGCATCCATCAGCAGGGCACAAAAAACATTTACCAGGTGGATAGGGACGGTATTTTGGCTATGCGCAATTACCTGGATAAGTTTTGGGACGAAGCGCTGTCCGCATTTAAATTAATAGCAGAACAAGAAGAAAAAAAATTATGAATAGCTTAAAAATCGACACCATTAAAAAGGAGCTCCTGGTTGAAGCTTCCCAGGCAACCGCCTTTAAAGTATTTAGCGAACAAATGGACCTTTGGTGGCCGCGTACCCATCACATTGGCAAATCGCCCATGACAGAACAGGTGCTGGAGCCCGGCCCTAACGGCCGTTGGTTCTCGCGGCACGAAGACGGCAGCGAAGCAAACATTGGCCATGTTTTGCAATGGGAGCCAAACGGTTTACTGGTTCTGGCGTGGAAGATCAACGGCGATTTCCAGTACGATCCTGAACTGCTAACTGAAGTAGAGGTACAGTTTATCCCGCATGGCCCAAAAGCAACAACCGTAAAATTCGAGCACAAAAACCTGAACCGTCTTACCGGCCCAAAAGCTGTTGAAAGCATGGACAAGGGCTGGGGAGACATTTTGGAACTGTTCAAAAACGTTGCTATTCAGGAAGAACTTGTAATCAGTTAAAAAAATGAAAGCAAAACTATTATTACGCATTGCAGCCATATTAATATTCCTGCATACCATGGGCCATACAATGGGCGCCCTTAGCTGGAAAACAGCGCCAAATCCCACCATCGGCCTCATAATTAAAGGCATGGAAACAAACCATTTCGATTTTATGGGCAGGTCCGTATCGCTGGCCTCATTTTACGATGGCTATGGCTTTACCATGATATTGGTATTGCTGTTTATCAGTATCCTGTTATGGCTGCTCTCTGCTGACAGCAGTAATAGCTTATCGGCCAGGTTGGTGCCGCTGATGGCTGTGCTCCTGCTCCTGATGGGTGTTATTGAATATATCTACTTTTTCCCTTTTGCAGCAGCATTTACTTTAATAGCTGGTTTGTGCACCCTGGGAAGCTTATTTACAAAGGGCGCCAACAGCAGGCCTTTATTAAATACTTAAAACCAGCTACCAAATGAATCAGCAAAATTACCATACCACTATTGCGGCTCAGTCCCGGGTAGTCAACGGCAGTTTTGAGTGAGTAGTGAGTAGTTGAAATAGCTCTTTTCTTTTCCCGTCAGCAGCTAAGATGCGGCAAAAAACCCAAAAAACTGGTGGCCTTAAGCGCCGGCAAAGGGCATAGGAAATTTTTGCATAAAAGGTCTGCGCGAGACGGGGTAGCGCGGCAAAAAGATTCCAGCCCGCGGTTTTTTCGGATTTGTGCGTGAAAGGCCCTGTGCGCAAAGAAGCATTTCTGCTGACTTGATTTTTGGTTACTTTGTATCAAGACAAAGTAACTAGGCCTCCGCGGCCATGAGCGGGAAGATGCTCGAGTTCTAAAACAAAAGCCCATACGAAGCAACCCGGGTTAGCTGTTACTTCCGCGGAAGAAAACCCTACCGCACCGTAAACACCAACCCATCCTTAAATCCTGAAAAATCAGAATTAAGCTCCCGCGATACCAGCTGTAATGAATCACGCGAGCGCCGCACCTCCAAATAATGAAACATGGGCTTATACCCGGCCGAAAGATCGGGAGTTACCGCGTTTGCATACAAAGGCTGGTGCAAGCCACCACCACCGCCAATCACAAGAAAATCCTTTCCCTGCATATTAAAATGCTCAAAATTATGCGAGTGCCCTGAAACAAAAAGCACACATTTTTTTGAATTGATAAAAGCAGGCAAAAAGTTCTGCCGTACCGCCATTGAAGGCTTCACAATTTTGCTGTTGGTATAGGGCGAATGATGGCAGCCCACTACTATAAACTTTATGGCAGTATCGGCATCCAGCTTTTTTATGGCGCTGTTATACCAATTATCCTGCGCCAGAATCTCGGCAGTCGTCATTTTACTAAAATTCGAGTTTAGCAAAACCACCGCCACAGAATCAATTATTTCTGCATAACCTGTCGGGTTGTACATGGGGAACCGCGTTTTAAAATTCTTTGTTCCCTTGCGGGTATTAAACATCACCTCATGGTTACCAAGTGTGGCATAAACGGGGATAGAATCATGCGTGCATTGCTTAATATAAGCATCAATGTTCGTCCACTTTTTAGCTTTATATCCCAATGAAACCACGTCACCCAAAATAAACAAACCGGAAGGGCGGACGGTATCCACATCCTTAAAGATCATTTCAGTAGCCTTTTGGTTATGGTTTGATTTAAGGAGCAGTTTCTCTACCCACATAGGTTCCTGCGTGTCGCTGGTAAAAGCAATAACGGGCTTCCTCACCTGCGAAAATGCAGAAGCCATAAGAAAGCTGAATACCAAAACACCGATAAACCTGCGCATAATGTAAAGAACGTAAATTTACGGAAAGTTGTATAATTAACTATTAGTCAGTGGGCATTAGGTATTGGTTAATGCTTTATTATTGCATTTAGACTTTTCAATTTTTTCTTTCTCCGGCAGCAGATAAGCTTCGGCAAAAATTCGAAAAAACTGATGGCCTAAAGCGGTGGCAAGGGGCATAGGAAATTTTTGCATACAGGGTCTTCAAGCGATAGGGTCTCCCTGCAAAAATATTCCAGCCCGTGGTTTTTTCGCGGTTTGTTTGTTTTTTTAAGGCGCTCAAGAGGGCTATGCCGTTTTTCGGATTTGTGCGTGAAAGGCCTCGTGCGCAAAGAAGCATTTCTGCTGACTTGATGTTATTCGTATGTTGTTTGTTTTTAAGGCACTCATTATCTCGCTATGCTCGGTCTTGGTTACTTTTTTATCAAGAAAAAAGTAACAGCCTCCGCGGCAATTGAGCGGGAGAGTCATTAAGTTCTAAAATAAAACATCATTCGAAGCAACCTGCGTTAGATCCTCGGCGTCCTCTCCATTTGATTTATCAAAAAGTACAAAAAAAACATCAGCTTGTGCTTACAAACCAGGGAGTATTTATAATAGTTTTACACCTGCAAGCCCGGCTTGTCCAAATTATAAGCAGCATATCATGATCCAAAAAATCCTATCGGTTCTTTTTATTCTTTTGTTTTTTCAGCAAGCGGGATTTTCCCAACCTAAAAGAGACAATGGTATAAAACATGATCCCGCTGCGAAAACTATCATTATCACAGTTCCCGGCAAAAAGCTCTCTATAGTAATTGACTATTCATCCGGCTGTATAATAAAACAATTAAATATAAAAGGCAACAACACCTTATCCCCCTCCGGAGTTTATACCGGGATTGAAACCAAAAACGAAACATTTAACTCTTATGCCAATCATAGCAATATAAAAATAACACAGACGCCTAACAGCATAACGTTAACCGGCATAAGTTACGGCGATGCCGCCCTCGCAGTTACAGAAACATGGGATTTTAAGTTGACCGGCAATAAAATACTTTGGGACATCACCCGCGAATACAGCAACGCCGCACAATTGGAAGACCAGGCCTTCCCAAAATGGAACTTCGCCGGTCTTTCGGTTTGGAAAGGCGGCATCATTGATAATGGCGGGATGGTTTGGTGCAAGTACCTGAAACAGGCAAATGACACCTACGGTGTACACACCGGCGGGGTAACCTTCTGGAATGCAAAATCAGGGGATGCCCTGCGGATAGCTGCAAAACCTGGTGCCGGAAATGTGATCGCGTCAAAATATTCGCATAGCGCCAAAAACGAGTTTACCTGTACCCAGCTGATAACCAATTCACCATTGCAGCAGCGTTACAATTTAAGTCGTTTTGTGCAGCGAAAAGCAGATGTATTCGCTCCGTTTGAGGTAAAAAAAGGAAAGGTAAGCGCACATTTTGAATTGCAGTATGAAGATTATTTCACAAAATACTCAAGAGGAACGCTTACCGGCATTGATGCGGATGCCGTGCGCGAACTGATGAATACTACCGGGAGATACGGCGTGGTAGACAATAACATTATAGGTGCAAACGGCTGGCTCACTAACTGGAAATGTATGCATGAACCCTTTTTTGCGCAGATAGGCATGGCGGTGGATGATAAAAACTATACCCGTAACCTCTCCGCCACACTAAACCAGGAACGCGACCAGGCGATGCTGCCTGACGGGAGGGTTTTATCCCGCTGGCATAATGAGCCCGGCGACGAGATTCCCGGCACCTATAATGCCAAAACGGGCTATTATGAGGCGCAGTGGGGCTATACCGTTGATTCACAAACAGGCTATTTGATCAACACCAGCGAACAATTTGATCTTAACGGTGACATGGCCTGGTTAAAATCGCACCAGCAAAGCTGCGAGAAAGCGCTCGAATGGCTGCTCAAACGCGACTCCAACAACAACGGCATATTTGAAATGGTAAACAACAATGTTGCTGAAAAAAAGGCCAGCGACTGGCTGGATATTGTTTACGCCGGTTATGAAAATGCATTTATTAACGCGCAACTGTATGAGGCATTAAACCTGTGGGCAAACTGCGAAAAGGCACTGGGGAATCAGCAAAAATCGGGCTATTATACAGCGATAGCTCAGCGGCTCAAAACTGCCATGAATAAGCCGGTTGAGGAAGGCGGTTTTTGGTCGGCAGCCAAAAGGCAGTACGTGTATTGGCGGGATAAAGATGGCTCTGTTCATGGCGACAACCTGGTTACCCCGGTAAATTTCGCGGTCATTGCTTTTGGAATTTGTGACGATCCGCAGCGCATTGCTCTCATTCTCGACCAGGTAGAACAGCGAACAACCGCCGAAAAACTGTTTCACTGGCCGCTCTGTTTCGATTCTTTTAAAAGGGAAGAGGTACAGGGCGGGAACTGGCCGTTTCCCAAATATGAAAATGGCGATATCTTTCCTACCTGGGGCTACCTTGGCATCAGGGCATATGCTAAATATAACAAAGGCATCGCCCTAAAATATGTAAATAACATTCTTGAACAATACAAAAAAGATGGACTATCATCCCAGCGGTACAGCAGGGTTACCCAATTAGGCATGGGCGATGATATTTTAGCAGGCATCTGCACCACTATTACAGGTTTGTATAGAGACATTTATGGCATCCGCCCGATGTGGAACAGGATGGGCCTTGAACCAAATATGAGTAAAACGCTGAACGGCACACAATTCTCTTACACCCTCCGCGATACTGTATATCAATTAAAACTAAACGTTAATGATTATGCAATGCGTACCCATACTTTTTCGATTAAAAGCAATGAAAGCTTTGGCGTGTCCCATTCCGGGAATAAACTGACATATTATCACCATAACCGCGATAGCGCTCTGCTCAGTATAGCTGCCGCATCTAATCGCCCTATTGATCTGCAAATTAATTCATGGGGCTCAAACGAGATCTCCTTTACCATCGCCCACCCAAACAACTATAAATTTACCATTACCGGGCTGCAACCCAGTCTAAATTACCAGGTGTGGACAAATAATACCGCTCAATACCTAAAAGCCAAAAACGATGGCAGCCTTGCCGTAAAGAGAACTTGTAATACATCCACCAAATTTGTAATTAAGAAAGCTCTATAACAGGAGTTCTTGAAGGGTTAGGAATCACCCTGGGCTCGCGGCATTGAAAGCCATCCTCGTATTCGCACATCAAAAATTTGCACATCCGCACATCACCCTATTCTCATATCTCACGTCTCAAATCTCTTAACTCAAAACAAAATTATTATCTTGCCAAATTACAAGAAACAATATGCTTGATCTCTGCTGTATAGGCCACATAACTTCCGACAAAGTAGTAACCACCAAAACCACCATGCACATGGCCGGTGGTACGGCTTTTTATTTTTCGTGCGCCGTTAGCAAGCTCAATATTGACTACCTGCTGGTTACCGCGCTCGCCACTGCCGAAATGCAGTACGTGGCCGATTTACGCAATAGAGGGATCGACGTAAAAGTACAACCCAGCGCTCATACCGTTTACTTCGAAAATATATATGCTGAAGACCAGGACCACCGCACCCAAAACGTGCTGGCAAAGGCCGACCCTTTTGAAGTTGAAGAGTTAAAATCAATAAAGGCAAAAATCTTTCACCTTGGGCCTTTGCTGGCAGATGATATCAGCACCGAACTTATAAAAACCCTGGCAGCCAAAGGCCGCGTTAGTATTGATGTACAGGGCTATTTACGCAAAGTAGTGAACAGAAAGGTACATGCTGTTGACTGGCCCGGCAAAAAAGAAGCGCTGCAATATGCCGATATTGTTAAAGCTGATGTAGCCGAATTGCAGGCGTTAACAGGTCGCGCTAAAACAGAAGATGGCGCCAAATTACTGGCCGATTGGGGCGTTAAGGAGGTAGTAGTAACCAATGGTAGTGCTGGTTCTGTAATTTTTAATGATGGGGCCTCTTATATTATTCCGGCATGGCGCCCGCGTATTGTGGTAGATGCCACCGGTTGCGGCGACACCTATATGGCAGGTTACCTGTCGCGCCGTTTAAAGGGAGACAATGAGCAGCAATCGGGAGAGTTTGCCGCCGCCATGGCCAGCCTTAAAATGGAACGCCCCGGGCCATTTACCGGAACAGAAGAAGATGTAATGAAATTTTTGAAGACACATAAATAAAATGGAGAGCAAAGGATCGGTATTATTTACCACTTATCTTGATAAGCAGGATGAGCAGTTTAAACCGGTTCTAATTGAACTTCGCAAGCTGATCCTTTCCATAATGCCCGATGCCGAAGAAACCTTCAGCTACCAGGTACATTGCTTTAAACATATTTACATGCTGGTTGGCATAGGTGTTACCAAAGAGTTTTGCAGCCTGTACACCATGAACCCATCGCTGGTAAAAAGCATGAAGGATGAATTAAAAGGTTACAAAACGTCTGGCGCTACCATTCATTTTAAATCGAGTGAACCGTTGCCCGCAGCTGTGATCACCAAAATAGTTTTGACCCGGGCAAAGCAAAATGAACTGCTTGCCTTGAGCCGGAAAAAGAAATAATAATAAATTTATCTCACGGTTGCTATGTGGAAACCCGAAGAATAAAAATCCTTGTTTATATCTGCTAATAAACCCTATCTTGTAATAACCTGATTATTATGAAGAGAAAAACATTTATCCAATTAAGCGCTACCTTAATGGCAACACCTCTTGTATCACCATTTAGTTCACTGGCTCATCAGCAAAGATTAAAAAACTGGGCCGGTAATTTAACGTTTAGTACCGATAACGTCTTTTACCCAAAAACGGTTGAAGAAGTACAGTCACTCGTAAAACAACACAGCAGGATAAAAACCCTTGGTACCCGCCATTGTTTCAACAACATTGCCGATAGCCGCGACAACCTGATCTCAACAAAAGAGATGAACAAGGTAGTATCTATCAATGCCGATAAAAATACGGTTACCGTTGAGGGAGGGATAAAATACGGCGAGTTTGCGCCTTACCTGCACCAAAAAGGCTATGCATTGCACAACCTGGCTTCTTTACCACATATTTCGGTAGCAGGATCTATAACTACGGCTACTCATGGGTCCGGCGTTAAAAACGGGAACCTTGCCAGCGCTGTTTCCGGGTTAGAAATTATAATTGCAGATGGCAGTATCGTACACCTTTCAAATGATTCTGATCCCGAAAAACTAAATGCCGCCGTGGTTGGGCTTGGGGCTTTGGGTGTAATAACCAAAGTTACCCTTCAAATTCAACCCACCTATATGGTAAGGCAAAATGTTTTTATTGGCCTGCCAATGGACCAATTGAAGACTAATTTTGAAAAAATAGTTTCTGCAGGTTACAGCGTAAGCTTGTTTACCGATTGGCAGAGCAACAAGATCAATGAAGTTTGGATAAAAAGCCGCATTGGCTTTGACAGTGATAAAGTGCTACCTGAATTTTATGGCGCGAAAGCCGCAACAAAAAACCTGCACCCCATAATTGCACTTTCTGCCGAAAACTGTACCGAACAGATGGGTGTTCCGGGGCCATGGCATGAACGTCTCCCGCATTTTAAAATGGGCTTTACCCCCAGCAGCGGCAAGGAACTTCAATCAGAATACTTTGTTCCGATACATAACGCCGTAGAAGCAATCCAGGCTGTGGCAAAACTGGGCAAAGCCATAGGGCCTCACCTCTTTATTACCGAAATAAGGACAATAGCTGCTGATAATTTATGGATGAGCCCATGTTTTAACCAAACATCAGTTACTATTCATTTTACCTGGAAACAGGAAACAGAAGCCGTATTAAAATTATTGCCGGAAATTGAAAAAGCGCTTGCTCCATTTACACCAAGACCTCATTGGGGTAAAATATTTACAATGGATCCAAAAGTATTGGAGTCGCACTACGAAAAACTGCACGACTTTAAAAACCTGGTAGCCGGTTATGACCCGCATGGAAAATTCAGGAACGATTTTTTGGAAAGCAACCTCTATTAAAAAGCTTAAATTTTCGACCTCGTGCTATTTAATAATAGTTTAGTATGCGGATAATTGCAATTGGTTAATTGTATGGAATGCTGATGATAAACTTACTGAAAAGGCCGGGTTCAGATTGCACTTCAATTCGCCCGTTCATTTGTGTTACGGCATCTTTAACTAGATAAAGCCCTATACCCGAGCTTTTTTTATTATTGCCAGACATATAAAATTTATCAAAAATACGCTCCTGGTCTCTTTGCCTGATCCCTAACCCATTATCCTCAACCTCAATTATCGCACTGCCATTATGCTGGTATGTTTTCACCTTTACCCACTGTTCTTCTTTTTTTGAATCACTGTATTTTATTGAGTTTGATACCAGGTTGTTTAATATTACCTGTAGTTTCAACGCATCACTTTCAATCCTGTTCAATTCCACCTCTTTGTATATATGAACCTCTTTCCCGGCGTTTCTGTAATGACTTTGGGCAATTACATTATCAATAATAGAAGTTAAATAACATTCTTTTTTAATAAAGCCCGAGTGTTTGCTTTGGATAAATAACATCATTTCATTAATAAAGTGATCCTGCTTTTCAAGGCTTTCTTTCATCATTAATATGTACGCTTTAACTTGTTCAGGATCAGTTTCTTCATCTATCAACTCTATTAATCCAATAAGCGCAACCAGTGGCGATCGCAGGTCATGCGTTACGTTAAATACAAATTTATCAAGCCCGGCATTAATTACCTGCAGGTTATCATTCTGTTCAATTACTTTCTTTTGGGAGCCGGCCAGCTTGTTGATCATGATGCCTGCATATGATAATGAGCTGGTTAAAATAACCAATGTAATTAAAACATTTGCTATAAATATATATACGTTAATACTGCGGCAAATTGCACCAAGCGTACCGGAAAACGACTCCTCTTTAATAGTAAGCTGTCCTGAAATATTACTGATCGACTGGATAAGCGACCGCTTCCTTTCTGTTGACATTCCGCCTTTTATCATTTCAGCACGCGATTGTTTGCCAATTTGATGAAGTTTATTTACCAGCACATCGCCTTCCGTCCAAATTCCTATCGCCTTTTTAAACATGGGTAAATGCTGAAAATTGCTAAAGAGCCATACCAGGTTATCAATATCCTCCGGATGATTTTTCCCTTGTAAAAAGCCTTTTTTTGCCAGTTTATAATCATTGCTTGATGATAATGCAACCCTTGCTATATGGTCGCCCCCGGGTACACTGATATCTTTCTCAAAGGCGGTATAATCAGCTTCATTTCCCAGGAAAATATAATTGATCAGGTGAGCCGATGCATCTTTTTGGCCCTTTGAATATTGCGATTCGCCATTAATGTAAGCCCTTGCCGCAGATAAGATTCTGATAGTATAAAAGTTCATCACTATCATAACCGCAGATGCCATTACAACTATTAACAATAAAACAAATGAAGTTTTTTTGAACAACAGTTTTAGCCGGGAGACGGATGACTTAAGTTTATCTTTCAAAACAAAAAAGTTGACTGTTATAAATGGCGTATCTATGCATTTAAGATGTATATCTCAAAAAAACCTTATTTAATCTTTAAATTTTATTACAAACCAGGGTTTTCGAATTGCAGAAAGGGCTAATTAAATCAAGCGATTTATAATATTTACTTAACAATGTTTAATAAGGCCGTGTATATAATACGTATAACGGCCTCTTTTAGTTTCATTTTAAGTAACTAAATTTGAAAGGGTTAACCCATTACTTGTTGATATATTAATATTGAAATTTCATACAGATTTATGAAACAAATGGCCGGCAGACGTTTTAAGCAAAGCAATATGGTTTAAGGCAACTATGAGGATTCAAGATTGCTT
>Ga0193702_1000509_pt1 | contig 12627 bp, 11 predicted proteins | sample U3a1metaG_FD_143060 | JGI IMG/M metagenome (GOLD analysis project Ga0193702, IMG submission 143060) | Soil microbial communities from a riparian zone of the East river system, Colorado, United States - U3a1 | ecosystem: Environmental > Terrestrial > Soil > Riparian zone | place: USA: East River... | reverse complement strand
ATAAAAACATTGGGCACCTCATTTTCACGTTTTTGGGAAGCGTACGTCTGGTGGGGCTCAAGCACTATTCTCATTTGATTAGAATGCCAATTTTTCAAAAATCATCAATTTATAGTGAACGGGGCAGTCCAGTCTACCTACTTTGTTATCTTTGGACTAGAGAAAAAAAATCACCCTCGGCAACATTAACTCGATCGACATGGATTCGACATGGATTCAAGCTCTGATGACTTTTCATCACTATAGCAGTGAACCACGGACAATCTGCCTTTGAAAATTGGCCAGAGTTTGAAAATGTTGAATTTACGTGTCAAATTGGCGTGCCGGACCCTCGTTAATGTGACTTATACCCGATTGCACCTCTGCGTATCACCTTGCTCTCCTCTTCGCCCCTATTGACCTTGAGCCAAATCAAGAACAAGGCAACAATGAAAATTACAAAGTAAATTATTGGAATATAAAGAGGCCTCGTTTGTTGTAGAACAAGATCGTCGTAGCCGAGATAGAAAGAGAAAATGAGCCGTCTCAAAATAAGGAATCAATTCATTTTTCAATTCATTCTAAATGTACAATGAGTATGAAACTAAGTCGCCGAATGAGCAGTTCACTATAAAATAGCGCGACGAAGTAAAATAGAATCCTTCTCATCCCGTAGTATGGAAGACTTAGCGAATACCTTTCAACAAATCAACATTGGGTCCCTTGGCGCAGTGAGTTGCAGCACTTCATTGTGATCGTCAAATTACTCAGACTATACACAGAGCAACGAGGACTTTGTTCTAGCTCTGGAAAAGGACATTTTGGAAGTTACTTTGGGTGAAAATTTGGACCATACCTGGAGGCCGGAGAGCGCAGTCTGGGGAAGGGCTGAGCCCCCTGCTTCTGGTGAGGGAGCTGGTATCTTGGGTGATGACAGACCTCTCCTTGTGGATCCAAAACCGCGGTACCTATTTCAACAAGCAAATCCCCGTCGCGAGCCATTTGATGAGCTATCTCACATCGACTATAAGCTTCAAGGCACCGTTACTGATATCGCCAAAGCACTGGATGCCTTGGGTTCTACGGCAGGGAGTCCTGAAGAAAATGCTGTCAAGAAATTAGAGAGCAGTATGAAATTCATAGCAGAGAATTTAACACACATTCGTAACATTCTCGGACGTACGGACGAAGAGCAGAGACTCCAGGAGGCCATGGTTGAGCGCTATGAAGGCATTCTGAGTGGTATGGAGCAAGCCTCGACGACGATCCAAGCTAGGAAGACTGCTCAGTCTCCTCCACACGTCTATCACAATCGTAAGTAGCAAGGCTTTCTTTTTTCTTTTTCATTCGGCTGATAAAAAGAGAACATCAAGGTCATCACTTCGAGTCGCAACTCGAAGAGAAGGACCCAATTACCCTCTTTGCAGCTTTTATAGTCATTGTACTGAACGTCTTCGGTGCTCTAGTTCGCGAGTGGGCAAGTACCGCACTCAAGCTCCAGCTTGAACTTCTGAGATTAGCGTTCAGCCGCCAGACTGGGAGTATAACTGCCTATAATGAGGATCTGTTGAAAGGATTTCCACAAGATATACGCACAGCACGAAAACTCTTTGACGTAGAGGCAACTACGACGACCTACGCAGCCTGCCCTACCTGTTCAGCAACCTATTGCGTTGAGGAGGGTAAGACGCTCCCGGTCAACTGCGATTGGAAACGATACCCGAATGCGAAACCATGTGGGACTAAAATATCCAAACTCGTACTCCGGGATAGCGATGGCGACCGTCGGATGGTTCGGGTCCCAATCCGACCATTTCTAATCCAAGACTTTGACGCTTTCAAAGCGTCTCTCCTTAGCCGGCCGGGGATGGAAGCAATCCTAGACCGTGGATCCCTCTTCAATGACACCGACGACATGTGGGATATCAAAGATGGGACGAGAGTCAGGGAATTAGCGGGTCCTGATGGAGCGACTTTCTGGGATGGGTTGAAACGAAGGGAGCTCCGGCTGCTTTGGAGCTTATCTATTGACTGGTTTAATCCACGAGGCAACAAAGCAGCGGGGAAATCAACTTCCACAGGCTCGATCGTTATGGCATGCCTAAATCTTCCCCCGAGCCTACGCTATAAACCGGAAAACTTGTTCCTAGTTGGCATAATACCTGGCCCGAAGGAGCCGTCCGTTGAAGAAGTAGGGCACTTTTTGGAACCCGTCGTGGACATGCTGGATAGGTCTTGGAGAGATGGTACAAAGTTCGACTGCACTGAGAGTTCCGATTGTGGAAGGACTGAGCGCTCCATGCTCGTGGTGATTGTGACCGATCTCGTTGCCAGTCGAAAAATCTCTGGCGTCGCCTCCCATAGTTCAAAGAATTTTTTTTGCTCGCTCTGTGGGCTGGATAAGCCTAAGATAAATAACCTTGACCGAATGACGTGGCCGACCAGGACGCGAGCAATGCAGAAGAAAGCTGCGGAGGAATGGAGAGACGCTACCACCAAAAAAGAACGGAAACGCCTGTTTGCACAAACTGGGGTTAGATGGTCACCGTTCTGGAAGTTAGATTATTATGATCCTACCAGGATGGGGGCCGTGGACACGATGCATAACTTATTCCTTGGCCTAGTTCAATTTCATGTGCGAGAGGTCTTGGGAATCGAGGATGCACAGGCAGAAAAACACCGCCCGGTGACGGACAAGGAGATGAATTGCGCTAAACAAGCACTGGCCGCTCTGAACACCAAGTCACTTGACCGAGTACGCATCCCCGTCTTGAGGGAGCTATGTGCTCTGAACGGGATTGATCTTGGAGTGAAGAAAAAGTTGAAAAAGAAGAATCTTGTACAGATGCTAACAGTAGGTCATTTATTGGTGGAATTTGAATGGGACCTTACTCACATTTTAAAAAATTAGACACACGCTCAGGATAATTCATTTTCACCATCTTCAGTCGGATCAAAGGATGGAAATAACTGGTCGAATGTATTAATCATTGGCGATGGGTACTTTGAGCAGCCGGCATGGGGAAAGGAGGAACATGAAGTATTTGCCGACAAAGTTACTAAGCAGGAGCTAAAGCTACTGCAGAAGGATATTGACAGCATCATCCGACCTGAGTACCGTCAGGCGCCGCCTCGGGATTTGGGGAATCCTGGACATGGAAAGCTGAAAGCAGATCAATGGAAAACGTGTATTGAATTCGACATACCGGTCTCAGTTGCGCAGCTCTGGTCGAGAGAAACTAGCCCCCCTGGTCAGGACCGGAATGTTACGGCTCGTCGTGACCAAGTTTTCCAAAGTATAATGCACCTGGCCATCGCTGTGCGCTGGGGAACATCATATCGGACATCAGAGCAACATTCACAATTGTTTGAACAGAACATGGTAGCATACCTACGACTCCTGCTAGAATTATACCCCAAAATCCAATTCCGTCCAAATCACCACGTAGCCCTCCACATTGGTCCTCACCTCACGCAATTTGGACCCGTGCATGGCTGGTGGATGTTTCCCTTTGAAAGGGTCATTGGTATCCTACAAAAAGTTAACACGAATAGCAAGATGGGTAAGTACGACATATAATATAGTTCTTAACACCACTTACAAACTAAATATATGCAGGTGAACTCGAGGCAACAATGTTAAAGACTTTTTGTGCAGGCGCAAATTTAAAAGCACTCCTCCAAGGCGACAGATGTCCCAGTGCCCTTAAAATGGCAGTTCCCTTACTTGAAAGGAAGTGGGACCAGGGCCGACGAACGGGAACCATTGGCGAGCTCAACAACCTAGGGAACAGTGATATACGAAAGGTTGAAAATGGTAAACGAGTCTTATTAGTTAGAGGGGTCTATGAGAATGCTTTCCGCATTGCATTTGAGGAGGCCTCAAGGACACTCCCCCGCGCTCACGATGTCAATTTTAGGTCTGCACAGCAGCACAGACGAGTGACCATAGGAGGGAGGCTGTTTGCAACGGAAAACCGATCTCTCCGCAACGCAGAAGTCTTCTTCAAGCCACTTGATTGTGAAGACCTGGTGCCTGGAGTGATAACAAGTATCGCCAGTATAGAGGACGGCGACCAGGAGATTTTTGTCCTATCCATATATCCCAGGAAGCCAGCTCCAGCATCTACTATAAACCCCTTTGCTCGCTATCCTGACTTCGGCGCCCAGCTTTGGTCAACAGAATTCGAGAAGGAATTTATGACTATTCCGGCAACGCAGCCAATATGCCATAGCGAGAGTCGCACGTGGGATACGGGTGTAGTGGTCCTTAAAGCAATAACATCAGTGGGTCTCCAAACATGTCAATTTCTCGAGACTTACAGTATCTTTTCAGGTGATTTGAACGAGATTGAGCAGTGTAGCATAAAATGATGCACCGATTCGGTATCCTGTAAGCAAACGGGGCACATCGGCTAATCTGCCTTTTTAATACGGTGAAGGTGCTTAGCTAGTGGGTGGCCGATTCGTAATTGGATGAGGATACCTGTCATTTTTTTTGGGAGTTGTTTTGTTACCGTATCAAGGCAAACGATTTAGATTTCTACATCTGAACTAAGAACAAGATAATAGGAAAGTTCAAAAAATCACTCACCTCTGCTACTTATGTCTTTTTATAGTATATTATTGTACAATATGTTTGTTTCCAGGCTATTCTATGTCATACAGGGAAGGAACGGAACGTGATAAAGATACCAAACGGCGGTGCGGTACCATTACTGGTGGCAAGGATCATCCACCCAACCTTCAAGTTCAATGAAAATTTTATATTTTCTAATAAAAAGTCCAATTTATTCCGGTGATACTGTCGGGGCAGGGGCTAATATTAGCGATTTATCCACAATCTCCAGAGTCGCAGTCTTGATCAGCGCTAATGGCTCTCTTGTCTCAAGATACCTCTTCTCTTGTTCAAGATCATGATATCGAGTATCTTGATCTTCATGGGCGCGGGTGCGAACTTCAGGCTCTTGGTGTGTTCGGGTTTCCAACCATTTCCGACTAGAATCACGGTTCATCAGAAAAAAGATTAAGACGATGACGAGTAAGAGGATGACGAGGAAATTCAGTAGTATCAAGAAGATAGCGGGATTGTATCCCCAACCTAAATTTCGTCCACGGTATGTCTTGGTCTGCGTAATTCATAATTTCAATTTATATTTTGTGTCACATATTTTGTACAATACCTTTTTCTCCCATATATAAATTTCAGGCTTGTTTTCATCTGCGCCAGTTGCAATTAAGTGCCGATCTCTTGTTGAACAACCCTGCAGTAGCTATGAAATATTTTCGTGATGAATAAGAGGATGAAACGTACATTTAGTACTTGAATCAGGCTTTTCCGAGATCCGTGGCCGATTTTCTGTAGGCACTTTGCAGTTCCAACTGAAAATATGTAGATAGTTCCGTGGTCACTTCCACATGCGATTGTCGTTTCGTCCTCTACAAATACGGCCTGCTGAACAAATGCCCTTTCTCAAGGAATTACAAATGAATCTGATGGAGAGGTATGGGGAAAATTATATAGATCAAAGCCTTTTGCTAAGTTGTCAACGAGAAGACAACTCCGGTTGGAGTTAAAGCAGACATTGCCACTGTTTCAAGTTCGTAAGCACTACTCCGTAATCTAATTTGAATTTAAACTCACATGCTGGATTTCATCACCTTGCACCACTTATCCGCACCCGTATCAGTGGCTTTTGACACTCTAAATGACGAATACCTGTTTAAATATGTCTCGCATTCAAAATATGGTAACTTACAGTTTTCCAGATTCAAGACCGAATACTGCAATGCTTTCGCCTTTCTCAGTAAAACAAATGGACCTAGGGATAACACATTTTCCCTCTAGTGAATCATTCCAGTTTTTGCTCCACATCACAATCATTGTTCCTGAAGTATCTTTAAGCATTTATCTTTGACAAAGCAAGTTAATCCTACCATTTTTTTCGACTTGGAAAAGTTTTATTTTGCCCGTATGACCGGAGAGGATAAGTCGACACTTGTTGCGATCATAGTCGATCGCCTCAACAGGTTCATTAAACGGAAGAACGGCCATACTAGATAATTCCTTAAAGACCCCCTGTGACAGCACATGAGTTCAATATTTTGAACCTAAACTGAGACTTACTACCTCCTTTTCTTGTTGATAAATCAAAAAAAAACCCCTACCAGTTCCGAAAGAGATGACTTGGCAATTCTCGGAAAAGCCATGCAGCCATTGAATACAGGTAATTTGTCCCCATCTCTCTAGCTCATCTCCGATAACTTGATAAGCTTGCTTCCCTTCCACATCCCAAATGCGCAGCTTTTCATCGTCTCCTGTAAAATGTTAGTATGTCAACACTTCCTCAATATCAGTTGCTGCATACCTCCGCTTGCTAAATACTTTCCATTGTGCCCGAATGCAAGGCAATTTAACGGACCTGCCGTTCCTTTTAAACGCATACAAAGCTTATATTCCTATATCACTGAAGTTAGCCCAAAATTAACCATCTGATAATATAGAATAGCTCACTTCTTTCGTCGACTTTCCCATGGATATGTATCTTGAGAGATGTAGAGGTTGATTCTGGAGAAAACGAGTGTAACGAATCGCAGCACAATGTTGGGATGGCTTAATAGCAAACGGTGTAATTGTTAGCTAGGTGAACTAGTGAACTTACAAAGATCTGATGCCAGTGACCAAGTTTTTTTGTTTTTTTGTTTTTTTGTTTTTTGTTTTTTTGGGTACGCTCTTAATTGTTAAGCCACGCCGCCATTAGCATCTTTATCTTTATTTTACGTTCCATTCCTTCCCTGAAATAGCCTGGAAACAAACTTATTGTACAGTAATTTCTACTACTATAAAAACATAAGGAGCGAGCGAGGAGGTGAGTGAGGCGTAGGCATAATTGGCGAAGATGGTGTTGGTATGAAGACAAGGGGAAAGAGAAAAAGCGGAGTTTGAAACCTATCGGATATCGTGATCGGCTCTGTGTCCAAAAGTGGATCACTATATCCGATAAGCGTGGACTTCGGCACCACTCGCTAATAATTGAATGTAATAACAACTCCTTCACGGTAAGTTGGGTATTATTCTATCCCTATTCCCATTTAATTCATTTGCCATGGTAGCAATTTGTATGCGGCCGATTAGTTCTGTTTACAGTTTACTTTGTGCCCGCCAACGGATACCAGACCTCATGATAGAATTCTGTAATATTCTGTAGAAATAAAAAAATTATCCATTTCAATACTTATTGGGAGAGTCAGATAAAATCCGAACAGATCAGACGAGCTCAGTATCGCTCTAAACGTCAAAACACGTCCCAGATATTTTGGATCGAAATCCTCAGATTTAATTCAGACGAGTGGCAAATCTACGACCTCATCGGTCTTAATATGACCTGACCTGACCTGGTAAGTTTACCGCCATCATTCTCATGCCATTTCCTAAATATTCTGGAGTATCTCCGTATTCTTCTGCAGAGCTCCGATCCCGTTCTCACTGGGCCGGTCATTCCCTGCCACTTTGTCCGCATGTATATGTAAATCGTCATTATAAATTGTACATCAAAAAAAAAAGTCACAGCTTAAAACAAGGTGGGGCGACGCACGGCCCTATATAAATTAAATGTTTCAAAAATATCGCAACAGTGCTGGTATGAGGAGGGAATGAGGGTGTATACTAATCAGGTTTCGTGAGACGACAAATATCTGAAAAGTTGAATGATATCTTTGCTCCATTAACTACTACCTCTGCCTTTGAGGCCTTTGTCTTGCATGCGGTGACCTCTGCGACAACACCTAGATGATCCCCGGAAATGACAATGATCCAGTCACCTTTCTTCTTTGGTGGCACAGGCTTCAAATGGCGAAGTTCCACCCTGCGCGGAACTGGCTGGGCTGTCCGGTGATCAGTCACAATAACGCAAACTTCGTGATTGAGGCACGGGCCATCCGCATCTGTGAACATATCAGGTAATGGTGTGTGGCCATGCCTCGTCGCATAGCTGCCTTGTTCATATGTCACATGAAACCCGACCCAGATATGGAACCCCTCTATTTTGGCACAGATTTGGGGGTCACGCAGGAATGCCCCAGAACCTAGGGAATATCAGATCGGGCTCGTCTATTTTATGTATACAGCGTACCTAGTTCAATTGATACCACACCACGTTCCTCCAAAGTTAGTTCGGGTAGCTCGTCAGCCAGGGGAGGCGGGGTCGATGTGCGTGGCAGAGATGGCTCTGGGCGTATCAAATCCCTCCCAATGTAAGGTTTATTCAATTTGAAGCCCGCAAGGTTGTGCGTTGGTGCGTCTCTGCATAATTAACAATATTTATTAAAATAACATTATGGAACACTCACATAAGAACAAGATGCTTCAACAACGCTGTACAGAAAGGTTGCTGACGCCCAGGGGTCTCAACTTTGCCAAAATTTCGACCAATTTCAATTAGTCGCCCGCGGTACCCTTTCATCTGGCCTACATACACGGCGGCCTCTCTTCCTATTCGGGGATCACGGGGATCACTTCCGCCTAACATTTGATGGTCTTTCGCAGCCTCAGATTCATGAGATGGCTTGGGCTTGCTTAAGGATGAAGCAGCCGGATGAGAAGTGGTGGCGAATGAAGGACCTGGGGTATGACTCTCAAGATACAGCAATAGCACTTGGAACTGGTATAATAATTAATAAATGAAGAAGAATGGATGGGGGAGTTACCTCAGTCAGCTGGTTGGCCATCCCCTCGACGATGGTGCCAACGTTATCAGTAATTTCCACAATTGTGCCCGTCCTTCCCTTGTTTTTCCCAAGCGCGACACGAACTTGGTCCCCTACGAGGAATTTTCGCTCGAGATCTTCCGTGCTGACCTCGACAAGTGTTGGCTTTGGCGAGCCGAATTCGACAACGGCAGTTCGATTGGCTTCGTCTATCTCATGGATAGAACACGACGTGTTTATGAAAACCCCTTCCAGAATTCGTACCCGATCTCCTGTGTGCCATAACCACCTTGATTCGTTGCGGAAAGCTTCATTCACAGCACGCCAAATGAGATTTTCTGCATTATAATTTAAGTCAAGTCGTTCAAAACAGGATTGAAATAAAAAAAGCTCTGCCTCAGTGGGGCGTGGCTCGATCTTCAGAACATGTGCAGTTGGCGCCTTTAAGACCTCTAGTCCAGTGCGGTGGAACATGCGAGTCCCGATGGCATGGATATTATTTTCGTTGGGGGGAAACTTTGCCAGAAATTCTGGGTCGAGGAGTGCCGGAGGTGGTGCCGCTCTTGCAAATAATCCACTGGCTTTTCTTTTCTTGTTCTGGGAGACGTTGAAACGGGGAACAACGGCGATTGAGACAACATCCCCTTCTCTAGGCGTAAAAACAACAAGGGCCAGGTCACCCTTGTAGATGCCAGCCGGTATGATTCGGACCCATGACCCAGGGCAGGGAACATCGGGAAAGCTAGTACTGTGCAAAAAATTACGGTTAATGTCGTCCAGTATCCGTGTAGCACGAGACACAAAGTGGCCATAGGCAGAAAATTTCATTAGTTGTTGGATTTCAAAAATCCCCGGAGCTTCGATATAGATGCGACGGGGGAGAAAAGGTATATGATATGTCTTGATTCCCAAGTTTTCGTGTGTTTTCCTCGAAATCTCGAATAAGCTCTCTGCGAGAACAGCCTCCATTCCTGCCTGTAAAATATTTTTTAGTTTCGCCATAGTAAAGGCAGAAAGAACGCACTGGAACAGGAAGCATCCACAACTCTGGATGGCTGTCCTGTGTACTGCTGCCCTCCACACGGTTGGATCCTTGAGCCCTCCTTTTGAGGGACTCGACGTAATTCTCAATCTCTTCCTGATTGATGCAACCGGAATCTGTCACGGGGGCGGGAGGGCGGGGGGGGGCGTCGAGCACTAGTTCCTCTGGATCATCGAAAAGGAATCCACCTGAATCATTCCCGAGTTCTGAGTTCTCCTCAAGACAGACGGCAGATCAGACGTACCTAAACCATCGTCCACTTCCTCCTCCTGCTCGTCCGATGAATCGCATACCTCCGCCTCATCGTCAATAAATTTAATCTATTATAGAATTAGGGATGGGCGGTTACTCGAGATATAACGTACTCTACTCACTCGTTTGCTGTTGGGAGCCATGGAAGGAGAAAGAAGAACTTCGATTAGGCTTTCTGACATTTATATAGTGATCCACTTTTGGAAGGACCCTGAAATTACTAATCTCCCTCACTGGCAGTATTCCATATATTTGCACGTCGCCGAACGGCTCAGATCCCGTTCTCACTGGGAATGACCTTGTAACAAGGTGATATAATTTTGCATCCATATTACAATCAGTCTAAATAGTATGCCAATCGAAACCACCGGTTTCAAGTGCAAGCTGATTGGCCATCACCTTAAAGTCCAAACAAACGGACACTGCAAGTGATGGAAATCGCTTACATGATTCCTCAAAAAAAGAATTACGAAGGCCAAGGGAGAAGGATTCTTCAAATTGAAGGTGCTCAACAGTTTGAAAATAATTTTTCCATTCATCCCATGTAGCCTAAAAGTGCGTTAGAATGAATGTGCAGTATGCTGGTGGTATCACTCACCATTATATCCTCATTACTCGCATCGCCATCCTCATCAAAATCAGGGTCGAGTAGTGTGATTCTGAATACCTTGATTGCGAGAATTGTAAAATCTAACAAAGGAAGTTTGTTGTCCGTTTGGGTTGATACCCGGCAATTTGGGCGTGGAAGTGTAACTTCAAGTGCTTCGACTTTTTGACACACGGCGAGGCATTTGAGAACCTCGGGGAAGATCGACATATTCGGAAGATAATTGAGTAGCAAGGATAATCTGGTAAGGGATGGGGCAGTAGATGCAGAGCGCAACACAGTAAGAATATATGACGGTGGACCAGAGATAATTGTAAGTGACTTCAGGTCAATTTTTTCTACAATATCATCCATCAGCGTTGGTTTGCTATATGTATTAGTAATAGCGAGGATAGAAACTTTAGGATGACGAGAAAGGAAGCCGAGTAATAGGGAGAGGGGCATGTCTTCGCTCGTTTGGAAGGATCGAAGTTTAGGGAAGGTGGTCGTGTTCAATAACGTCTCCCACAGGGAGCTGGTGGAAGTGGCATCAAGGGAGCGAAGCGTAAGTTCTTCGAGACGCTGCGATGCACCAAACAGAAGTGGTCGGAAGGGGGTAAAGTTTAAATTCCCCTCTATCGTTAGGTTGGTCAAGTTCCAACCCATGGTGGTATACACTGGTGGCATAGGAATATCGATGTGATGCTCGCCTGTGAGACAGGCCGTAATAGTGAGGCTTGAACATTGAATTGGTACCAAAGCCGCTAATAATTCGGTGAGTGGCTCAGCATGGATAAGATTGTAGCGGGAGAAGCGGAGCGAGATAGAGCGAAAAGAACTGGCAGGAAACTGAGCTAAGGCATACGCTAAGCACAATATTTCTGTATCCGCGTCCGCGTCTCTGCTGAAATGAGCGGAGAGGTGGGACCGCCATGGTCGATGTGGAAAGCGATGATAAGATCGGAAAACTCTGAAGTCTGAAAGCCCTTTGAGTGATATAAAACCTTGGCGAGGAGAGAAATTATTGCGTCTAAGGTATATGGGGAAAAATATGTCCCGGAACAGTTCACAGACCATGGTTGCAACCTTGAGATCTTTGTCATCCAGCCATTGTCCAACTAGATCAAGTATCTCGTTAGGTAGTAAATCGATCATAAAACACTTTAATTCTTGATTTAATAGGTGTACAATGCTCCACTAAAGTTAGACTTACAGGTGGCAGTGAGGTTGAAGGTGCCGTCTCCACATCTTGAATGGTTGGAAGAAATGGCTAAATGCCTCTGTGAGAGATAATAACTACTCAGGTGGTAGCAGCTTACAGGTTCTGCAATATATGCTTGCGATATGACCTGTGAAACGTGGTGTAAGTTTGAATAACATTGGGTTTAACCTGAAAATCTCACCTGTACAGAAGGAGAGAGTCGCAAGCGTTTTGCTACAGGAAGTCGATCTTCGTAGTCCTCTGCCTTGCGTTTGCTTTCCTAGAATCGCTGGCGTAAATATAGTCTAGTATGAATGAACAGACAAATAACATGTACTTGGCAGGCTGGGGGCGCAATGGAGTCGGATACGCGGTGGAGTGGTAAGGTTGGGAGAACATCGGGCATTCGAAGTGACTTCAAGGGTTCGTCCGAAAGGGTCCCGTAGGAATGAAGGTCTGCAGCAATCCGTCCAAGGCCAGAGAGCAGGATACCCACAGCTGATCGTCTCCTTTTTAGCGTTGTTTTTTGGGATTGGGATTTAGGCATGTGAGCAGATGAAGGTAGGTGGAACGGTGGAAACGTACCTAGCTAATTGACACGAACCTCTTTAACTATCAGTTGTGTTATTGTCGTCGCCGTCGTCATGTCAAACAATAAAGTGAGTTCGGGTTGTTACCTGCATCGTGCTGTTGCAGCAATCCGTCTGAGGCCAGAGAGCAGGACACCCACAGCTTATCGTCTCCTTTTTAGCATTGTTTTTTGGGGCTGGGATTTGAGCATGTGAGCAGATGAAGGTAGATGGAACGGTGGAAACGACGAACCTCTAACTATCAGTTGTGTTATTGTCGTCGTCATGTCAA
>Ga0193702_1000508_pt1 | contig 12708 bp, 7 predicted proteins | sample U3a1metaG_FD_143060 | JGI IMG/M metagenome (GOLD analysis project Ga0193702, IMG submission 143060) | Soil microbial communities from a riparian zone of the East river system, Colorado, United States - U3a1 | ecosystem: Environmental > Terrestrial > Soil > Riparian zone | place: USA: East River... | reverse complement strand
GTGGTCGAACTGAGGTCGCCCGACAGCTTGGCCGCTTCGCGCCGGCCGATCAGCTTCTCGTAGTTGTCCTTGTTGACCATGTAGTCGCGGTTGAGCTGGGCCAGTTGCGATTCGACTTCGGGCACCGCATTGCTCTGGGCCAGCAGGCGCGCGTGGCGGCCCGTGTATTCCTGGACCCGCACGTGGATCGCGGCGACCTTGGCGTCGGCTTCGGTGAGCGCCACTTTCAATTGTTGCAGCATGGGGCTGTAGTTGCGGCCGGGGTCGGCGTCCCGAACCTTGCCTTCCTCGAGCTTGCGCGCCTCGAGCTGGGTAATCAAGCGCTTGGCGGCGATGATGTCGGGGTGCTCTTCGGTGTACTGCATGCGCAGGTTGTCGAGATTCTTGTTGATGGTCGAGATGCGCGCATCGAGCTCGGGATTGAGGATGGCGGTGGGGCGCTGCTCGAGGTTGAGGACCGGCTCGTCGCCGCTGACCTGGGCCTTGATCGCGCTGCGCGCCTGTTCCGCCTCCATCAGCTCGAGCCTGGCGTTGTTGAGCTGGTCGGCGGCAATCGCCAGCTGGGCGCCGTAGTCGACGCCCTGGCGCGGCAGCAGGCTGCTGTTGCGCAGCTTGAATTCCTTGACCATGTTCTCGGCCGCGATCAGACGGTCTTCATAGCTCTTGATCTGCTCGTCGATGAACTGGACGGCTTTTTGGGAATCGCCTTTCTTGCCCTTGAAGCTGCCTTCGACAAAGATCGTGAGCAAGGACTGCACCACATCGCGCACCAGCTTGGCGTTGCGGTTGTTGTAGCTGATGGTGTAGATATCGTAGGTGCTGGTGCCGCTGATCTTGATTTTCGACATCAGCTCGTCGACCAGGATTTCATGGTCGCGCGGGGTGGTGGCGCGCACGTCGAGGTCGACCATGCGCATGACGCGCTCGACATTGGGACGGCTGAGCAGGGTGCGGCTCATGATCGACACTTGCTGTTCGACGTTCGGCAAGGTCGTCATGCCCGACATCAGCGGCTTGAGGATGCTCTGGGTATCGACGAACACCCGCGCCGTGGTCTGGAAATCGTCCGGCATGCTGAACACCTTGGTCCAGCCGGCGATCGCGACGAGCCACATGACGGCGACCGCGGACCAGCGATATTTCCAGATGCCCTTGACGCTGGACAGCAGCTGGCTGATGAGGTCCTCCATGTTCTGCCGGTCTCCGTAAGTCGTGCTGCGATCGAAAGCGCTAGGGCTCGCTTCCTTGCCTCTACTGATTATATGGCTGCAAAAACAGTGAAATTTCGCTACCTTGGATGCTGTTGATTCCTGTCAAAAGTTGCCCTGGGCACGCCGTCCGGCATGACGCCGGACGGCGCGTGCACCCCCACGGCGCAATCACTTGCGGCGGCGGCTCAGGGCCGTCATGCCCAGCAGGCCGATACCGAAGATCGCCAGCGTGCCCGGCTCGGGCAAAGCCTGGGCCTGGAGCGCGTTGGCCAGAGTGTTGTGCTGGATCGTGATCTGGTAGGTGTCGGTGGTGTTGAGCAGCGGCGTGGTCGCGCTGAACGCCAGGGTGCCGGGGTTGTAGGTGGTGGTGCCCGGCATGCCGTCGGTGCGGCTGACATTGCTCAGCGCGTTCAACTCGGTCGGCTGGTAGGAGAACACCGTCAGGCCGGTGCTGATGTCGATGATGTTGATGCTCCACGACAGGCGGGCGTTGGCGTTGGTGGTCGCGGTCGAGCCGGCCGCCACGTAAGCCTGGGTGAACGCGGTGCCGTCGAAGGCGACGGTCATGGTGTCGCCGACGCCGAGCGTGAAGTTGAAGGTGGTCGAGGTGCCGACGTCCGAATTGCCCGACGCCATGCCGTTCATCGCGAGCGACGCGTCGGCGCGGGTCTGGGCCAGCGCGCCGGCCGGCGCCATGCCGATGGTGATCGAGCTGCCGGTCAGGTTCTGGTCGGCGTAACCGAAGGTGCCGGGCACCGGCGGCGGCCCGGCGAAGGGCGTGAAATTGTTCTCCGGCCGGGCCGGGCTGGGGGCGCCGACGGTTTGATGCGGCACGTCAGGATTGATCCCGCTCAAGATTCCGAACGATTGCACGCCGTTGGCGAACACGCCATTCAGCTGGCCGGTCGCATGGGCATCGTTGGTGCCGGTCAGCAGTCCGAAATCGGTGACGTTGAAGGCAGTCCCGCTCGAGTGGAGCAGGCGGAAATTATCGATCACGAGAATGGACTGGGCAAAGGAATCGGCGCGCGCACTGCCCATCGACGCGAGCGCGAGACTGAGTGCCGCAGCGCCCAGCAGCATGGTTTTTCGTACAAGTTTCATGGCGAATCTCCTGTGGGGATGAAAGTGCTTCGGCGACAGCTCGCGCCACCTTGACGGCTAACTCAGCAGCTTCCGTGCCACGCCGTTTTCTTCCGCTATTTCAAACACTTGCGTGATCGTTGGCGCCGTGCGGCGGCGCTGGTGGCCTGCCGTGCAAAGTTCTCCGACGCCGGTTTCTTTCCACGGGAAAAAAACCTCCGGGCACGGGAACTTCCTTACGCATGACCTTGTCTGACTAGAACTCAACTTTTCGTTCGCGCCGGCAATCGGTGCGGCGGTCACCTGGAGGACGACAATCATGCTTCAAGAAGAACAGCCTATTGCCACGTTCGAGGCCCCCACCGGCTTGCGCGACCTGTGTATTGGTGAGCGTGGCACCGATTCGAATCTTGACCATCCGCTCGATGTCCAAATTTTTCACATACGCATGGCCAACTCCGCCGGGCGGCGCGAGGCGGCCAGTCTGTTGATCCGCAAGATGTATGGCTGGCGCGGCTACGCCTTCGAACCCACCGCGCATCACGAAGCCAACAAGATCACGCTGTATGCCGAGACCGGCGGCGTGGTGGTGGGCACCATGAGCCTGTGCCTGGACCGCGACACCAGTTTGCCGGCCGATGAAAATTTTCGCGACAAGCTGGACCAATTGCGGACCCGGGGCCGGCGCCTGTGCGAGCCCTCGCGGCTGGCGATCGACAAGGGCGTGACCAAGCGCGTGTTCGCCTCGCTGATCCACATCTCCTATATTTATGCCCACAACATCCATGGTTTTAGCGACTACGTGATCGAGGTCAACCCGCGCCATGTGATGTTCTACAAGCGCATGCTGGGCTTCCGCGATTTCGGCGCCGAGCGGCCGTGCACGCGAGTGGGCGCGCCGGCGGTGCTGCTGCGCCTCGAGCTCGGTTACATGGGCGAGCAGATCCGCCAATGGGGCGGCCTGATGGAGCAGCACGGCGAGGAGCGCTCCTTCTATCCGTATTTCTTTCCGATCTGGGACGAGCCGGGCATCACCGCGCGGCTGGTCGCCGGGCGCAGCTAGGGCGGCCCCATGACGACCCTCGAACAAAGCGCGGCCGAGCAGCAGGGCAATCGCGCATCGACGACCGAACGCCGCTCGCTGCTGCTGCGCGCGCTGCGCGACGTGGCGGGATTCGAGCAGGTGCGCGACGATCCCCTCACCTTGGACCGCTATGCCCGCAGCACCTCGGCGCGCAGCACGGCGCCGCTGGCGGTGGTCTACCCGGACAGCGCGCAGCAAGTCGCGGCCTTGGTCAAGATCGCCGCGCAGCACCAGGTGCCGGTGTATCCGATCAGCACCGGCAAGAACTGGGGATATGGCGATGCCTGCGCCGTCACCGACGGCCAGTTGGTGATCGAGCTGAGCCGCATGAACCGCATTCTCAGCGTCGATCCGACGCTGGCCTACGCCGTCATCGAGCCCGGCGTGACCCAGCAGCAGCTGTCGCAATACTTGCTCGACCATCGGCTCGATCTGTGGATCGATTGCACCGGCGCCGGTCCCGACACCAGCTTCATGGGCAATATCCTGGAGCGCGGCTTCGGCCACTCGCCGTACGGCAACCGGCTGCAGCATGTGGCCGGCATGACGGTGGTGCTGGCCAGCGGCGAGCTGCTGGAGACCGGCTTCGGCCACTATCCGAACGCGCAGGCGACGCATCTGTTTCCCTACGGTGTAGGGCCTTTCCTCGACGGCATCTTTACCCAGTCGAATTTCGGCATCGTCACGCGCATCGGCATCTGGCTGATGCCCAAGGCCGAGTGCCTGAACCACTTCATTTGCAGCGTGCCGCGCCATGCCGACATCGGCCCGGTGGTCGACGCGCTGCGGCCCTTGCGGCTGAACGGCACGCTGCGCAGCATCCTTCATATCGGCAATGACTTGCGCGTGATTTCCGGCGGCCGGGTGTATCCGCGCGAACAGGCCGGCGGCCAGCGGCCCTTGCCGAGCCAGCTGCGCGCCGAGCTGCGCGAGAGCGCGGGCATTGGCGCCTGGACGGTGTCCGGCGCGCTGTACGGCAGCACTTTGCAGGTCGCGGCAGCGCGCCACGCGCTCAGGAAGGCGCTGAAGGGCATGGCCGCCGAGTCGACATTTCTTACAGAGCGCAAGCTCAAGACCGGGGCCATGCTGGCGCGGCTGCTGGGCAATTCCGCGGCCGGCAAGCGCCTGCGCGCCAAGGTGGCGCTGGGCGAGTCGCTGTTCGCGATGAACCGGGGGATTCCGAACGGCCGCTTCCTGGCCGGGGCCTACTGGCGGCGGCGCGGCGGGCTGCCGGCCGATTTTCCGCGCAACGCCAATCCGGCGGCCGACAACTGCGGCATGCTGTGGGTCTCGCCCATCATTCCGATGCGCGGCGCCGACCTGCTGGCCCTGCACGCGATGGCCGAGCCGGTGTTCCGCGAGCACGGCTTCGACCTGTTCGTGACCTTCAGCATGATCAACGAGCGGACGCTGGGCGGCGTCATCACGGTCGCCTACGACAAGGACGATCCGGCCGAGGTCGAGCGCGCGCGCCAGTGCTACCGCAACGTGTTCGACCGGTGCATGGCAGCCGGCTACATTCCCTATCGTGTGGGCAACCAGTCGATGGCGGACCTCGATCCGCATGGCGATGTGTACTGGAAGACCGTGGCGCGCATCAAGGCCGCGCTCGATCCGGACGGCATCATCGCGCCGGGACGCTACCAGCCGGACAAGGCCGGCGAGTCCTAAGCCGCGCATCACAGACGCGCCAGGAAGGCCTTGGCCTCCTCGCGCTTGGAAAATTCGGCCGGCGAGGCCAGCACGCGCTCGAGCTCGCGCCGCGCGCCGCGCTTGTCGCCCGACTTCGCCAGCACCATCCCGAAGTGATAGCGGATCTCGCTGGCATTGGGCGCGAGCGCGCTGGCTTTCTGCAACAGCGGCAGGGCGCGGCCCGGATTGCCGTTCTCGAGATAGATCCAGCCCAGCGTGTCCATGATGGCCGGGCTGTCGGGCGCCAGTTGATGGGCGCGCTCGGCGTAGGCGAGGGCGTTCTTGTCGTTCACGCGCTGGCAAGTCCAGGCCAGGTCGTTGAGCGCGACCACGTTCTTTGGATCGTGCTTGAGCACGGCTTCGAGTTGTTCGATGGCCGCCTTGTTGTCGTTCTTTACGACCTTGCTGCTGGCGTAGTACAGGCGGGCCGGCACGTCGCCCGGATGGTCCTTGAACCAGAGCGCCATGCGCGCATCCGCCTCGGCCTGCTTGCCCATCCGGTTGAGTACGCCGTGGATCTGGATCAGCAGCGCACCGCTGTTGTCGAGGGCGAAGGCGTGTTCGTAGGCCTTGAGCGCGGGCGCCAGCTGGTCCTGCGCGCTGAGCACGTCGCCCTCGAGCTTGTAACCGACCTGGATCTGCGGATGGCGCCTTTGCAGCGCGACCGCGAGCGCCAGCGCATCGTTGAATTTCTTCTGGCCGACCAGCACATTCAGCAGCGTCATGTTGGCGTCGAGCAGGTCGGGCTCGATGCTCAAGGCTTTCTTCAAGGCCTCGATCGCGCCGGCCTCGTCATGCTGGACCAGCTGCAGCGTCGCCAGTTTCATGTGTGGCGCGGCCGAACCCGGGACCAGCGCCGCCAGCTTGGCGTAGCACTCCGCCGCGGCGCTGTAGTTGCCCGACGCCGAGTAGACTTGCGCCAGCAGCGCCAAGGCATCCTGGTTCGACGGATTGCTCGCTTGCAGCTTTTGCGCGAGCACCAGCGCCTTCTGCTTCTCGCCGATGCGTGCATAGAACTCGGCGAGGCGCAGCGCCAGCGGCAGCGACTCCGGATTCTCCTTGCAGGCGCGCTCCAGCCATGCCGCGGCCTCGGCCGGCTGGCCCTGGCTTGCCGCGAGCCGGGCCAGCGCCTCCATCAGCGCGCCGTTCTTTGGCGATCTGGCGAGCGCGGCTTCGTAGCGCGGTTTGGCGTCTTGCGGACGTTTCTCCATCGCGTCGAGCTGGGCCAGGTTATCGAGCGCCGGCAGGTAGAGCGGATCGAGCGTCAGCGCTTTTTCGAAGCTGGTGCGGGCGCTGCGCGCATCCTGCTTGGCGAGGAAGACGCCGCCCTTGAGATTCTGCACCAGCGGGTTGTTGGCTTGCTTTTCCATCTGAGCCAGCAGGCCGAGCGCCTTGTCGGCCTGCTGGCTGCGCAGGTAGGTCATCACCAGCAGGACGCCGGTGCGCGGCGATTGGGTGTCGAGGCTGGACGCACGTTCGAGCTCGGCCACGGCGCGTCCGTTGTCGCCATTGCCGAGGCGGCTCATCGCGAGCGCGGTGTGGAGCAGGGCGGCGTCGGGCCGCAAGGCGCTGGCCTTTTCGAAATACACGGCGGCGGCGCTGAAGTGGCGGCCGCGCATGTTTGCCTCGCCGGCCAGGGTCAGCAGGTCGACGTCGTCCTCGCGCTCGCCGATCAGCGGTCGCAGGATGGCGAGCGCGGCGTCGGGATTGTTGGCGCGCAGCTGCAGGGCCGCCATCAGCTTGCTGGCATAGAGGTGGCGTGGATAGGCCGCCAGGAATTTTTTCAAGTTGAGCTCGGCCTGCTGGTTGACCCCGAGCGCGGACTGGACGGCGCCCATCAGCAGCACGCTCGGATAATGCTCCGGCGCGGCGCGCAGGATGTGCTGCAGCGCCTCTTGCGCCGCGGCCAGCTTGCCCTCGCGGTAATCGAGCATGGCTTGCGAATAGAACACCGCCACCGTGGCCGGCGACACCTTGCGCGCGGCCTGGATTTCGGCGCGCGCATCGGCGAACCGGCCGGCGTCGATGTGGACATTGGCCACGTCGATATGGGCTTGCGCATTGTTCGGACGCAGCGCCAGGATGCTGCGGTAGGCGAACAGCGCGGCCTCCGGCTTGCCCTGGCTGCGCTGGATGTCGCCCTTGAAGCGCAAGCAGTCGATGTCGGCCGGATTCGCGCTCAGCGCGCGCACCAGCAAGGCGTTGGCGTCGTCCACGCGCCGCTCCGCCATCGCGATGCGCGCCAGGCCCAGCAGCGCTTCGCCGGCGCCGGGCTGGAGCCTGACGGCTTCGTCGAACAGATTCCCGGCCTGCGCGCCCTGGCCGAGCCCGAGCAGGGCGTTGCCGCGCAGCGCGAGGATCAGCGGACGTTGGGCGGCGTTGGCGGCGGCCAGGATCTCGCCGAGCAGATGATCGTACTGGCCCTGCATCAGCAGCGCCTTGCCCAGCAGCGGATGGATCTCGCCGGCCGTGGCGCCCAGCGCCATCGCACGGCGCAATTCCTTCTCGGCGGAGATCGCGTCGCCCTGTTCGAGATAGACCTCGCCCAGCAGGATGCGGGCGGCGCGGTGTTCCGGATTCTTCTGCACCGCGTTCTTGAGCTGGATGACGGCCGCGTTGAGCTCGTCCTTCGCACGATATTGCCGGGCGTCGGCGACCAGCGCGTCGGCGCTGCCGCCGGTGCATCCGGCCATGCCGAGGCCGAGGCTGAACCACAGGGCAAGCGGCACGGCGGCCAGGCGACACCGCAAGGACTGTTGTTGCTGGGGCATGGGATTCTCCTCGCTGGGCCGGTGATTGACGAACATCACTGACAGCGTAAGGAGTCGGCGCCCTGTCTTGTTGACGAACGTCAATGTATCCGCGCGGCTAGATTCCCGTCTTCTTCGCCGGCAGCACCCGCACCACGCCGCGGAAATCGACGGTGTGCAGCGACACCGGCCGGCGCCACACCCGCGCCACATACTCCATCACGCGTTCGGCCTGCGGCAGTTCGAGGCCGCGGCCGTCGCGCAGATAGTCGTGGCGCAGGTCGAGGCTGCCGTCCGTGCCGACCCGGTTGACGGCGATGCAGGGCGCGCCGTAGTTGAACTTGGGCGCCAGGATCGCCTCGCGGATCGCATGGATGTCGCGGTTGGCGATCTTGGTCTCGCCATCCTTGCGCGCTTCGTAGACGAACAGTTCGAGCTTGTCGGCCAGTTCCTGGTCCAGATAGTTGCGGATGAAGCCGAAGTCGTCTTCCTCGCGGCACACCTGGCGCGCCTTCTCGAGGCCGTGTTTCTCGATGATGTCTTCCCAGATCGAAAAGCCGAGATGGTAGGGATTCAGCGCCAGCGCCAGCTGCTTGCCGCTGGCGTAGGGCCGCACCACGTCGGAATGCGATTTGATCGCGGCGAGGTAGAGGTCGTGCGGCAGGAAGCTGGCCTCGCGCAACAGCCGCGCATGCCAGTACGAGGCCCAACCTTCGTTCATGATCTGGCACGCAAAGATCGGGTGAAAATAATAAGCCTCCTCGCGCACCGCCAGGAAGATGTCGCGCTCCCAGTCTTCCATGTCCGGCGCGTAGTGCGCGATGAACCACAGCAGGTCGACCTCGGCTTGGGGCGGCAGCGGAGAGCGCTGCAGCGGCTCCGGCTTGGTCTCCGGCGCCGACTCGCCGGGCAGGCGCACATAACGGTCGCGGAACGGTTCGGCCGCCGCCTCCGCGCGCGGCGCGATGAACTCGGGATAGGCCGGCCGGTGCAGCGGCTTGTTGATGTCGATATGCATTTCCAGCGCGAGGGCGGCGTCGAGCACGGCTTCGACCCGCTCCTGGCCGTGGGCCGACAGGGCGCGCTCGAGGCGCTGGGCGCGCGCCGCGCTTTGCTCGAGGATGTGGCTGCCCGCCATGTCCATGAAGCGGATGAACAGCTGGTTGTTCTTGGCGAAGTCGGCATGGCCCAGCACATGGGCGGTGACCAGCGTGTTCTCGGCCAGCGAGTTCTGCTCCAGCATGAAGGCGTGGCAAGGGTCGCCCGGGAACATCACTTCGAAAATCTTCGAGTGGCCCATGTGCTGGCGCACCAGCTGGTGGATATAGCGCACCCCGAACGACCAGTGGCGCATGCGCACCGGCAGGCCGTAGACCGCGATCTCCACCATGAAATTGCCCGGCACGAGGTCGAAATTGACCGGGTGGAAGTCGAGTCCGAGTTCGATCGCCAGCGCCTCGATGCGCGCCGTGTAATCGGCCAGCTGGTCCTGCGCCTGGTTCATGGGGAGGCCTCGGCCGACTCGGCTTCCTGGCTGAAGAACTTGCGCAGCGCGCGCCAGACATCGTCGGTGGTGGACAGCACGCTGCTGCCGATCGGCACGCCGCGCCGTCCCAGCTCGTTGCACAGGCGCCGCATTTCGGTGTCCAGCGAGCGTGGCATGCCGGGCAGGGTTTCGATATAGCCGATGTAATTCAGCAGCCCGCCCAGCTCGGTAAGCGTGGCGCCGGCCGCGCTGCGGTCCTCGGTAAAGTTCTCGCCGTCCGAGGCGTAGAACAGGTAGACGTTGTGCTGTGCCGGATTGAGCTCGGTGTGCACCGCGTCGAGCACCAGCCGGAACGCGCTGGACGCGATGGTGCCGCCCATGCCCGAGACCTGGAAGAACTCCTTCTCGCTGAACTCCCAGGCATGGGTGGTGTGGGCGACGAAACGGGTCTGGACCTTGGCATACTTGCGGCGGATCCCGTGCAGCGCGAAAAAGAAGAAGGACTTGGCCAGCTTGCGCTCGATCTGCGTCATGCTGGCCGACACGTCGATCACGAAGAAGACCACCGCGCTGGTGCTCGGCCGCGGGCGCGTGACCAGTTGCCGGAAGCGCAGGTCGTCATTGGTGAACGGCACCGGATCGGTCTGCACCGCGCGCCGCTTGATGGCCTCCTTCACGGTGCGGCGCCGGTCCAGCCGCGAGCGCGCGCCGCGCTTGTCCCAACCCTCGCGCACCAGTTCCACCTCGTCGATCCGGGCGCTGGGCCGGGGCTTGAGGTCGGGCAGCTTGAGTTCTTCCCACACCCAGTCCATGACTTCGTCGATCGAGAATTCGAGCAGCAGGCGCACTTCGCCATCCTCGTCGCCGCCGGCGCCGGACTGGCCCGCATCGTCTTCGGCCTGTCCGGTCTGCAGGATGTCGCCGGGCTTGCCTTCGCCCTGGCCGGCGCCGCTCGTGCTGCGGCCCTCGGCCAGCTTGAAGCGCGCGTGTTCGAGCAGGCGCACCGGCACTTGCACCGTGCGCTCCTGCGGCCCCGTGATGAGGTCGGGGCCGGCGATCAGCTCGGGCAGGTGGTTCTGCACCGCCTCGCGCACCTTGCCGTTGTGGCGCAGCCAGTCGCGCGCGCCGCGTGAGAACAGTTCGTACCACGCCGTGTTGATTGTCGCCGTCACGCGCTGCCTCCCGCCACCGGCTATTCCTGCGCCAATAAGGTCGTCACATAATTCAGCGCTTCGCGCGCGCTGTGGCTGTCGTAGCCGTATTCGTCGACCAGCCGCTTCTCGACGGCCGAGATCTTGGTGCGGATCTCATCGTCCGGACGCTTGGCCGAACTGACCAGCCGCAGCACGTCGCGGCGCTGCTCGAACAGGTATTGCTGGACCGCGTCGTTCAATTGCAAATGGCTCTCGAGGCTGAACTTGATGCCGCGCTTGTAGGCGCCCATCGCCTTGCGCACCACCTCTTGGCGGAACGACTGCTTGCCGGACTCGGAGATGTGGATCTTTTCCTCGACCGCGCGCAGGAAGCGCTCGTCGGGACGCCGCTCCTCGTTGGTGATCGGGTCCTTGATCTGGCGGTTGTCGAGCATGGCTTCCACCTCGTCGAGATACTTGTTCAGCAGGTCTTGCGCTTCCTGCTCGAAGGAGACGAACAGCGCCTTGTGCACGTCTTCCTTGACCCAGCGGTTGTAAAAATCCTTGCGGGTCAGTACCAGGTAATCGACCCATTTGCGTTTTTTCTTGGGGTCGATGCGGGCGTCGCTTTCGATGCCGTCTTTCAGCGCGAGCAGTACGTCCATGGTCGACAGGCTCTTCTGGTTGGACTGGATGATGGCGTTCGACAGCGCATTGATCACGAAGCGGGGCGAGACGCCGGCCAGTCCTTCGTCCGGCGCCTTCTCCTTTTCTTTGACCCGCCGGACGTCGGCGCGGTTCACGCCCTCGACCTCTTCGTCGGCATGGATGCGCACTTTCTTGACCAGTTCGACCTCCTTGTCCTCGCTCTCCTGGATCCGGCTCAGGATCGCGAACACGGCCGCCGCGTGCAGCACGTGCGGGTCGAGGTGGACGTCGCGGAAGGCCGGCGCGGCCGAGGAGATCAGCTTCTTGTAGATGCGCGCCTCCTCCTTGTAATTGAGGGTGTAGGGCACCTGGATGATGACCATGCGGTCGAGCAGCGCCTCGTTCTCGCTCTCCTGCAGGAACTTGCGGAACTCGGCCAGGTTGGTGTGCGCGAGGATGGTCTCGTCGAGGTAGATCAGCGGAAAGCGCGAGACCTTGACGTTCTTTTCCTGCGTGAGCGTGAGCAGCAGGTAGAGGAACTCGCGCTTGACCTTGAGGATCTCGATCATCTCGAGCACGCCGCGGCTGGCCGCGTAGACCGCGCCGGACCACGACCAGGCGCGCGGGTCGCCTTCGTCGCCGTACTGCGCAACCTTGGACAGGTCGACCGAGCCGACCAGGTCGGCCAGGTCGGCGGTGGTGGGATCGTGCGGCGCGTAGGTGCCGATGCCGCTGCGGCCCGATTCCGAAATGAAGAAGCGTTCGACCGGCATCTGCATGAAGTCGCCGGCGAACTGGTCTTCGAGCCGGGCCCGGCAGTGCGGGCAGATCTCGCCGCTGATGTCGATGCCGTAGGTGTTGCGGCAGGCCGCGCGCATCGAGTGCGGCACCAGATGCAGCGGCGATTCGTGCACCGGGCAGCCGCCGATCGCGTACAGCGCGCCGTCGTCGGTGTAGCTGTATTCCTCCAGCCCGCGCTTGAGCAGGATGACCAGGGTCGACTTGCCGCCCGACGGCGGGCCGAGCAGCAAGAGCAGGCGCCGCCCGACCTCGGACCCGGCCGCGGCGGCCTTGAAATAATCGACCACGCGGTCGATCGCCTCGTCGATGCCGAACAGCTCGTCCTCGAACAGTACGTCTGGGAAATGGCCGTCGTCGGTCTCGGTGCAGGTGGCGCGGATCATGTCCCAGACGTACTGGTGCGAACTGCGCGCGATCCGTTCCGGCGCTTGCGGAAAGACCTTCTCCATGAATGCGGCAAACGGGCCTGACCAGTGCCCGGCCCGGTGCTGTTTGGTGAACAGGTTCAGGCTCTTCAGAAAATCGCCTTGCTGGTCCGATGGTTGGGGATGAAGCTCATCGCCAAGTGTTATCACGCGTCCTCCGTGTCGGGTGCTGCGGGCGAGCGTCGGCACGCACCGTGAGAACTCCCAGTATCGGCGTGCGTCACTCACCGCGAATGAGCCGCGTCAATCGTGGCGGCCGAACCTGTGGCCGGTTTTGCGGTCTCATGCTAATCGTCGCGGGAAGCTGGAAAAGGGCGTTACTTGCCGAAAACACCCGACCTGACGTACAGTAGCGGCTTCACGTCAGTACAGGGGCTGCGATGGCAGTGGTATGG
>Ga0193702_1000507_pt1 | contig 12745 bp, 11 predicted proteins | sample U3a1metaG_FD_143060 | JGI IMG/M metagenome (GOLD analysis project Ga0193702, IMG submission 143060) | Soil microbial communities from a riparian zone of the East river system, Colorado, United States - U3a1 | ecosystem: Environmental > Terrestrial > Soil > Riparian zone | place: USA: East River... | reverse complement strand
CATTTTTACCACAGGGAGGTGTACGATAAAATAAAGGATCAACTACTCCACCCCATCCAGTTCGAGGAGTTTTGCGGAAGGGTGTTTTACTCAGCCTATCTATTTAACCGCCTGCCTGAGTATAATGTGCTGCCGGTTGGCGATGAAATTTTTATAGAAGCTATGCCACTGCGCGGCATGAGCAGCAAACCGTTATTTGACGATTGGCTGAACAAGATCTACGGCCAGGTGCTGGAAAGCTTCTGGAAAAACTGGGGCTTCCTGCTTTTAGAGATCATCAAAAATCCGGAGCAGCCTATGAGCTTTTTATTTAACCCTGACGGTAGCCTGATTAGTGAAGCAACGATTGAGCTGCCCCGGTAAGCTTACCTATACATTGGTTTACTACATGCGGGTTAAGCGCAATGGTTATCAACAGCCCGCTTAATGCACCAAACATGTGGGCATCGTGATTGATATTGTCTGTTGCCCGTTTTGAAGCGTAGTTACAGTAAACCAGGTACAAAACGCCAAACAGCCATGCAGGTATGCCAACAGGGATCGGCATAATCATCATTTTACCAACGGGATTGTATAATATCGCACTGAAAATAACGGCGCTTACAGCACCGGATGCTCCCAGGCTATGATACCACTCATCATTCCTGTGTTTATAAACCGTTGGTAAATCGCTTAGTATTAAGCTTACAAAATATAAGACTGCAAATTGCCAATGCCCTATACCCGGACTATCGAGTGTGCCTGCTTCTAAATTAAAGGCAAAAAAATAAAAGCTCAGCATGTTGAAAAACAGGTGCATCCAATCGGCGTGAATAAAACCGCTGGTAATAACCGTATATTGCCGTTGCCCACGGGCTACGCTGTACGGATGCAGTATCATTTGGGCATAAGCATTTTCGTTATAAAACGCCCAAAGAGAAGTTAGTATAGTAAAGGCAAATATGATAGACGCTACGGGCGCTACCATTAAATATTCCATCATTTCAAGTCGAGTTTAATGTCTGTCAGCAACCGGCCAACAGGATAGCGAAGATATGTTTTTTCGAAATAGATAGAGTTGCGGTAAATAAAGTTTAATTGTGCCCCCGCACTGTTTGCCAGCTTAGGATCCTTTGCTTTTGCATCTTCCAGTTTTTTCTTCAGGTCGGGATCTGTTTTCAGCATTTCGGCAGCTTTATCTTCAAACACATAATTGCTGAAGTATTCCTTCTCCCCTAAAACCGAATCGAAAAAGTTCCAGGCAAAAAATGAATCAACGCCTTGTGGCTCCAGAGTTTCAACTATATAACGGTTAAGCGGCTGGTTGGTGTACACCACATAATCACCCTCATAAAATTTAACCTTCATGTCAACCGGGTTCAGCTTTACATTGTTGTGCAGGTAGTGTCCTTCGAAAGGCTTTTGCGGGGTTTTATAATCTTCAATATAATACATCTGCAAAGCTATGGTGGTGTCATGTGTCAGGCGTTTCATGGCCACACTGTTCAGTTTAAATAAGTCGATTATTTTACCCCATGCCTGCGGAATAACATAGGCAAGCGGCTTATTAACCGAGTCGGTTGCTTTGTAGCTGTTCCAATACTTTATAGTTTTGGTGTAAGGCTGGTTTCTGTCATAATACAAACGTCTTAACCCGCTTATATCGCTTGGCTTGTATAAGGCGGCGTACCCTTTAAAGGTAATGGTATCCACCTTATTCATATCAACATCCCAATCCAAAGCAAAGTTTTTTTGGTTAATCACCTGTTCATCAGCTTTATGCTTTAGCTCGCCAATAAGTTTGGCATCACGCTCATAAATATCAACAAGGTGTTGTTCAAAATCATAGGTGGCGTAAACCCTTTTATCAAATGATTTCAGCATGTGGGTTTCTGTAATATAGCTAATGATGTTGCGCTGGGCAGTATATCCCGTTGCAAACCTTGGTGTTTCCAAAAAACTCACAATGCCCGAGTCCGGCAACCCTCTTTCACCTGCGCCATAAGGGATCATCTCATAACCGCCTTTCTTCATTCTTTTATAAAGCTCGGGGGTTAAGGTTTTGGAAGTATAATCAGCCAGTATTGGGTTTTGCTTATCTTTTTGAGTCTCAATAAGCGTCATCACATATTGATAGTCGGCGCCATCGCTGGTGTGGTTATCTAAAAACACTTCGGGTTTCCAGGTATTTACTATCTGCTCAAAAGCCAGCGCATTGCGGCTATCCGCCTTAATAAAATCGCGGTTCAAATCAAGATTGCGGTAATTGCCCCTGAAACCATAAGCCCGCGGACCATTCTGACTTACCCTGCTCCAGCCACGGTTCATGCTGCCATCAATATTGTAAAGCGCGATCATACAGATCACTACATTTTTTGGCAATGCATTTTTTTTAAGCAAATCGCGGGCAAACATCATACTCGCATCAATGCCTTCCGGCTCGCCGGGATGGATGCCGTTATTTATCAGCAACACCCTTTTGTTTTGTTTTTTTATCAGTGCCGGATCAAACACCTTATCCCTTGACAATACAACCAGCGTTAAAGGTTTGCCAACATCTGTTGTGCCATAATTAAACAGCTTCATTTGCGGGTTTGCCACTGCAAGTTTTTGGTAGTAAGCAATTACCTCGCTATAAGTTGCGGTATAGTTTTTATCCTTACTTAATTCAAACGGGGTTAGCTGGGCCTTGGCGCTAAAAAAAATAAAACAGGCAAGCAATGCTGATAAAAGTGTTTTCATAAAAAGGGCTTTTGGCAAATATAATTAGCTGGGTTCAATAAAAATGTATCTTATTGGTTACCTGCCTTAATTTCTTCCTGCAGCTTCTTGGGTAAGCCTTTAAATACCAGGTGGTAGGAGTGATCTATCATTTGGTGCAGCTGTTTTATGGTTAATGAGCCATCCATATACACCGTATTCCACATCTTTTTGTTCATGTGGTAGCCGGGCAGCACCTCGATGTATTGTTCCCTTAGCTCAATGGCCAGCTCAGGGTCGCACTTTACATTAAAGTTGTTTCCGGCCTGGATGCCGGTAAGTAAAAACATTTTACCGCCAACTTTAAAAACCAGCGTATCTTCTCCAAAAGGCAAACCTTCGGTAACTGCGGATTTTTGCAGGCAATAATCGCGAAGCTCTTCAATGTTCATTTTAAAATCCGTAATCTCTAACCAACTTGTTGTATGATACTGTGTTGCCAAAAAAGTACTTAAAGCCTATTGTGAACTGGCGGTATTGGTTAGTGGCGTTGTTTTTAAATTTCGAGATCGGGTCATCATATCCATCCAAACCCTCACCAAAAACAATATTATGAACATAACCAATATCAATTGCCCAACCCGGTTCATTGTATGAATCAAAGATCTTAAATTCATAACCAACCCTTAACGGAATTGAAAAGTTTGTGCTTTGATCTGATCCCGGAAACTTATACGCTCCAGGGTCGGGTGGCAGGGGGTACCCCATGTTGGGAAGTATGTTGTATCGCTGTACGGTATTGTTGTTTCTAACCAGCCCGATACCCGAACCTAGATAAAAGTTTTTTACAACATTTAAGAACCAGCCGTTGCCGTAATCAATCACAGCGCCCAGCTGTACATCGGCGTGCAGGTAAAGCGCCAGGAAATTATTGGTGAATTTTCTTCCGTACCTGTCTTTATCAACGGTTAGTCCGCCGCCCGATAGCATCCCTTTTTGAAGTTCAAGCTCAATAGGTATATAGGGGTTGTAGTTATAAGTAAAGTTGCCGTTAAACCCAATGTTATTGTCCTGCCGCGGAATATTAGTATAACCACGCATATAGCTTGCGCCTCCCCCAATACCAAACTCATAGTAATTATAACCTGCCTGCGCCTTTGCTCCAACAACTGCAATTACTGCAACAAAAAATAAAATATATTTTTTCAAATGTTAAATGTTGATCAATATTTACAATTTTGGGGGTGAATTCTTCTGCTCCCTCAAAATTAGAAATTTTAGTGACATAATTGCCTAATATGAATGTTAAATCGTTGCTCCGCTTTACCGTTACCGACCGTTTTTTACGCTATGTAACTATCGACACCCAATCCGATCCGGCTTCGGAATCTATCCCGTCAACAGAAAAACAAAAAGACCTTGGCAAATTGCTGGTGAATGAATTGCTGGAGATGGGCGTTGCTGACGCTCATTTAGACGAATTTGGCTATGTATACGCAACCATACCCTCAAATGTTGATAAACAGGTGCCGGTAATTTGTTTTTGCTCGCACATGGATACCGCGCCCGATTGCAGCGGAAACGGCGTGAAACCAATCGTCCACAAAAACTACCATGGGGAAGATCTTGTTTTGCCCGATGATCCATCGCAGATAATAAAACAGAAAGATCATCCCGACCTGAAAAATCAATTGGGGAACGACCTGGTTACCGCCAGCGGCACCACATTACTTGGCGCAGATAATAAAGCGGGTGTCGCCGAAATTATGGACGCCTGTTACCAGCTGATCAATAACCCGCAAATAAAGCACGGCACAATCAGGATCCTGTTTACGCCCGATGAAGAGATCGGCCGTGGCGTTGATAAGGTTGACATTGAAAAGCTCGGCGCATATGCAGGCTATACCATGGATGGCGAAAGCGCAGGCAATATGGAGAATGAAACATTTTCGGCAGATGGGGCAAAGCTGGTTATAAACGGACTAAGCTCCCACCCCGGTTTTGCAAAGGGTAAAATGGAGAGCGCCATAAAAATTGCCGGGCAAATAATTACTGCCCTGCCTTTTGAACTATCGCCCGAAGGGACTGAAAGCAAACAAGGCTTTGTGCACCCGGTAGCCATTGAGGGCCACGTGGAAACAGCCAGCATTGATTTCATTATTCGCGATTTTAATGACGATAAGCTTGCTGAACACGCCGATGTGATCCGTAAAATAGCAGATAAGGTATTGGCGAACTTTCCCTCGTCAGCCTACGATCTGCAGGTAAAGCCCCAATACCGCAACATGAAAAGCATGCTCGACAAGCACCCGCAGATAGTAGAATATGGTATGGAGGCCATGAAACGCGCCGGGCTTGATGCAAAACTCTGCAGCATCCGCGGTGGTACCGATGGTTCGCGCCTTTCATTTATGGGCCTGCCCTGCCCTAATATTTTTGCAGGCGAGCATGCCTTTCACAGCAAACAGGAATGGGTATCAGTACAGGATATGCAAAAGGCCGTTGAAACCATTTTGCATTTGTGTATGATTTGGGAAGAGAAGAGCTGATGTGCGGATGGGAAGACGGAGAACCTTTTCATTCGAACATCAGGAAAGGATCATCCGCACATTTGCATATCTGCACATCCGCACATTAGTTTCTCATCTTCAAATCGTCAAATTCAACCCTTCTCTGCCAGCAAATCTTCCGTCAGCTTATCAAACTCAACAACAAATTCGGTGTAGTGCTTGCCGGTGCCCGGGCCGTTAAAGCCGGTGTGGATCTTGCGGACGTTGCCCTTTTTATCAATGATGATGGTGGTAGGGAAGCCTTTAAAATCAGCCAGTGCAGGCAGGCTTTTCATTGGGTCGCCTTTTGAAGGGGTATAGCCTGTTATCAGCAAAGGATAGGGTACCTTAAAATGATCTTTTAGCTGCGCCAGTGTTTTTTGCGATTTTTTGAAATCGGTAGTGCGCTCATAAGCCAGCCCAACAACCTCAACTCCTTTAGCATGGTATTTTTTATAATAACCGCTATTGATAATAAAGTCGGTTTCGTCCATACAGTTTGGGCACCACGAACCCAGGATCTGTACAATAACCACCTTATTTTTAAAGCGGGGGTCGCTCAACGAAACTTTGTTTCCGTTAATATCAGGGAAAGTAAAATCAACTTTTTTATAGCCTGGTTTCAGCGCTGTTAGCGAATAGGCATCAGGCAATTTGGCATTGGCATTTTTTACCGCCGTCCATTTTGTAAAGGCAGAGTAACCTGAATAGTTTTCACCATCGCTGATTACTTTGCCGCTGTTAATTTTGGCTGTAAATAAAAAGGCATGGCAACCATCAAAGCACGACAGGTAAAGCCTATCGCCTGATACGATGCCTTCCAGGTAGCGATAATCGCCAGTGGTGCTTAAAAAGGTTCCTGTTAGCTTATTGCCGGTTTGTTTAAACTCGCCTACAAGTTCATCCCTGCCATCAGTGCCTTCACCAAAAACAGCTGCCCACCTGCCGGTAATATCAAATGCCGCTTTCTTCGGATCTTTTAAAAACCGCCATGAAGTATTTGGTACCGCGTTAAATGGCAGGGCAGAGTCATGGTCGCCCAGGTGCCTGATCCAGTTGCCGCTAAGGTTATCGCCCACAAGCTTTAGCTTAAATTCCGAATCAAACAAAGGCATTTTTACAAAAACAGAATCGCCTTTGATTTTTACATCGGGCACTTTATAATGCTCGGCACCATTTATAATAGCTATTTGCTGATGATCGCCAACATTGCTTACTTCAAAATTAAAAGGCAGCTCATGCTTGCTTTCGTTTGTAAGGGTTCCGCGCCAGGTGCCCGTTTTAAGTTTTGTTTGGGCGGATGCCGTAAGTGTATATAATAAAAGCGATAATACTAATGATAGTTGCCTTAATTTCATAGTTAGATAATATTTAAATAAGATTTGAGCCACCATTCATTTTACCGGATTTCTTCATGAACTCCCGGTGTCTTTGGTCTAGCTTTTCTAATCTGTCGGATAGCTCTTTATTCGATTTCTTTCGCTGTAAATCGAAAGCCTTGAGCATAATTTTTGCGTCCTCTAAAGACTTTTGTGCTGATCTTAAGCCATCCTCATTGAACATATCCAAACTTATGTAAATTTTATCAAATTATTTGAGCACCTCCCTTGATATTACAATCCTTTGAATTTCGGAAGTCCCCTCATAGATCTGGGTAATCTTGGCATCCCGCATTAAACGTTCTACATGGTATTCCTTCACAAAACCATAGCCGCCATGAATTTGTACCGCTTCAACAGTGGTGCGCATGGCAACTTCGCTTGCATATAGCTTAGCCATTGAACTGGCTTGCGCATAGGGTTGCCCCTTGTCTTTCAACCAGGCGGCTTTAAGGCACAATAAGCGGGCAGCCTCAATTTCGGTGGCCATATCAGCCAGCTTAAACTGGGTAGCCTGCAAATCGGCAATTGTTTTTCCAAACGCTTTCCGCTCCTTCGAGTAGTTTAGCGCCAGCTCATATGCGCCTGATGCAATGCCCAATGCCTGTGCTGCTATCCCTATCCGGCCGCCTTCTAAGGTATTCATGGCAAACTTAAACCCAAAACCGTCCTCTCCTATCCTGTTCTCTTTTGGCACCTTAACATCGGTAAACATCAGCGAATGCGTATCTGAGCCCCTGATCCCCATCTTGTTTTCTTTTGCGCCTATCTCAAAACCTTCCATCCCGCGCTCAACAATCAAAGCATTAATGCCATTGTGCCTTTTATCAGGATGCGTTTGCGCTATCACCAAATAGGTTGATGCAGAGTTGCCATTGGTGATCCAGTTTTTTACGCCGTTTAGTAAATAATGGTCGCCCATATCAACTGCTGTGGTTTTTTGCGAGGTGGCATCAGAACCAGCTTCAGGCTCTGATAAGCAGAAAGCGCCTATCTTTTCGCCTTTGGCTAAGGGAATAAGGTATTTCTGTTTTTGAAATTCATTACCATATTTTTCAAGCCCATAGCAAACCAGTGAATTGTTTACCGAAACCACTACAGATGCAGACGCGTCAACTTTCGATAATTCCTCCATGGCCAGCACGTATGAAATAGCATCCATACCGCTGCCACCGTATTCCGGCGACACCATCATGCCTAAAAAACCCAGCTCGCCAAGCATTTTTATCTGCTCAGCCGGAAATTTCTGGTGTTCATCACGTTCAATTACGCCCGGCTTAAGTTCCGTTTGCGCAAAATCACGCGCAGCCTGGCGGATCATTATCTGTTCTTCTGTTAGTTCAAAATACATGTGCTATTTAATTCTGTCGTCAAAAATAATGTTATGCATGCATAGTAAAAAATATATACAAAAAAAAGAGAGCCTTTTTGAAGCTCCCTTTCCCCTAATTAATTTAAACTATTGATTAAACCCAAAACAAAGAACAAAAAAACCTCAGCTTGGGCGTCTGAGAATTCAAAAACAATTATTTTTCACAGGTAGATGTTTTATCGTTTTTTCACAGATTATATGCAGGGCTGTGCAATCCTAAACAAATGTTAAGCCATAAATTTTTCTTTTTTTGGCACGAAATGACTCAAAAGCTGGGTTTGTTAATTTCACGGCAGCCTTGCCTGCTTATTATAAGTTAAATATTTTTATACTGATTTTTAATCGGTTAACAAATTTAACCATGGGTATTTACAACTTATAGCTATAAGCAACTATAAATTTGGTGCTAAATCGCTGTAACTTTTTCTTTAATCATGCGTCAAAACGTAACATGAATGTTACTTTAATTGCTGCTTTAAATTAGATAATTGATAAGTTTCGCCATTAAAACACATTTTTTTTGATGTTTCTTTGTTTTGAATTTTGATCAGATTGTATAGAATTCTGATTTTTTGAAATATCTTGTCTGATATTTCATACACCTGTTGTATTATATTATCTACAAAAATAAAATTGATGAATAAAAAATTGGCGATGCTGCCTGTTATGGCAAGCATCATTGGCACATTGTTTATATGCGCATGTAATAGCAAAACAAAAAACTATGCTGATAACGATATTATATTTAAAGACCTTGACGCCTCCGTTAAACCGGGCGATGATTTTTTTAAATATGCCAATAACGGTTGGCTCAAAAAAAACCCTATCCCGGCGGCCTACTCATCATGGGGAATCGGCAACGTGGTTGAAGAAGAATTAAGGGATCGCCTAAAAAAGATCAATGAAGAGGCTTTAACCGCAAACGCCGCAAAAGGCAGCAACACGCAAAAAATTGGCGATTTTTACTTTAGCGGACTAGATACTGTTAACATTGAAAAACAGGGTTTAGATCCACTTAAAGCTGAATTAAATAAAATTGAGCAAATAACTGATGTTAAAGGCCTGGTTGATGAGTTTGCACACCTCCAAACCATAGGGGTTGAAACACCCATAGCAGCCGGTGTTGGCCAGGATGCAAAAAACAGCAATAAAAATCTGTTACAGCTATTTCAGGGTGGCATTGGTCTGCCAAACCGCGATTATTATTTTAATAACGATGCCCATAGCGTTGAAATAAGGACAGACTACCAGCAAAAGCATTTGCCTATTATCTTTAAACTATCCGGACTAAACTCAGATGCAGCAATTGCAGCAAGTAAAAAGACCTATGATCTTGAAAAGTTTTTAGCTGATAGCTCACGCAAGCTGGAAGACCTGCGCGATCCATATCACAACTATAATAAAATGCCATTGGCCGGGCTGAGCAAGCTTACACCGATAATTGACTGGAAAGGCATGTTTGAAAAGATGGACTATAAAAACGTTGATACCGTTATTGTTGGACAGCCTGAATATTACAGGGCATTAAATAAGGCGTTGAGCACCTATAGTATTACCGACTGGAAAAACTACCTGCGCAAAAACCTCGTGATCTCATACGCATCATACCTGAGCAAACCTTTCGACGTAGAAAATTTCAGGTTTTACGGAACTGTACTGTCCGGCAATAAAGAACAACTCCCCCGCTGGAAACGCGTGTTAGATACAGAGAACGGTTTAATGGGCGAAGTATTAGGACAAATTTTTGTAAAAGAATACTTCCCCGAAAAAACCAAGCAGCGTTATGTAAACCTGGTTGAGGCTATGCGCACCAGCTTTAAAGAGCATATTGAAAAGCTGGATTGGATGAGCCGGGAAACCAAAGAAAAGGCTTATGATAAACTGGCAAAGGTTAACCCGAAGGTAGGCTACCCAGATCATTGGAAGGATTTTTCGACCCTTACCATTGATCGCGGGCCTTATGCTTTAAATGTAATGCGGGCCAATACCTTTTGGCACAAATACGAGGCTAATAAATTAGGCAAACCGGTTGACCGTACCGAATGGGATATTACACCGCAAACCTATAATGCTTATTATAACCCATCAAATAACGAGATCGTACTGCCCGCCGCACAATTTCTTATCCCGGGCATAAAGGATGAAGATGTTGACGATGCTGTAGTTTATGGCTATGCAGCGGCATCAACCATAGGCCACGAAATGACCCATGGCTTTGACGATGAAGGCCGCCAGTTTGATGCAAAGGGAAACTTGAAAGAATGGTGGCAACCACAAGATTCTGTTAAATTTACGCAGCGTGCCAAAATGCTTATCAACCAGTTTAACGGTTACACCATTTATGGCCTGCATGTAAACGGCAAAGCTACCCAGGGTGAAAACATAGCCGATCTTGGTGGTATTGTTATCGGCCTTGATGCCTTTAAGAAAACGGATCAGTATAAAGAAGGAAAATCAATAAACGGTTTAACACCTGTACAAAGGTTCTTTTTAGGGTACTCGTTGGGCTGGCTTGGCCAGGAAAGGAAAGAAGCGTTATCAAGCCAGATCCTGACCAATGAACACGCCCCCGGCTTTATGCGGGTAAACGGGCCATTTACTGATGTCCCCGAGTTTTATGAAGCCTTCCATATTAAAAAAGGCGATAAAATGTGGCTTGATCCGGATAAACGGGTAAAGATCTGGTAAACATCAGATACTCCAAAAGAACACGCTATTTAAAGGCAGGGATTTTTCTCTGCCTTTTTATTTTTATTTAAACGCCTTTTTACAAACCAACAACATTATTTTACATAAACTTGTAAATTGAAATACACTATTAAGTCTATAGTTTTAAGTCTGACCCTAAAAAATATAAACTGACTAAAAAACCGATTTGATAACAGGGGACTAATAACCAGCAACATGAACGATCAATTTTACCTGCAATTATTTGATAAACATAAGCATGTTGAGGCGGTGCCATCTAATAAAGAAATTACCGCCTGGGCACTGCAGGTTATCCGCTTATTGTTTCCGGAGCAGTCCAAGCAGGATTTTAAGACACTTGACCAGCTAAAGGCAGAGTTTAAAAAGCTTGAGAATGAATTGTGTGTGGTAATGAGTGCCACCAAAGCCTGTGAAGGCTGTAATAATGAACAGCTCTCAAGGTCTGTTTTTGAACAGCTGCCTGTATTATATCAATTGCTGAATACCGATATCCGCGAGATTTTTGAAGGCGACCCTGCTGCCCGTACTGAATTTGAGGTAATAAGAACATACCCCGGCTTTTTCGCCATTTCTTTTTACCGCCTAGCCCATATTTTATACAAACATAATGTGCCTCTGCTGCCAAGGATCCTAACTGAATACGCCCATACAAAAACCGGGATTGACATCCACCCGGCTGCCGAGATTGACGAGTACTTTCATATTGACCACGGCACAGGGATAGTTATTGGCGAAAGCTGTATAATTGGTAAGCATGTAAAGCTTTACCAGGGTGTTACTTTGGGTGCATTAAGCGTTGACAAAAGCATGGCCTTCACTAAAAGGCACCCCACGGTTGAAGATTATGTTGTTATCTATTCAGGTGCTACAATACTGGGAGGAGAGACAACTATAGGGCACCACAGCACTATAGGAGGAAATGTTTGGCTTACCAAAAGCGTGAAACCCAATTCAACTGTTTATCATAAGCCGGCACTTATGGTAGTAAATAAAAATAAAGATTAAAAGCTATGGCTGGACTAATTGACCTGATAGGCAACACGCCTATGGCCGAAATACAAAGACTGAACCCTAATCCCAACGTTCGCATTTTTGCCAAACTGGAGGGAAACAACCCCGGGGGAAGCGTAAAAGACAGGGCCGCACTGAATATGATAAGAAGCGCCATTGAGCGGGGCGACATAAAAAAAGGCACCCGGTTAGTGGAGGCTACCAGCGGAAATACAGGCATTGCCCTGGCAATGATTGCCAGTTTATACGGCCTGGAAATTGAGCTGGTGATGCCCTCAAACTCTACCAGGGAGCGCACCCTAACCATGGAAGCTTTCGGCGCAAAAGTAACCTTGCTTGAAGGCATTGAACTTTGCCGCGATTACGCCGAAGAAAAAGGCGCAACCGGCTATTATTTCTTGCTGAACCAGTTTGCTAACCCCGACAACTACCTCGCTCATTATAAAACTACGGGCCCCGAGATCTGGCGTGATACCGAAGGGCAGATAACCCATTTTGTAAGCGCAATGGGAACTACCGGCACCATTATGGGTAATTCAAGATATTTTAAAGAGATAAACCCCAGCATACAAATTGTGGGTTGCCAGCCGACCGAAGGCTCATCCATTCCCGGAATTCGCCGGTGGCCGGTTGAATATCTGCCTAAAATATTTGAGCCGGAACGTGTGGACAGGGTTTTGGATATCTCTGAGGAAGAGTCTGTTCAAATGGCCCGCAGGCTGGCCAAAGAAGAAGGAATTTTTGCCGGCATGAGCAGCGGCGGCGCAATGGCGGCAGCAATAAAAGTCGCAAATGAGCTAACCGAAGGCACAATTGTATTTATTTGCTGCGACAGGGGCGACAGATATTTGAGCAGCGCACTGTTTGGATAGATTATATACTTCGCTGCAACCTTTTCCAACACAATACATATATTTGCCACATGACTAAAGAACAGATCCAGGATTTAAGGGATAGAGTAACTTCCCTGAGGAGGCATCTTTGACATCGACAAGAAACTCGATGCCCTGCAATTGGAACAAGAAATAACCATTGGCCCACATTTT
>Ga0193702_1000506_pt1 | contig 12779 bp, 8 predicted proteins | sample U3a1metaG_FD_143060 | JGI IMG/M metagenome (GOLD analysis project Ga0193702, IMG submission 143060) | Soil microbial communities from a riparian zone of the East river system, Colorado, United States - U3a1 | ecosystem: Environmental > Terrestrial > Soil > Riparian zone | place: USA: East River... | reverse complement strand
CCTAATGTAATGGCATTTACAGGGAAGATGGTATCGTCACCATAGATCAACGGGTTCAAAACAAGCTCTTCAGTAGTTTTTTGTACAAACTCATATCGGGTATAGATGTCGAGTTTTTTTAGCCGGAGATCCCCCTCAAATAAGGCAGAGTTATCCCCTTGTTGCCCACGGATTTTATTCAATCCCCATAACGCCGTGGCATTAAATGTTTTCTGATCGCCTAAAGGAAGGCTGTAAGTAGCTGATGCAGTGGTACGATAAATGTTTTCGTCCGGACTAAGCGCTTCCGGGCTTTTAATAAATGCATGAGATACTTGCAGCGCCCAGTTTGCTGATGGATTATAGTCGAGCCGGGTACTCCAGGAATCAAAGCGTGGCTTATCAAAATTGTAACGATCCTCGCCTGGCTCCCGACCTGTAAATGAGGAACCTTCAATTTTAAATTTATCATACCTGAAACCAAGGGTGGCAACTCCAAACGTAATATGTGTAGCATCAGACCAATGATGGCTGATCGGCGCGTCGGGATCAGACATTGCCGAAGGGCGGTGCATAAATGCAACAGGCCCTATTGCCGGTTCGCCTGGGTAACCCACATATAAACTCAAATCTGTCTTTTTGGAGAATGCATATGTGTAATTTGCTGCAACTTCCGAGAACAGGTCATGCGGGTGTTGCCTGTCAACCAAAGGTTTTCCTTTCCAGCTCTCGCCGGTTTGGAATAATAATGGGTATCCGTAACCTTGTTCCGTTAATGGATCTAATGACATCATTAGATTTAAACTCAGCAGGCCATTTTTGCCAACGGGCCGTTGCGCCATTCCCATAAACCAGTTAGGTGCATCAACCTTACTGCCTCCGCGGCTGCCTTTGTTTGCAAAATCCTGGTTGGTATACCTGAAAGAAACATTGCCATGCAGCATATACATCCATTTACCCCCATGCAGCATAAAACCATACATAGGTGAAGCATCAGGCAGCCAGCTGGTGCCCGATCCGTTACGGCCCATAGGCAGGTTTTTTGACTGGGCACTGCTCATCATATCCATCCCGCCCATATCCATTGAACCACTACTCATATCCATACCTGCCATATCATCCTTTTTTGCAGGCAGTTTCTTTTTTTTATTCGTTTTGGATTTAGCTGTATCCTTCATCATCATATGATGATGTTTGGAAGTATCGCTCATATCCATTTTTTGCTGCGCCAAAGCAGCGTGCATCGATCCAAAATACAGGATTGAAATTGTGAATAAATATTTCATATCGAAAATTTTAGATGGCTCGCCATCTTTATAATAAGATTTTATTGATTAAAGTTTTAAAAAGGACGAGAGCGTCCATGCCGTAAGAAAGCGGCAAAACTTTTATCAGATAAGAAGGGAACAGTTTTGAATAGATATAGCCTTGCCCGATCTTCCGGGTGGTGCGTTGCTTTCTTCCCACGAAGTATTTTGGAAAGTGGTAGTATGCAACAAGAAACCGGCAATTTCAAAATGACTGATCAATACAGCCGTTTGCTTATACTGAATATCAGTTATCGGCTTTATATTTTCCTTGATAATGTAGTTGCCGTGTTTTTTGCAACAATCGCAATCTTTTTTAGCAGCACAATTTTTCCCATCGCGATCCATAGACCGTGCCATATGCATGGCCGGTTTGGTAACTACGCCTTCGGCAGCGCAGTGTACTATGCAAACAAACATTCCTGTTGTTAGCAACAGGTAAAATGCTGTAATACTTTATATGGCTGCTTTTTTCATCCGGGAACAAAGTTACCTGTTAATGTAATACAGTTTTTATAGAATTATGTTTAAGAGTTATAGAATTTAGTTAATAAGCTGAGAGCAGACACTATTCTTAGATCTTTTTGAATTTGATCTGATTGTTTTGCTCCCATACACAAAGTGTTTTATTATCTGATAAGCTGATCGATTTTAGGAACCCTCCGGTGCCTGCAACTGTTACGTTTTTGTTTTTAAGAGAGATCAGTTTTAGCGTATCATTACTTTGAAGCGCTATTAAGGTGTTGTCTGTGTTTGTTCCCGAGATACTGCATATTCTTCCCTTTCCAATATAAATTTCGGGTTTGCCGGGTTCTGCGTAATATATTATTCCCTTGCGCTGCCAGGTTGTTTGGACTGTATTAACATTACTAATAGTAACCCCGCCGCCATCCATAGGGCAGCCATTAAGCTTCCATGAATCCAGTCCCAGCTTTTCTGCGGCTGTAAAAGATTTACCGTTATTTATAGATGTTGCCAGATATAGGTCTCTTGATCCGTTTATCCAGTTCCTAAACATAATAACAACTTTGGAACCTTTTACTGCAATATTTGGCTTACAGCATTCACAAACATGCCCATCTGGTGAGTGGTAGGCCATTATGTTTTTTGACCAGCTAATTGCTTTGCCGGATAACGACGAAAAATAAATTTGATTATGACCGCCAGTCCGGGTATCCAGCCATGTTGCGTAAAAATTATCTTTATTATCTGATGCTATACTCATTAAACCTTCAGGTGCGCTTTTATTAAGGTCATTAACAGTTGTTCCCATGTCTTTCCATCTCTCAGCTTTGGGATCAAGCTTAAACCAATGAATGTTGCCTGCTTTATCCATGGCCGTAATAATGGAAAAGTTAGCAGAGCTTGCAATTTGCGGCCCTCGCGACATGCCCAGGTGCATTTCAGGTACTTTAGCAACCAACACCGGTTTTGAAAATGTAACGCCTCTATCGTTCGATGTAACGCAAAAAATTTCGTCCTGCCGTCCAAATACAACTCTTATAACTCCCTTATTGTCGCTGGCTATTTGTGGTTGTTGCCCCGTTGAAATGGTGTCATCTACAGGGATCGCCCATGATATTGTAAATAAAATGGCTATAGCAGCTATGATTGATAAAAGTATTTTTCTCATGGTTTAATTATAACGCCTTATTAGCCTCTTGATTACTTTTCAATTCCTATATTCTCACCGGCTTTGCTGCCTGCAGGATCAATATTCCAGCCGTTTACCAAAATATATGGCTCACCTTTGCCTGCATCTTTATTTTCATAGCTGCAATCAATGGTTCGGATTTCGCCCGGGGCTAAAGTAATGTAATTGTCCTCAAAAATAACCGGGAGAATATCTTCACCGCCTTTCTCTTTTAAAGCTCTTACATGTACAAAAAACGCAACTGATTTACCTGTATTGGTTATGGTAATCTTGTGTGAAGCTCTGGTAGTTGTTTTCGCTGATGACTGTTTTACGCTTAAGCTCGCCTTAGGCATACTTCCTAGTGTGCTATAATCAGTAAAAATGGATTGCGGCGTATAATACCAGGTTGATTTTTTCCAGTTCAGCTCATCCTTTTTGCCGGAGAGCCAGTACCAGTTGATACTTTCAATCTTGCCTTTTGCATTCTTTAGCTCCAACCGAACAAAATAAACATCGCTGAGGCCTTCAATTTGAGGTAAAGTAAAACATTCTTTTGTGCCGTCTTCTGCCACATCAGCAGTCGCTTCTTTAGTGTATTTTACCGTGCCGTTAAGGTTGTAAACAGTAGCTTTTACCTGCAAGCCAGTAAACGACTGCAATGTAGAATTAATAATATCAACCCCGTTTGATTTGTAAGAGTACATTACATGCAATGGCTCGAGCGATTTTTTCATGCCGAAATAAGTGCCGGCCGGATACAGGTAATAATCGTAAGTATGCCAGATCAGACTTGGCCATGGGTTGCTAAGCATCCATTGTACAACACCCGTTGCATTGTTGTATTTTTTCAGGCCATAACCTTCCATCATTGCACGGTGCCCTTCGTAGTTTTGAAGCTGGGCTTTTGCCAGGTAATCCATCATGTTTTCAGGCTTGCCATAACGGGCATACAATGCTGTATCAAAAATACGGGTATTACCAAACTGCATGGTGCCGCAATGGTACAGCCAATCGAGGCTTTTATTATTTATAGAGTCCTTTGGAAGGAATTTTATCAGGCTTTCATAAGGCGGGATAGAGGGGCCCGGGGAGATCTCTGTTGCAAAGCTCCAGGCACCGCCATATTTACCGGTATCGGCTTCCCAGTATGCGGGCGGAACCCAATCATATGGCCCGGCCATTTTAACGCCTGTAGGGCCCGAGATTTTCGAAGGGGTTTCATTGGCGCTGGCTATGGTTGGATTAGGCCATTTTAAGTCGGCCTCAATTGCCAGCCAGTCGGCTTCAACTTTTTTATCACGTGGCGGCATATCGCTGCCATTGAGCCAGGTAAGCATCGATGGCTTGTTGCGAAGCCAATACATAACGCTGCTGTCTGATGCCATGGCAACGCTTCTTTTGGCGGCATCCCATCTTTCGGGGTATTGCCACGCACCGCAACACATCCAGCCGGTCATAACTAGTAAGCCTTCCCGGTCGCAGATCGCGTAAAAATTGTCGTCTTCCAGCTTGCCTTCAGAGCGTACAATATTCATGTTCATGTCTCTAACCAGCTTTAGCTCCTGTTCCTGCCGTTCTGTTGACCTCCGCTGAAAAATATCCGGCGACCACGCCGCACCCCGCAGCATAATAGGTTTGCCGTTTATGATAAACTTCCTTGCTTTATTGTTATCTATCATTACCGATGATACCTGCCTGATACCGAAGTTTTCGGCAAGTTCATTGCTTAATTGGTTGTCGGTAAATAAGGAAAGCTCAATCCTGTTCAGCTCTGGTTTGCCATATTCCCATGGCCACCAGATGCGCGGGTTTTTAATGTTAAGCTGCAGATAGTTGGCAGCGCTAAAAGTTACCTGTTTCTTTTCGCGGGGCAACAAGTGTACCTTCTGTTCAAAGCTGATGTTGCCATTAATTTTGCCTTTTACTATCGCATTCTGCTCTTTGTCAGTATAGTTAACCGCCATTGCGTCAACCTCCAAGTGTGCTACAGCCAATGAAGGTAAATCGAATTTTGTAGTAACCAGCGGATATTCAACGCCCACCTTGCGGAAGGTTTTTATCTCTACATTATTAATGATGCCATTATTAAAATCGGGGGGGTAATGGATCCAATCGGCGTAATCAATGGCAAGGTCGCCGCCTCTTTTATTAGGGTCGAAGGGGCGTTTCACTTCAATAGCCAACACGTTTTGGCCGGAGTATTTTATGTATTTGGTAATGTCAAGTTCAATAATCCGGAATGGGCCGACAATTTGAGTTGAATCGGCAATTAGTTTTCCGTTAAACCAAACATTGGCTTTGTAGTTTACCCCCTGTAGCTTTAGTACTACATTTTTACCATTTTCAGATTCAGCGAGTTTAAATTCCTTACGAAACCACCAGGGCTTATCTAATCGTGCATCGTTTAGCTTCTCGAAATTTCTTCCATAAAACGGATCAAAGTCATATACTTTATTGGCAAGCAATCCTGCAATAACCGTGGTTGGCACGTTTATTTTGTACCATTTGGCTGTATTAAAATCAGCCTTTGAAATCCGGCTGCCCGTTGCTGCGTCAGTAACTGCCGATTGCATGTTCCAGTCGCTCTTTAACAGTAACCGGTAGTTTTCGGTGGCATCCTGGCTAAATGAATACCGGCTGGTAACACCAAGCAATACAAAAAGTATAAGTTTTTTCATTTTTTAAGTGTTGAATAAGGACTAAAGGACTGGTAAATAGCAGGTGTATCTATAATGGTTTACAATTTTAATAAAATAATAGCACAAACTTTTTTTCGTCACCTACTTTTTACGACCTTCGGCACTACAAATGCACTACTTATGAAAGCGATCTGTATTTTTTGCGGAGCCAATTTTAACGGCGACCCCTTGTTATTGCAAGCTATTGAGCAATTGGCGGAAGTTATGGTAAGCCGGAATATCACCCTGGTGTACGGCGGAGGTAAAGTTGGGGTAATGGGAATCCTCGCTGATGCTGTTTTAAACAGGGGAGGGAAGGCAATAGGGATTATTCCGCAGTTTTTAATGGATAAAGAAGTTGGCCACCGCGGCTTAACCGAATTGCACATAGTGGAGAACATGCACCAGCGCAAGCAGTTGATGAATGACCTTTGTGATGGAATAATTATGCTGCCCGGCGGCTTTGGCACACTGGAAGAGTTTTTTGAAGTTTTAACCTGGTTACAGCTGGGGTTACATACCCATCCCGTGGGAATACTAAATGTAAACGGATTTTACGATTTGCTATTAAAACAAATGGATGTTATGGTTGAACAAAAATTCTTAAAGCCTGCTAATCGTGCGCTGGTTTTAACATCAGGCGATGCTATTGAACTGGTAAACCTGATGGATAATATTGAAATTAAACCTGATGAGGTTTGGTTTAAGGACAGGAATTTAACGTAGATAAATCTGTTTGCTGTGCTGCCGCGAGTTTAGCGAAGCGTAACTCGTGGTGCGGCATTGCCGAAGCTTTCAGCTTCCACGTAAATTGCTTTAATATTTTATTCTGAGTTTAGTCAGGTAAGCTGAAAGCTTACCACATGTAATACCACGAGTTACGCTTTGCTAAACTCGCGGTAGCGGCGGTAAATCAAATAGCATCTGAAAATATTACTAACTAACCTGCTTCATAAACCTGTACAGCAAATAATACCCACCTGCCGCCACTACACTCAGCCCACATAATGCCCACCATAATAAGCTAAACCCCCCATAAGCTATTATCAAACCACCGATTAGCGGGGCAACCACCTGCGCGGCAGACCATGACATAGTGTACAAAGCAGCATACTCGCCACGGTTATATTCGGTTGAGCGGCTGATCCAGAACGTATTCATAAATGGCATGGCAAGCATCTCGCTAAATGTTATCAGCAAAACAATAAATATTGCCGCAGTCGTACTTGCCGGTAAAAATACCAGCAATACAAAACTGGCAGCGCCCATTAAAACGCCGGTAACTATATAAATTAAACCATGTTTTTTGCCTTCAAGATTATGGATCAGCACCATTTCAACAATACCTATAAGTATCCCATTTAATGCCATCAGGAAACCGATAAAACGCTCGCTAAAGTGCCATTGAATTTTATAAAACACAGGTTCCATTATAAAGAACTGGAAAAAACACATAGCAAAAAGTGTAGAGCACAAAATAAAAACCAGGTAAATTCCATCTTTGTAGGCAGATGTTTTGTTAATTCCATCTTCAATCTTTTTAATGGTATTTACTATGCTGGCCCTTGGCATTAATCGCAATAAAAATAGTGCTGCCAATATATTGGTAATGCCATCAACCCAAAATAACAGGTGATAATTTATTGATGCCAGTAAGCCGCCAATGCCTGCACCAACTGCCCAGCCTAAGTTAATAGCCAGCCGGTTTAGCGAGTAGGAACGTGTTTTGTTTTCAGCCGTGCTGTAATGGGCTATAGCCGTTGAGTTTGCAGGGCGGAATGATTCATTACAAAAGCTTAATACAAATGTGCCGAGGCTTACAGTTAAAAAGGTGTGCTGATAACCTAGGATCAAAAATAAGATACCACCGCTTAATAAGGCCCCAACCTGCAGATCGTAAAAGCCAAATTTATCTGTTAATTTACCGCCAACAAATGCACCACTAATTGACCCTACTCCAAACAAGCTCATGATGATACCTGCTTCAACAATGCTGAAATGCAATTGCCTGATGCAATAAATGCTCATAAACGGCACCACCATAGTGCCACTGCGATTAATGAGCATTACAATACTTAGGTACCAGCTGTTCCGTGAAAGTCCGCTATATGCTTGTTTGTATAATTGGAAAAAGGAGGTAAACATGGTTGCACAAAGATAATGTGCGGATGTGCGAATGTGAAGATGTGCGGATGTTTTTTTATTGATCAAACCTTATTCAAAACCTATCGAGTTGATCAATTGCTCTGTTTCATGAAAAGCTATAATTCTATCATCGGTAATGATATCTTTTGGCGTTATTAACTTTTTTAATGCTATACCATTTAATGATTTGCAACGACTTAAAGCTGTATATAGTTGTCCATTAACAAATGCGCCATTTCCTAAGTCAATGGCAACTTTTTCAAAGGTTAGACCTTGACTTTTATGTATTGTAATAGCCCATGCAAGTTTAATTGGAAACTGGGTAAAGGTCCCTTTTAATTCAGAAACAATTTTTCCATTACTATATTTATAAGCTCTATTTTCCCACGTTATTTTTTCTAATTTGTGAATACTGCCATTTTGCAACCGAATTTCAAGAATATTATCCGAAATAAATTCAATTTTAGCAATTGTTCCATTGACCCAATTTTTTGTAATATCATTTTTAACAAATATAACTTGTGAGTTCTTTTTAAGTTTCAATAATTTATTAGTGGGATAGCGGCTTTCTTTGAACTCACCCGTAATATCTGCTTCAAATTCAAATGTAGTATAAACCAATTCTTCAAGTCTTCTAATATTTTCAGAATTAGCAATGGAATTGCTTGAGGCCAACGTAATTACAAATTCATCATTTTTAGGAATATATGATGGATAATATCTCCTATTTAATTTTGCAAGTATATTCTCATTTTTCTCACAAATTCTTATGCTATCTAAAATTTCAACAAATTCGGTATCCTTATCTTGTCTATACGATTTTTTAAATTCAAAATATCCTGGATTAAGCTTTTTATAAGCAGGAGCATCAAAAAAGTATTTGCTTTTATAAATTTCTGTAAAGATTAGGTTGTCAACTTCATCCGTTTCGTCAGTAACAGGAGGTAATTGAAAAATATCCCCGACAAACAATATTTGTTTACCACCAAAAACTTTGTTGGGGTTACCTCCATTCTTTCTTAAAGAATAATCAATAGCTTCAAGAATATCAGACCTAAGCATTGATACTTCATCAATTACAATAGCTTGAGTTTCTTGAATGATTTTATAACGATCAGATTTTTTATCGAATTTTTTTATTTCATCATCTTCTGGCAATAACGCCTGTGTTGGAAATCTAAAAAAGGAGTGAATAGTTTGACCTTTAATGTTAATAGCAGCTATGCCTGTAAATGCACACATTAATAATTTCTTCTTCGTTTTAGAAGCGAAGTATTGAATAAAAGTTGATTTACCTGTTCCAGCTTTTCCGGTAATGAAAAAACTATTACTGCTATTTTCAATTTTTTTAAATAATTGAGAAACAATTACATCATTTTCGTATCCTTTAGGAAAATCCGAAAACTTACTGTATAAGTATGGTAGCTCTTCAGGCTCATCAAATATTGTTAATTGTGAAACATTATCGCACTCTATTCTTATGAGATATGTTAACTCGCCAAGATTATCTTTATATGGATTATCAACTGTAAGGTTTTTATCGTAGTGTGCCAGCATTTTTAAAATATTATTGCATTTGCTAGCAAATCTTTCGTAATGTTCAGCACTTTCTAATGTATGTTTTAATAAAAGGTCTTTTTTTATATCAATACCTATAAAACTTAAAAAAACATGAAATATATTTATTGAATCATTTATTTCTATATCTAGAAATGAGGAGAAATGCTGTGTGAAATTTTGAGGAAAATTGATGGGATATAAATCATTTTCTCTCCCATAATATAATTGAAATGCATAATCGCTTTTAAAAAGGCCGGTTGAATTATCGACCAATGGCGACTTTTTAAAATTTTCGATCCATTTCTTTTCTAAATTTTTTAAATCAGACATTTATTAAATGATGCCCTGGTAAGTGCATAAACGAAATTAAGAAATATAAAGTCTGATGAGATAGATTTGTCAACTTTTTAAAAGTTGACAAATCTTAGAAGGTTATTTGCCCTTCAAAAAGGAATAACAGATGGGGCGATAGAGTTTCTGTTTCTTAGCCAATGATCAGCTACAACCAATGCTGCCATTGCTTCAACTATAGGCACAGCACGTGGTACAACACAAGGATCGTGTCGGCCCTTACCCGAAATTTCGGCTGCATTGCCCTCGCTGTCAATAGTTGCCTGGTTATGCATAATAGTAGCAACAGGTTTAAAGGCTACTTTAAAATCAATTGGCATGCCGTTGCTTAAACCGCCCTGGATGCCGCCCGAATAATTGGTTAGCGTTCCAATCTCGCCTGAATGATTTTTAATAAAGATGTCGTTATGTTCTGATCCCCGCATTTCGCTGCCTGTAAAGCCGGAGCCATATTCAAAGCCATGTACTGCGTTAATGCTCAGCATTGCTTTGCCCAAATCGGCGTGGAGCTTATCAAATACTGGTTCACCTAAGCCTACCGGACAGTTTAGAATATGACAGCTTACTTTGCCGCCAACTGTATCACCCTGCTTGCGGATAGCATCAATGTATTCAATCATTTCCTCGGCCGTTGCCGGATCTGCACAGCGGACAATATTTTTTTCACGCTCATCAATAAATTCCTGCGCGCTTTTTATTTCCACGTTGGGTGCATCAATTTTACCTACGCTGCTTACGTGCGCTACAATTTCGATGCCCTGTGTTTTTAGCAGTAACTTTGCCAATGCGCCGGCTGCAACACGGGCTGCAGTTTCGCGGGCCGATGAGCGGCCACCGCCACGATGATCTCGGACGCCGTATTTGGTTTGATAAGTATAATCAGCATGTGAGGGGCGAAATACATCCACATTGTGGGTATAATCCTTTGATCGCTGGTCTTCATTGGGGATCAACATCGCAATTGGCGTACCGGTTGTTTTGCCTTCAAACACACCGGAAAGTATTTTAACCGTATCGCTTTCCTTACGTTGTGTAGTAATTTTTGATTGGCCCGGCTTGCGTTTATCAAGCTCACCCTGGATGTAATCCAAATCAACTTCCAGTTGCGATGGACAGCCATCAATAATTACCCCTATAGCCTCACCATGCGATTCGCCAAAAGTTGTTATCCTGAATAGTTGTCCGAATGAATTGCCTGCCATAATTGTTTTTTTGATTTTACCGATTTGTATTGTGATTACACTGATTATACCGTGATTTCACCGATTGATGAATGATTACACTGATTTCTTTTGAACGATAACTGCCTTTACCGCCTTTGTTGGTGTTGTCACCAACAAAAGGAGTTATACTATGTTTTGTATTAACCCAACTTGCTTTGGCGGTTATCTGTAATACACAAACTTAGTCCAACTTGTTGGTGACAACACCAACAAGGGCGGTGCTTCGTTCCTCGCAATGACAAGTTTATTAAACCTTTCGCCTTTTACCTTTATCCTTTCACCTATCCTTCAAAGCCTACCTTCTCCAAATCCTTCCAAAATGCCGGGTATGATTTTTCAACCACATCCGCATCTTCAACTTCTACCTCCGGGATCAGTAATGCCAGTGGTGCAAAAGCCATTGCCATCCGGTGATCATCGTAGGTATCAACAAATATACGTTCGGGGATCTGTTTTTCGCTGCAATCCAGTTTATAAACCTGTCCTTTTTCAATCAGCTTAACACCAATTTTGGCAAGTTCGTTTTGCAAAGCCTTTATGCGGTCGGTTTCTTTAATTTTTAAAGTTTCCAGTCCGGTAAACGTAGCTTCGTGTCCTAATGCCGCACATACCACAATAATGGTTTGGGCAAGATCCGGGCATTCCTTCAAATCAAAAATCTTGCGTGATATTGCTTTTACTTCTTTTTGCAGATATACGCCACCGTCTTTAAACTGCGAGGTAATCCCAAAGTTGGCCATTATCTCGGTTATAACGCTGTCGCCCTGTAAGCTGTATTGGGTTAGGCCGGGTAAAAACAGTTCCGCTTCATCTGCTAATGCCGCAATGGCGTACCAGTATGATGCTGCACTCCAATCCGGTTCAATATACAATGAAGTGGCTGTGAATTCCTGGTTTTTAATCGCTATTACGTTATCATTCCAGGTATGCTGAATGCCTGCTGTTTGCAGCATAGCCAACGTCATTTCAACATAAGGGCGCGAGGTTAGGTCGCCTTCAATATGCAATTCCAAACCAAAAGGCAACCGGGCAGCTATAAGCAGCAACGCAGTAATGTACTGGCTGCTTATATTTCCTTTTATACTGACCTTATTAGATTGCTGCACTAAGCTGCCTTTTAGTTTAATAGGAGGGAAGCCCTCGTTTTCAATATATTCTATTTGTGCACCCAACTCCCTCAAGGCTTCCACCAGGATCCCAATTGGGCGCTGTTTCATCCGCTCACTGCCGGTTAATATCACTTCATCATCCTGCAAGGTTAGATACGCAGTTAAAAAGCGCATAGCTGTACCAGCAGGACCGATGTTAATTTCGGATATGGGATGTTCGATTTCGGATTTGTTAATTCCAACAGCTTCTAATTTCTGATCTCTGACCTCTGCTCGCAAAATATTTGCCAGCAAAACCGCATCTGCTGCGTCTGATATGTTTTCAACCTTTACCTTGCCATTGCTTAGCGCTTCAATTATAAGTGCGCGGTTGCATTCACTTTTTGAACCGGTGAGCTGTATTGTGCCGTTTATTGATCTGCCTTTTTTGGTAAGGATGATGTTATGCTTCATTATAATAAGATCTCATGTAGAGACGCAGTGTTTTGCGTCTCCGGATAGATAATACTGAGACACGACGCATCGCGTCTCAGATTTGCCGGGTTGAATAAGATTACGCGTGCGTTAATTTGTCTGCCGCTTGTCCTGCTTCGTCTTTATTCATTATCTCAGTTTGTTTACGGATAGATTCAGCGTGGATCAGTTCCAGCAATTTCTCTGTAAAATCGGTGTTTAATTTCAAAGCTTTAGCGTAGTTGGTACGTTTGTTCAGGATTTCGTCCCAACGGTTAACCTGCAAAATAGTAATGTTATTATCTTTTTTGTAGTTGCCAATCTGTTCAACAATTTTC
>Ga0193702_1000505_pt1 | contig 12780 bp, 13 predicted proteins | sample U3a1metaG_FD_143060 | JGI IMG/M metagenome (GOLD analysis project Ga0193702, IMG submission 143060) | Soil microbial communities from a riparian zone of the East river system, Colorado, United States - U3a1 | ecosystem: Environmental > Terrestrial > Soil > Riparian zone | place: USA: East River... | reverse complement strand
ATCCGCTCGAGGTGGCCTTGCGCCGCAAGAAGGATTCTTCGATGCGGGTGGCGATCGAGCTGGTGAAGGACGGCAAGGCCCAGGCCTGCGTTTCGGCCGGCAACACGGGCGCCCTGATGGCGGTCTCGCGCTATGTGCTCAAGACCATGGCCGGGGTCGATCGCCCCGCCATCTGCTCGATCATGCCGAACCAGAACGACGGCCCGACCTATATGCTGGACCTGGGCGCGAACGTCGATTGCGAGCCGCACCACCTGCACCAGTTCGCGATCATGGGCGCGGTGCTGTTCTCGGCGATGGAAGGCAACAAGCGGCCGTCGATCGGCCTGCTGAACGTCGGCCACGAAGAGATCAAGGGCAACGAAGTGGTGAAGGCCACCGGCAAGCTGCTGCGCGCCGACCACGAACGCGGCGTGCTCAATTTCCACGGCAATGTCGAGGGCAACGATATCTTCAAGGGCACGGTCGACATCGTGGTCTGCGACGGCTTCGTCGGCAACGTGACCCTCAAGGCGATCGAGGGCCTGGCGCGCTTCTTCAAGAGCACCCTGACCGCCGAGTTCAAGCGCAACATCTTCACCATGCTCGGTGCGCTGATCGCCGGCGGCGCCATCAAGAACTTTTCCAACCGCATGAATCCCTCGCGCTACAACGGCGCCGGCCTGCTCGGCTTGCGCGGACTCGTGTTCAAAAGCCACGGCGGTGCGGATTCTTACTCGTTTGAGTGGGCGATCAAACGCTCGTTCGATGCGGCAAAATATAATGTGCAAGAGCAGCTCTCGACGATGATCGCCGAGCTGATGCCACGCACGCCTGACCCGGAAGCGCCAGGGCCAACCATTTCAGCAGGACGGCAGCAATGACCTTGTACAGCAAAATTATCGGCACCGGCAGCTACCTGCCGAAACAGCGCGTGAGCAATGCCGACATCACGGCGCAACTGGCCGCCAAAGGCATCGAGACCTCGGACGAGTGGATCTATTCGCGCAGCGGCATTTCCGCGCGCCACTACGCGGCGGTCGACCAGCATGCGTCGGACCTCGCGGTCAACGCCGCGCGCCACGCGCTTGAAATGGCCGGCAAGAAGCCGGAAGAGATCGACCTGGTGATCGTCGCCAGCTCGACCCCGGATTTCTACGGCAGCTTCCCGAGCACCGCCTGCATCGTCCAGCGCAAGCTCGGCATGACCAACAACAGCGCCGCGTTCGACGTGCAAGCCGTGTGCAGCGGCTTCGTCTACGCGGTATCGGTGGCCGACGCCTTCATCAAGTCGGGCGCTCACAAGAACGTGCTGGTGATCGGCGCCGAAGTATTTTCGCGCATCCTCAATTTCGAAGACCGCGGCACCTGCGTGCTGTTCGGCGACGGCGCCGGCGCGATCGTGATGACAGGCTCCGACACGCCCGGCGTGCTGGCCACCAAGCTGCATGCGGACGGCCGCCACGCCGACATCCTGTCGGGGCCGGGCAACCTGGCCGGCGGCGCGCTGGCCGGCAGCGGCTTCCTGTACATGGACGGCCCGGCGGTGTTCAAGCTGGCCGTGTCGGTGCTCGAGCAGGTCGCCAACGAAGCGCTGGAACACGCCGGCATGACGCCCGACCAGCTCGACTGGCTGATCCCGCACCAGGCCAATATCCGCATCATGAAGAGCACCGCCAAGAAGCTCAACCTGCCGCTCGAAAAGATGGTGGTCACGGTCGACCAGCACGGCAACACCTCGGCCGCCTCGATCCCGCTGGCGCTCGACATCGCGGTGCGCGACGGCCGCGTCAAGCCGGGCCACAACGTGTTGATGGAAGGCGTGGGCGGCGGCTTCACCTGGGGCGCGATCCTGGTGCGCATGTAACCCTTGATTGGAAGAACAGACCTCATGACAAATTTCGCATTCGTATTTCCGGGCCAGGGCTCGCAAGCGGTCGGCATGCTGGGCGGCTTCGCCGGCAACCCGGTGGTCGACCAGACCCTGGCCGAAGCGTCCGACGCACTCGGCCTCAACCTCGGCAGGCTGATCGCCGATGGCCCGAAGGAAGACCTCGACCTGACCACCAATACCCAGCCGGTGATGCTGACCGCGGCGGTGGCCGTGTACCGCGCCTGGATCGCGGCCGGCGGCGCGCCGCCGACGGTGGTGGCCGGCCACAGCCTCGGCGAGTATTCGGCGCTGGTGGCGGCCGGCGTGATCACGTTCAAGGACGCGGTGCCGCTGGTGCGCTTCCGCGCCCAGGCGATGCAGGAGGCGGTGCCGGTCGGGCAGGGCGGCATGGCCGTGATCCTCGGCCTCGACGCGGACGCGGTGCGCGCGCTGTGCGCGGAGGCCGCCGCGGCGCAGCCGGGCAGCGTGCTGGAACCCGTCAACTTCAACGAACCGACCCAGATCGTGATCGCCGGCCATACCGCGGCGGTCGACCGCGCGTGCGAGCTGGCCAAGGCCAAGGGCGCCAAGCGCGCCATGAAGCTGGCGGTGTCGGCGCCGTTCCATTCCTCGCTGCTGAAGCCGGCGTCGGACCGCCTGCGCGCCTACATGGCCGGGATCGAGTTCGGCGTGCCCAAGATCGGCTTGATCAATAACGTCGACGTGGCTATCCTGAACGATCCGGCCGGCATCAAGGAGGCGCTGGTGCGCCAGGCCGCCAGCCCGGTGCGCTGGGTCGAAACCATGCAGAAAATGGCGGCCGACGGCATCACCCAGGTGATCGAGTGCGCGCCCAGCAAGGTACTGATCGGCATGGCCAAGCGCATCGATGCGCGGCTGGCCGGCGACGCCATCGTCGACCAGGCCTCGCTCGAGCGGGTGCTGGACGCATCCAGGCAATAAGCTCTCACCACAAGACTAGCGTACAAGGACAAGCATGAACCTGGAAAATCAAGTCGCCCTGGTCACCGGCGCATCGCGCGGGATCGGCCAAGCCATCGCCCTCGAACTGGCGCGCCAAGGCGCCACCGTGGTCGGCACCGCCACCACCGAAGCGGGCGCCGCCGCCATCTCCGGCTACCTGCAAGAGTTCGGCGGCAAGGGCCTGGTGCTGAACGTCACCGACGCGGCCGGCTGCGCCGCCACGGTCGACGAGGTACAGAAAAGCTACGGCAGCCTGTCGATCCTGGTCAACAACGCCGGCATCACCCAGGACCAGCTGGCCATGCGCATGAAGGACGAGGAGTGGGACAGCGTGATCGCCACCAACCTGAGCGCGGTCGGCCGCCTGTCGCGCGCCGTCCTGCGCGGCATGATGAAAGCCAAACATGGGCGTATTATTAACATCACGTCGGTGGTAGGATCGTCGGGCAACCCCGGCCAGATGAATTACGCGGCCGCCAAGGCGGGCGTGGCGGGCATGAGCCGGGCGCTGGCGCGCGAGATCGGCAGCCGCAACATCACGGTCAACTGCGTCGCCCCCGGCTTCATCGATACCGACATGACCAAGGCCCTGAGCGCGGAGCAGCACGCCGCCTTGCTGACCCAGATTCCGCTGGCGCGTTTGGGCGCGCCGGAAGACATCGCCCACGCGGTGGCGTTCCTGGCCAGTCCCCAGGCCGCCTACATCACGGGCGCCGAGCTGCACGTGAACGGCGGCATGTTTATGAATTGATGTTGAATTTGGTCGGAATCGGGCGCATTGGGCGGGGGCGCTCAGCCCATTTCCGGCATATTCTCATCTTTTAGCAGTAGTTTCGGTAGCGTTAGCGTCGCACGCCGAAATTCGTTTACCACCGCGCAAACCTGATAAAATGCGCGCACTTTCCGTAACACACACAATGGAGCCATAACATGTCGGATATCGAACAACGCGTTAAAAAAATCGTCGCTGAGCAACTGGGCGTTGCAGAGGTAGACATCAAAATCGAATCCTCCTTCGTTGACGACCTCGGCGCGGATTCGCTCGACACCGTCGAACTGGTGATGGCACTGGAAGACGAATTCGAAATGGAAATCCCGGACGAGCAAGCGGAAAAGATCACGACCGTGAAACAGGCGATCGACTACGCTACGGCGCACGTCAAGGCTTAAGTTTTTGCGTCTGATTGCATCCGGGAGAATCGCTTGAGCCGTTCACGAAACCGTCGTGTCGTCATCACCGGCCTGGGCTGCGTGTCACCGATCGGCAACACCATTGCCGAGACGTGGAGCGCGGCGCTGGCCGGCAAGTCGGGCATCGCCAACATCACCAAATTCGACGCGCAGCCGTTTTCGACCCAGTTTGCGGGCGAGGTCAAGGGTTTCAACATCGAGGATTACATCCCCGCCAAGGAAGCCCGGCATATGGATAGCTTTATCCATTTCGGCATGGCGGCCGGGATCCAGGCGCTGCAGGACTCCGGCCTGGTCGTCACCGACGCCAATGCCGACCGCATCGGCGTGATCGTCGGTTCCGGCATCGGCGGCTTGCCGCTGATCGAAGAGACCAAGGAAGAGTACGACAAGCGCGGCCCGCGCCGCATTTCGCCTTTCTTCGTGCCGGCCTCGATCATCAATATGATCTCGGGCAACCTGTCGATCAAGTACGGCCTGCGCGGCCCCAACCTGGCGATCGTCACCGCCTGCACCACCGGCCTGCACTGCATCGGCGCGGCCGGCCGCCTGATCGAATACGGCGATGCCGACGTGATGATCGCCGGCGGCGCCGAGTCGACCATCTCGCCGCTGGGCCTGGGCGGCTTCGCCTCGGCGCGCGCGCTGTCGTCCCGCAACGACGATCCGGCCACCGCCTCGCGTCCCTGGGACCGCGACCGCGACGGCTTCGTGCTGGGCGAGGGCGCGGGCGTGATGGTGCTCGAAGAGTACGAACACGCGAAGGCGCGCGGCGCGACCATCTACGCCGAGCTGCTCGGTTTCGGCATGAGCGCCGACGCCTACCACATGACCTCGCCGGTCGAAGATGGCAGCGGCGCCAGCCGCTGCATGGTGTCCGCGCTGACCAATGCCGGCATCAATATCGACCAGGTCAACTACGTGAACGCGCACGGCACCTCGACCCCGCTGGGCGACGTCGCCGAAGTGCAGGGCATCAAGAAGACCTTCGGCGCCCATGCCGGCAAGCTGGTGGTCAACTCGACCAAGTCGATGACCGGCCACCTGCTGGGCGGCGCCGGCGGCCTGGAAGCGGTGTTCACGGTGCTGGCGATGCATCACCAGATCTCGCCGCCCACCATCAACCTGTTCAACCAGGACCCGGCGTGCGATCTCGATTTCTGCGCCAACAGCGCGCGTGAAATGAAGATCGACGTCGCCGTCAAGAACTCGTTCGGCTTCGGCGGCACCAACGGTACTTTGGTATTCGGTAAAGCCTAATCGCGGAACCAAGCTGCGCCCACCCTTGTCCTAAGGGTGGGCGTCCTGATTTGCCCGGTCCCCTGAGGCCGGCCCGCCTGCAGTAGCTCCCTTGTTCATGATGCCGATTGCCGTTTCTGCCATCGTCGCGCCCTCACGCCTGCTGCGCGCGGCGCTGGTCCTGTACGCCGCGCTGCAGCTGGGCGCCGGGCTGGCCGCGGCCTGGGCGCTGGCGGCCGCCACGGGTGGGCCGATCGCCGCCTGCTGCGCCGCGGCCGCCGGCGCGGCCCTGCGCGCCTGGGCCGGCGCCTGCACCAGAACCACGCGCCGGATTGACATTTCTGGAGTCGGGGAGCTGCGCCTGACGGTACAACTGGACCTGTGCGCCGCGCCTGCGCGCGGCGTGCCGGTGCGGCTGGCGCCCGGCTCGACGCTCTGGCCGCAGCTGCTGTTGTTGCGGCTGCGCGCCGAGGATGGCGCGCTCACGGTGCTGGCGGTATTGCCCGACAGCGTAGGGCCCGGGCAATTCCGGGCGCTGGCGGTGGCGCTGCGCGCCATTGCCGGACGGGACAATTCATTTTTCGGGAAAAATAAAATACTTTGAACTTATTGCAGCCGGCCAACTCTTAAAACACAGGGACGCGCCGACGCCGCAGCCAACGGGACATGGTTCAGTGACGACAGAACGCGAGTGTGATCAGCTGCTGGTGGAGCGCGTCCAGGGTGGCGACCGGCAGGCGTTCGACCTGCTGGTGGCCAAGTATCAGCGCCGGCTGCTGCGTCTGGTGTCGCGGCTGGTGCACGATCCGGCCGAGGCGGAAGACGTGGTGCAGGAGACATTTATCAAGGCGTACCGGGCCCTGCGGCACTTCCGCGGCGATTCGGCATTTTATACCTGGTTGTACCGGATCGGCGTTAACACGGCCAAGAATTTTCTCGTCACACAGGGCCGGCGTGCGCCGACCTCGACCGAGGCCGATGCAGAGCGCGCCGAAGCGTTTGACGATGCGGACAGTCTGCGCGACATCAACACGCCGGAGTCCATGTTGGCGAGCAAGCAGATTGCCTACACGGTCAATGCCGCGATGGAAGCGCTGCCGCTGGAATTGCGGACCGCGATCATCCTGCGCGAAATTGAAGGCTTGAGCTATGAAGAAATTTCCGAGGTCATGGCTTGTCCAATAGGGACCGTGCGCAGCCGGATTTTCCGGGCGCGCGAAGTGATTGCCGAAAAATTGAGGCCTTTACTCGATTTGCCGATTGACAAGCGACGCTAGGTGTAGCGATGATCGCATTGTTCGGTAACTTTTTGATCACACACCTCCTGTGATGGAATTTCGATGGACACGCACAAAAAAATCCGCGAGCACATTTCCGCCCTGGCCGACGGTGAACTGCCGACCGCCGACATCGAACTGGCGTTTGCGGCCCTGCACGCGGCCGATGGCCACCGGGCCTGGGTCACCTACCACCGCATCGGCGACGTGTTGCGCGCCCAGTCCACGCCCGAGCTGTCGGACGACTTCAACGCGCGCCTGGCCGAACGGCTGGCGCGCGAGCCGGCGCACGCCAAACGCCCGAGCGGCGCGGCCGAGCCCGACGCCAAACCGGCGGTCGCCACCGTCCCCTGAACCGGCCGCCGGCCGCGGCGTCGGGCGCGACCGCCGCCACGTCGCCCCCCGCGCCGCGACAAGCTTTGGATTTTCGCTTACCATTGCGTCAATCCGGCCCAGACCTACCATCCCATGACCATCAAATTTTTCGCTGGCAGCACCATTCTGTCCCTCTTGCTGATCGCCGGCGCGGCCACCTTCAGCGGCCCGTCGACCCTGGCGGCGCCCCCCACGGCCCCGCTGGTGACCGGCTTGCCCGATTTCACCGACCTGATCGACAAGGTCGGCCCGGCGGTCGTCAATATCCGCACCACCGAGAAAGTCAAGCCGGGCCAGGCCGGCCCCGGCGAGGAAGAGATGCAGGAATTCCTGCGCCGCTTCTTCGGCCAGCAAGTGCCGCGCCCCAGCCCCAGCCCGCGCGGCCGCAAGGCGCCCCAGCCGCAGGAAGAGGAAGTCCAGCGCGGGATCGGCTCCGGCTTCATCATCTCGGCCGACGGCTTCGTACTGACCAACGCCCACGTGGTCGACGGCGCCGACGAGGTGATCGTCACGCTGACCGACCGCCGCGAATTCAAGGCCAAGGTGCTGGGCTCGGACCAGCGTTCCGACGTCGCCCTGCTGAAGGTCGACGCCACCAACCTGCCGCGCCTGATGGTGGGCGACTCCGGCAAGATCCGGGTCGGCGAATGGGTGATCGCGATCGGCTCGCCGTTCAACCTCGAGAACACGGTCACCGCCGGCATCATCTCGGCCAAGTCGCGCGACACCGGCGACTACCTGCCGCTGATCCAGAGCGACGTCGCGGTCAACCCCGGCAACTCGGGCGGGCCGCTGATCAATATGCGCGGCGAAGTGATCGGGATTAACTCGCAGATCGCGACCCTGTCCGGCGGCTACAACGGCATCTCGTTCGCGGTGCCGATCGACGAGGTGATGCGGGTCGCCGACCAGCTCAAGAAGACCGGCAAGGTCACGCGCGGCCGGCTCGGCGTGCAGATCGGCGACGTCAGCAAGGAAGTGGCGGAGTCGCTCGGCCTGGGCAAGGCGCGCGGGGTCGAGGTTTCGCTGGTGGAGGCCGGCGGCCCGGCCGAGAAGGGCGGCATCAAGGTCGGCGACATCATCCTCAAGTTCAACGGCACCGCGATCGATCGCGTGGCCGACCTGCCGCGGCTGGTGGGCGCGACCGCGATCGGCAGCCGCGCGCTGGTGACCGTGTGGCGCAAGGGCCAGCAGCAGGATATCCCGGTCAGCATCGTCGAACTCGAGGACGACAAGGGCGCGCGCAAGGCGCCGCCCAAGAAGCCGAAGCCGGAACAGTCGCCGAATGCGCTCGGGCTGCACGTGACCGACCTCGGCGAGGCGCAGCGCAAGGAGCTCAAGCTCGATGCCGGGGTGCTGGTCGAAGCCAGCGAGGGCGCGGCCGCGCGCGCCGGCCTGCGCGCCGGCGACGTGCTGCTGCAGCTCAATAACGTGGACGTCAAGGACGCCAGGCAGTTCAACGCCATGGCCGCCAAGCTCGATCCGAAGAAGAGCGTGGCGATCCTGGTGCGGCGCGACGACACCACCCAGTACGTGGTGATCAAGCCGCGCCAACAATAACGTCGTTCCCGGGCAGGCGGGAACCCATAGCGTTTCCGCGACGCCGACGCGCTATGGGTTCCCGCCAAGGGGGGCGCCAAGCCCGGGAACGACCGGAGTTCGACTGCCTATGCACTTCACCCTCTACGCGCGCAGCTACTGCCACCTGTGCGACGACATGCTGGCCGCGCTCGACGCGCTCCAGACCGACGCCTGCCGCTTCACGGTCGAGGTGATCGACGTCGACGCCGACGCGGCGCTGGTGGCCCGTTTCGACGAGCTGGTGCCGGTACTGTTCGGCGACCTCGCCCAGCCCGAGCTGTGCCACTATTTCCTCGACGAGGCGGCGGTGCGGCGCTGCCTCGCCACGGGCAATGCCGCCTAATTGTTGTATTTGTGGCAAATTTTGTCGGATTTTCAAGCTGTCTCCATTGAAACTGCGCCTGAAAACCGCACATCGGCCTGGCGTGCTCCTCATAAGCCGGGCTTTCTACCCTGAAATCCGGTAAAATGAGCGGTCGGAAAAGCCACTGTTCCCGCACACAGCTTCTCCCGCTAGATAAGGCGCTCGCCTGGGGATTGCCATGCCCCCCTCGGAGCGCCTTTTTCGTATGGCGCCGGCATCGTTGCGGCGCCCCTCCACCTGGTTTTGAATTTGTTAATGAACAACATACGTAACTTCTCCATCATCGCCCACATCGATCACGGCAAATCGACGCTGGCCGATCGCATCATCCAGATTTGCGGCGGCCTGTCCGACCGCGACATGGAGGCGCAAGTGCTCGATTCGATGGACCTGGAGCGCGAGCGCGGCATTACCATCAAGGCCCAGACCGCCGCTTTGCATTACAAGGCGCGCGACGGCCAGCTGTACAACCTGAACCTGATCGATACGCCCGGCCACGTCGACTTCAGCTACGAGGTGAGCCGCTCGCTGTCGGCCTGCGAAGGCGCGCTGCTGGTGGTCGACGCCTCGCAGGGGGTGGAAGCGCAGACCGTGGCCAACTGCTACACGGCGCTCGACCTCGGGGTCGAGGTGGTGCCGGTGTTGAACAAGATCGACTTGCCGCACGCCGATCCGGCCAACGCGATCGCCGAGATCGAAGACGTGATCGGGATCCACGCGGCCGACGCCGTGCACTGCTCGGCCAAGACCGGCCTCGGGGTGGAAGACGTGCTCGAGTCGCTGATCGCCAAGGTGCCGCCGCCGAAGGGCGATCCGGACGCGCCGCTGCAGGCCCTGATCGTCGACTCCTGGTTCGACAACTACGTCGGCGTGGTGATGCTGGTGCGCGTGATGAACGGCACCCTGAAGCCGAAGGAAAAGATCTTGCTGATGGCTTCCGAGTCGCAGCAGCTGGTCGAGAGCGTCGGCGTGTTCAGCCCCAAATCGCTGGCCCTGCCGCAGCTGTCGGCCGGCCAGGTCGGCTTCGTCATCGCCGGCATCAAGGAACTCAAGGCCGCCAAGGTCGGCGACACCGTGACCCACGCCGCCAAGCCGGCCGCGGCGCCGCTGCCCGGCTTCAAGGAAGTCCAGCCGCAGGTGTTCGCCGGCCTGTTCCCGGTCGAGGCCAACCAGTACGACGCGCTGCGCGACTCGCTCGAAAAGCTCAAGCTCAACGACGCCGCCCTGATGTACGAGCCGGAAGTGTCGCAGGCGCTGGGCTTCGGCTTCCGCTGCGGCTTCCTCGGCCTGCTGCACATGGAGATCGTGCAGGAGCGCCTCGAGCGCGAATTCGACATGGACCTGATCACCACCGCGCCGACCGTGGTGTACGAGGTGATCCTGCGCGACGGCAGCATGGTCAAGGTCGACAACCCGTCCAAGATGCCGGACCCGTCCAAGATCGAGGAGGTGCGCGAGCCGATCGTCACCGTCAACCTGTACATGCCGCAAGAGTACGTGGGCTCGGTGATCACCCTGTGCATCGGCAAGCGCGGGGTGCAGATGGACATGAGCTACCACGGCCGCCAGGTCAAGCTGGTCTACGAGATGCCGATGGCCGAAATCGTGCTCGACTTCTTCGACAAGCTCAAGTCGACCTCGCGCGGCTATGCCTCGATGGACTACGAGTTCAAGGAATACCGCGCCTCCGACGTGGTCAAGGTCGACATGCTGATCAACAGCGAAAAAGTCGATGCGCTGGCGATCATCGTGCACCGCGCGAACAGCCAGTTCCGCGGGCGCCAGGTGGCGGCCAAGATGCGCGAACTGATCCCGCGCCAGATGTTCGACGTGGCGATCCAGGCGGCGATCGGCGCCAACGTGATCTCGCGCGAGAACGTCAAGGCGCTGCGCAAGAACGTGCTGGCCAAGTGCTACGGCGGCGACATCAGCCGCAAGAAGAAACTGCTCGAGAAGCAAAAGGCGGGCAAGAAACGCATGAAACAGGTGGGCTCGGTCGAGATCCCCCAAGAAGCATTCCTGGCAATCTTACAAGTGGACGATAAATGAACCTGCAAGTCATCCTGGGCAACTTTGCATTGATCCTGTTCGTACTGATGGTCGTCACCGGCATCATCTGGTTCCTCGACGTGTTTTACCTGGCCCGGCAGCGCCGCGCGGCGGCCGACCAGGCGCTGGCCGCCTTCGACGCCCGCAACAGCAAGCTGACCGCGGACGGCATCAAGGTCGACAACACCAGCCGCCACGCGATCGAAGCGGCGCTGCTGCGCCAGCCGACCTGGATCGAGTATTCGGGCAGCTTCTTCCCGGTGATCGCGCTGGTGTTCTTCCTGCGCTCCTTCCTGTACGAGCCGTTCAAGATCCCGTCCAGCTCGATGGTGCCGACCCTGCTGGTGGGCGACCTGATCCTGGTGAACAAATTCACCTACGGCATCCGGCTGCCGGTGCTGAACAAGAAGATCATCGACGTCGGCGATCCCCAGCGCGGCGATGTGATGGTGTTCAAGTACCCGAAGGACATGAGCCAGGATTACATCAAACGCGTGATCGGCGTGCCGGGTGATAAAATAACCTATGAAAACAAGCGCTTAACCGTCAACGGCCAGGCGGTGGACTACACCCCGATGGACGATTACCTGGAAGACGAAAGCCTCAAATACGACAAGCAGTTCATGGAAAAATTGCCAAATGTGCCACACCGCATCCTGGTCCGGGATGGCAAGCGGGCGGTGGACCTGGCCACGGTGGATAATTTCCCCAACCGCGACGCCTGTGTCTACGCGTACGAGAAATTTACTTGTACCGTACCCGAAGGCAATTACTTTATGATGGGCGACAACCGCGACAACAGCGCCGACAGCCGCTACTGGGGCTTCGTCCCCAACCAGAACATCGTCGGCAAGGCGTTTTTCGTGTGGATGAACCTGGGTAACCTGAAGCGTATTGGCGGCATACACTAAGTCTGGAAGGGATGGCACATGCAAGGATCGAAGCGGGGTTTCATTGGCGCCCAGCGCGGCATTTCACTGACCGGGCTGATTTTCGTGCTGGCGGTGCTCGGCGCGCTGCTGGTGTTCGGCGGCAAGGTCTTGCCGACCTTTACCGAATACCGCGCGGCGCTGGACGGCATCAAGAACGCCAAGGCCACCAGCGGCAGCAACCGCGAAATGCAAATGGCATTCGACAAGACCGCCGACATCAATGACATCAAGGCGATCGCCGGGCGCGACCTGGTCATCAGCAAGGAGACCGGCGAAACCGAAATCAGCTTCGCCTACGAAAAACGGATCCCGATCGCCGGCAACGTCAGCCTGCTGATCGACTACGCGGGCACCACCGACAAGAGCGGCCGCGTGGGCGCCAAGCCGGCGGCGCCCGCCCAGTAAGGCGGATCAACCATAGACTCGACAATGAATCTTCAGTTATTGCAAACGCGCTTAGGTTACACGTTCCAGGATGCTGGCCTGTTGCAGCAAGCCTTGACGCACCGTAGCCATAGCAGCCTGCATAACGAAAGGCTGGAGTTCCTGGGCGACTCGATCCTGAACTGCGTGGTGGCCTCGGTGCTGTACGAGCGCTTCGCCGCGATCGACGAGGGCGACCTGTCGCGCCTGCGCGCCAACCTGGTCAAGCAGCAGTCGCTGTACGAGATCGCCCAGAAGCTCGAGCTGTCGCAGTTCCTGCGGCTGGGCGAGGGCGAGCTCAAGTCGGGCGGCTTCCGCCGGCCCTCGATCCTGGCCGATACGCTCGAAGCGCTGCTGGGCGCGATCTTTCTCGATGCGGGCTTCAATGCGGCGCGCGACGTGATCCGCGCCTTCTACATCCCGATCCTCGATTCGGTCGACCCGCGCACCCTCGGCAAGGACGCCAAGACCCTGCTCCAGGAATTTTTGCAGAGTAAAAAAATCTCGCTGCCG
>Ga0193702_1000504_pt1 | contig 12854 bp, 7 predicted proteins | sample U3a1metaG_FD_143060 | JGI IMG/M metagenome (GOLD analysis project Ga0193702, IMG submission 143060) | Soil microbial communities from a riparian zone of the East river system, Colorado, United States - U3a1 | ecosystem: Environmental > Terrestrial > Soil > Riparian zone | place: USA: East River... | reverse complement strand
TTTTTACCCGATGTTATTCAGTACAAAAACGGAGCGAAGGAAAAACGCGATGGCAAAAAACCAACCGTTTTACTGGTGGAGGATAATGACGATTTCAGGTTTTACATTAAAGATAATTTAAAGGCTGCTTTCAATATCATTGAGGCCGAAAATGGTAAAAAAGGATGGCAAAAGGCGCTGGCGCAGCACCCCAATTTAATTGTGAGTGATATCAGTATGCCCGAAATGAACGGTATTGACCTGTGCATGAAGATAAAGAACGATACCCGGACCTCCCATATCCCCGTAATATTGTTAACCGCGCTGATAGGCGAGGAGCAACAGTTAAAAGGATTGGAAACAGGCGCTTCTGATTATATGACCAAGCCGTTTAACTTCGAGATCCTGCAATCAAAAATTAAAAACATACTGAGTCAGCAGGAGTATATGCGGAAAACCTATACCAAACAGGTTGAAGCCAGCCCTACCGAGGAGCATGTCGACTCGCCCGATGAGCTGTTTATTAAAAAGGTGTTGATTTTGATAGATAACAACATCTCAAACCCCAATTTCTCTGTTGAAGAGCTGAGCAGCGAGGTTTTTGTAAGCCGCTATACCCTTTACAAAAAAATCCTGGCCATGACGGGCAAAACCCCTAATGAGCTGGTACGGTCCATGCGGTTAAAGCGGGCTGCACAACTGCTGGAGACCGGGCACCTTACCATATCACAGATCTGCCATAAAGTAGGCTTTAAGAGCCAGAAATACTTTGTTAAAACCTTTAAGCTGGAGTATAATACTATCCCATCCAAATATTGTGACACCGTTACCGCTGATTTAGATGATTGAGGGCTGCGTTGATTTACAGGCGTAAAGCAGGCATGCTTCCGCGAGTTGTTTTGTCGCATTAACTTCTATTAAAACTATTTATGCAAAAAAAGGCCCCTGCAACGTGTGCAGGGGCTTTTGATATATTTATAGTGTTTATGGCTGATTATCTGCCGCCGCCTACGCCGCCGCCCTGGTCACCTTGTTTAAGGTCATCATTGTTAACGCCTTTTTTAGGTGCGTTAGGGTTGCTGAAGGTAAGCTTACCGAAGCTGTAGCTAAACGTTAAACCGTATGAGCGGAATGGCATTTGGAAGTTACTATACTGCCTGTAACCGGGGCTCTTTAAATTTGTTGTGAAGTTTTTGTTCTCGTGGAATGGCTCGATAACGTTAACCCCAATGGCCAGTCGCTTTTGCATAAGCTGTTTTTTAGCGCCGATGCCAAATATGCTGAAGTTTGATTGTGTTCCCTGAAGGGTACGGCGTGCTGAACTGCCAAACGCAAATGACTCTACGACATAATCTTTTGGCAAACTAAGGCTTGCCCTTAAAAATCCGCCATATTGTATATAGGTGCCGTTCTGCGATTTGTCATCGCTAAACAAACCTGTAGGGTCGGGTTTATAAGTATAGGCATTTATATTCATGATAATTGTTAATGCTTTGAACGGGTTAACAGTTCCGAAGACACTGCCGCCGAAGGAGTTATTGGCGCCGATATTTTGAAACCTGGTTAACGATATGATTGTAGAGTCGCCGGGCAGATATGGCTGGTAAGCTGAACCTATACCTTCAATAAGCCCAGCAGTATGTTTGTAATAAGCCGACACATTTAAAATGGAAGTACCAATATAAGAGTTATAGCCCAATTCAATAGTTTGCGAAACTTCCGGGCTTAACTGCGGGTTACCTACCGTCCATGCTTGCGAATTGCTTTTATTAACAAATGGGTTTAAAAATTGCAGGCTGGGGCGTGTAATACGCTTGCTGTAAGACAATTTGATAGTTTGAGTAGTGGTAAGCTGCTTTTGAACCGTTAAGCTTGGAACTACTGTAAGATAGCTTTGGTCAAAAGGCAGCACCTCTTGTGTTTGGGCAATTGGGTCGCCGTGTATACTGGTATTCTCCAGTCTTAAGCCTGCCAATACCGACCATTTTTTAGGCAACGTTATGGTAAAAACAGAATAACCTGCAGCAACATCCTGGTTGTATTTATAAACGTTTGAAAGTAAATTATCAAAGTAGAAATCCTGGCCGGTATTATCGTACGAGTAGTAGTTTGATGTACTGTTTATTCTCCTGAAAATTGTTTTACCGCCGGCTTCTAATTTGAATACTTTGTTTATGGGCAAAGTATAATCAGCCTGCAAGGTAAATTCATTGTTCAGCCCAGCTATGTTGTTTTTTACATTTGGGTTTACAGCTGTATAAATATTGGTATAGTTTGTGGTACCTGTACCATGGCTCCATTGGGTTGACAAATCAAGTTCTTCACCTTCTTTTTTAAACTTATGGGTATAGTCAAAATTCCAGTCAAAGTTGCTAAACTCATTGTGTCCAAGTGAGCTTGCATCGTATGAAAAAGGTCCGCCCTTGCTTGGGTTGGTACCGCTGGTATGCGTATTGCTATTTGTATTAAAGTTAAAATCGAGCAACTTAAACGTGGTATTAATACTGTTATAAGCATTAAATTCATAGTTTGCCCCTATCGAGCTGTTGCTGGCATGCCTCGAAACCCTGCTTGTTCCGTGCGATATTGAGGTAGCCGGACCAAGCTCCAATTGCTGGTCAATTGTTGAAGTTTGAGGCCAGGTTAAGTTACCGCCAATATTTGCAGTAAGGCTGAAACGATTTTTATTGTAGCCAAGATTAAAGTTTCCGTTGTTTTGCCTTGTACCAACGCCACCGCTTACGGAACCACTAATACCTGAAACATTTTTTTGTTTGGTTATTATATTAATGATCCCGGCCGAGCCTTCCGCATCGTACTTTGCTGAAGGAGAGGTGATTACTTCAATGCTTTTAATTTGGTCGGCAGGGATAGCCTTTAATACGTCAGACAGGCTGGTTGATGTTGCACCTGAAGGTTTGCCATTTATAAGCACACGAATATTCTGGTCACCTCGTATAGATACGTTTCCGTTAAGATCAACTGTTACCAACGGAACTTTGCCCAGTACATCTGTTGCGTTGCCGCCTGCCGCAGTTATATCCTTTTCGGCGTTGTAAACAATCTTATCAATCCTGTTTTCAATCAGGGCCGCCTGGCCCTTAACAGTAACTTCTTTCAGCAGCTTTGCACCTGGAGAAACAATAACAGTTCCTAAATTATTATCAGGTTTTCCTGCTGTTGTTGTTACCGGATCAATTGTTTTACTGGGGTAGCCAATAAAAGAGATAACTAGTTTGTAGCTTCCCGGTTTAACGTTGTCCAGTTTAAAGTTTCCTTTTGTATCGGTAATAACACCGGTTATAGGAGCTTTTCCGCCGCTTCTGTATAAGCCTACTGAGGCATAATCAAGTGGTTTTTTAGTAACGGAATCAATCACGTTGCCGGAAATTTTGCCGACTGTTGTGGAGCCCCCGCCGCCCATACCCATCTGGGCATTAGCAGTAACAAAAGAGCATAATATTGCTATAATTATGTAAAAACGTTTCATTTATTGTTGATTTTTGTAATTGGAGGCGAAAATAGATGAATTGTTACAAGCCAGGGCCGATTATTTTGCGGGCACCTGTAACTGTAACAAATTAGTTGCAATTGGTTGTTAATGTATTGTGTATTAGATACACGCGAATGATAAATACCATTCGTAAATTTATGTTTTTGATGCCCTTGTTGGTGTTGTCACCAACAAGTTGGATGAAGCTTTTACAGTTTAGAATCAGCTGCATGCTAAGTACAGCAGATAACTCACCACAGCCTAGCGTTTTGTTGGTGACAACACCAATAAAGGCGTAATTAAGACGCGATGCATCGCGTCTTAACGATCTTACAGCACAATATTTACAATCCTGCCTTTAACAACAATTACCTTTTTAGGGGTTTTGTTATCAAGGTATTTTTGTACGTCTGCGCTGGCTAAAACCATGGCTTCAATGTCTTTTGGTTCAAGGCTTAACGCCATGTTGAGGTTTAGTTTTGTTTTACCATTTATCGAGATCGGGTAAGCAAAGTCATCCTCAACCAAATACGTACTGTTAAACTTGGGGAATGCAGTGTATGACAGCGTTCCGGCATCATTACCCAGTAAGGTCCACAGCTCTTCGCAAATATGCGGTGCATAAGGCGAAAGGATAATGACCATGTCCTGCAAAACAGCTTTGTTATTGCATTTTAAATCGGTAAGCTCATTAACGGCTATCATAAAGCTGGATACAGAAGTATTGAACGAAAAGCGCTCTACATCTTCTTCAACCTTACGGATTATTTTGTGTAATGATTTAAGCTCGGCTTTTGAAGGCTCCTTGTCTGATACGCTAAACTCCCATGCCTCATTGTGGAACAATCGCCAGAACTTACGCAGAAACTTAAACACGCCCTCAATGCCGTTGGTGTTCCATGGCTTGCTTTGCTCCAACGGGCCTAAGAACATTTCGTACATCCGCAAGGTATCAGCACCGTAACGCGTTGCAATATCATCCGGGTTGACTACATTGTAGTATCGTTTTGACATCTTTTCCACTTCAACGCCACAGATATACTTACCATTCTCAAGTATAAATTCAGCATCTTCAAATTCGGGACGCCATGCCTTAAACTTGTTAAGATCTAATATTTCATTCTCAACAATGTTTACGTCAACATGGATGTCGGATGTTTTATGTTGATTTCTTAATCCGCATGATACAAAAGTGTTGGTGCCGCGCCCTTCATCATCAATCAATCGGTAAACAAAGTTACTACGCCCCTGTATCATCCCCTGGTTAATCAGTTTTTTGAAAGGCTCTTCCTCAACTACTTTACCAATATCCTTCAAAAACTTATTCCAGAAACGGCTGTAAAGCAAATGCCCGGTAGCATGCTCGCTGCCGCCTATGTATAAATCAACATCCTTCCAGTAGGCAATAGCTTCCTGCGATGCAAATTCCTTATCGTTATGGGCATCCATGTAGCGATACCAGTACCAACTGCTTCCGGCCCAGCCGGGCATGGTGCTTAGTTCGTATTCAGAGCCATTATAATTCCAACCTTTTGCGCGGGCTAATGGCGGCTCACCGTCTTCGGTCGGTAAATATTTATCAACCTCTGGCAATACCAAAGGCAGGTCTTTTTCTTCAATTAAGTGGGGCAGGTCATCCTTAAAATAAACAGGCACCGGCTCGCCCCAGTAGCGCTGGCGGCCAAATATGGCATCGCGCATTCTGAAGTTTACTTTTGCCTTGCCTGCACCAATTTCTTCCAGTTTGGCAACAACGGCAGCAGTAGCTTCCTTATAAGTTAAGCCGTTTATAAAACCCGAATTAACATAATGCCCTTCCTTGGTTGGGTCGGCCTCGGTTTCTATTTTTTGTATGTCGATGATCTGGATTATTGGCAAATTATAATGTTTTGCAAACAGGTAATCGCGCTGATCGCCTGATGGCACGGCCATAACGGCACCGGTTCCATATCCCGCCAAAACATAATCAGCAATCCAGATCTGCACCTTTTCGCCGCTTACCGGGTTTATGGCAAAGCTGCCTGTAAATGCGCCTGACACGGTTTTGGCATCAGCCATCCGCTCCAGCTCCGATTTCTTTTTTGCCTGTGCAATATATGCGTCAATATCACCTTTTTGCTCAGGTGTCGTTAATGATGCAACCAACTCATGTTCGGGAGCTAATACTAAAAACGTGGTACCGAAAATGGTATCTGCCCTTGTAGTAAAGACCTCGATGATTTCGGATTTCGGATGTTCGATGTCGGATTTATTTTCTGAATTCCGAAATGGAAAATCCGAAATCCGAAATTTAACAAGCGCTCCTACACTTTTCCCAATCCAGTTCCTTTGCATTTCTTTTAAAGGTTCGGGCCAGTCAATGGTGTCAAGGCCTTTCAGTAACCTATCGGCATAGGCGGTGATGCGCATGCTCCACTGCATCATTTTCTTTTGCTCAACAGGGTAGCCTCCGCGTTCGCTAAAACCATCTTTTACCTCGTCGTTAGCCAATACGGTACCTAAAGCGGCACACCAGTTTACGGTGCTTTCGCGCAGGTAGGTAAGGCGGTATTTTAACAGTTCGGCCTGTTGTTCCTGGTTGCTCATCGCTTTCCAGGCATCGGCAGTAAAACTTAGGATCTCTTCATCGCACGCGGCATTTATCCCTGCCGAGCCGTTTTGCTCAAAATGTGTAACCAGTTTGGCAATGCTTTCAGCCTTATCAGCATCTTTATTATACCAGCTGTTAAAAAGCTGCATAAAGATCCACTGCGTCCATTTATAATAATCGGGCGAGCTGGTGCGAACCTCACGGCTCCAGTCGAACGAGAAACCTATCTGGTCCAATTGGCGACGGTAGGTGGCAATGTTAGCCTCGGTGGTAATAGCAGGGTGCTGACCGGTTTGTATGGCGTATTGCTCGGCCGGTAAGCCAAAGCTATCATACCCCATAGGGTGCAGCACATTAAACCCTTTGAGCCTTTTATAGCGTGCAAAAATATCAGAAGCAATATAGCCCAGCGGATGGCCAACATGCAGCCCGGCACCTGATGGGTAGGGGAACATATCCAGCACATAATACTTGGGTTTGGTGGTTTTATCCTCGGCTTTGAAGGTCTGATTGTCAGCCCAAAACTTTTGCCACTTTTTTTCTATATCCTTAAATTGATAGTCCATTTTATTATTTACGCGTATAAGGCTGCGAAATTAAGAAAATTAGTTGTTAGAAGTTGTAATTGTTGTAAAGGTTGTAGTTGTTGTAAGGGTTGAGATTGCAAACATTAGCGTTCGTCCGATTGGGAAGCCCGTACTTTAAGGGACACCCCGGGACGCTTTTGCTAAATTACTAAATCCGTCCGCGCATGTCCACGGGTAGCCTTACTTCAGAACGGACGAACGGCAAAATAATCTATAAAATATAACTAAAAAGTTTAGTATTAAGTGTTAATTTGGTATCTTTGTATACCGCATCTCCTAATAAATAAAAGAGCAAATTTTACCGGATATTAACTAAACAGCCGTCCTCTACTTTATATTTTAATATAAGTATAGGTAAGGGGGGAGTATTATTAAATATCCGGGTGATATTTATTTATGTCGATAACCCACTCCGACTAAGCAAATATCAGTATTTAAGCATTAACCACTCTCCACTCACCATTCACTACTCTCCACTCACCCTCAAATACTCCAGGCTTTCATCAATAAATTGCTGCCAAACGGCGTCGGGCTGCCATACTTCTTCAATAAACAATTGCATTTGGGTTTCATCCAGCTGAGCTACCCTAAACAAGTACAAACCTGTAAAAGCCGATGCCCTGTAATTAGCCGCACAATGTACCAGCGTTTTATGGCGGCTACACTGGTTCATCAGTTCAATAAAACCGGTTAACTCGCTTAGTTGCGGGTTATCAAATACTACCGGGATATTGAAGTATTCCATGCCCAATGCTTTTGCTGATTTGGTTTCATCAGGCAATGCAAACTTATTATCATGCGGGGCTAAGTTTATTACCGCCTGGTACTGTTCAGCTGCAAGTTGTTTTAACTGTGCTTCGGTGGGTTGGCCTGAACAAGCCAGCATATCAGATACTTTATAAAAATTGTAGATCTCTGCCATATCGCAAATTTACTGAATGTCATTGGTCATTAAGGCATTAGGTCATTGAGTCATTGGTCATTTGGGATCTGTGCAAAGTTCTGCGGCTTTTACTGCCAACTTTCTTTACTCTTGCACAAAGGTAAAACATTAATCACCTGGTAGTTAAAAGTTGTAATTATTAAGTAGTGAACAGACCTGTTTGTATTTTATTTACAATAACAGCAGCAATTGATTACATTTAATGCGATAAAATACCGTAAACCAAAACAAGTATGAAACTAAATATACGTATAGCAGTCCCATTACTAATGGGCGTTGTACTATTTTGCGCTGCCTGTAAAAAAACCGAAAATGAACCAGCTGCAAGCTCCTCAACATCTGATGCTATAAGCGCAACAATTGCTACAAATTTGGTGCAGTCATTATCAGGTACTTACGGAGGCGCCAGTATTAAAGATGGCGTTAACAAATCAGCAACTATTTCGGCAGCTTCACCAAAGCTCAAACTTCAAACTACAATACATTGCGGATTTTTTATCGATAATGGCTTAGATGTTAATTTTAACCAGGGCGACTCCATCAAAACACATACAACAGGCAGTGTTAATTACTTCTTCCTTTGTGATAGCGCGACTAACCGTACTACCGGCTATAACCTTTTAGATTCGTTAAGCTCAACAGGTAAGGGTCCGGGGTATGATTTTTCTTTTCTGCTTGTGCAGGATTATAAGGTACGCGGTTTAAATTTATCCAACTCCAACTTTATATTAAACGGCAGGCTAAAATCATGGGTTGATTTTGATTACAAGCTTAAATCAAAAAGCTCAATTTCGGTTCATAACGTTTTCCATCTTACCAATCTTGAAATTCATGCCGATGATAACTTTGATATTGTAGGCGGTGATGCTACATTCGAATCAAAGGGGACAACCGGTACCGGCGCATGGGACTATAGCGGAAGCATTCATTTCTTAGGTAATCATAAAGCTAAATTAAGTTTCTTAAGCAAAGTATATTTGATAGACCTGCTTACAGGTTCTGTAACACCAGTTTAATTGAATATAATAATCAACTAATAGTAAGAGCTCTCTCCGGGAATCAAGGGGGGTGAACCGCCGTCCGTCCGTTTTTGGGAGAGGGGCTTTCCTGCGGACAAACGGACGCTTTTGATTGTGATTTATTATGGGAGGTATAAATTACCCGCCTGTTAATTGTTGTAATTATTTGTTGTATAAATTGCTTTTAGGGTAGTTTCGGTATAAAATGGTATGCTTATTGTAAAAGTATTGGTATAAACAATAAAACCAAACAATCTCAGTATGAAACTAAACCTACGCAGTGCACTACCATTATTAATGGGAGTGGCCATTTTTTATTCCGCATGTAAAAAAGTCGATAATAAGCCTGCATCAAACGCAACTACCGATGCTGCAAGTACAGCAATTGCAAAAAACCTTGTACAATCATTAAGTGGCGCATTCGGTGGTGCAAGCATTAAGGACGGGATTAAAATATCGCCTAACGTTATGTCAACCGCATCAAAACTTAAGATGCAAAGTGTTGATGTACAGTGCGGTTTTTACACCGACAGCAGCTTAAACCTGAACTATAACCAGGGAGATACCCTGAAATCGCACACTACAGGCAGCATCAAATATTTCTTTATCTGCAATGGCGGAAATGCAATAGGGTATGACCTTCTTGATTCAATTTCTACATCAGGTAGCGGCCCTGGCTATGCATTTGCCTATGCCCTTGCCCAAAATTATCATGTACGCGGTTTAAATAGCAATAACTCAAATTTCTCGCTTGACGGTACACTGAAATCATATGTTGATAATAACTATACTGTTTATGTAAACAGCTCAGCATCAGTTCATAACATATATACATTCAGTAATCTGTATGTTCATGCTGATGATAACTTTGACATTACAAGCGGTACTGCAACCTTTGAATCAATAGGAAAAACCCATAGCGGCGCTTGGGATTATAGTGGAACTATCGTTTTCTTAGGCAACCACAAAGCGAAATTAACCTTCTTAAGCAAAGTGTATTGGGTTGATTTAATAACAGGCGCTGTAACACCTGCTTAACACCTGTACTAAACGACTAAACAAGATAAAGGCCTTTTCCGTACATGCAGGAAAGGCCTTTTATTTATAATTTACCTACCGGTAAATGATGTGTAAAGTGTGGAAATGGGGAAATAAATGTGGAAATTAATTCCACAAAATTCAATTAAATGGGGTGCAGGCTTTTTTTAAAAATTTCCCGATAAAATAAATTTATCACCAGGAATATTAAATAATTATAAAACGCTGGTTACTATTATGTTTAATAGAAATGTTTTTTATAAATAAAGGTTTTTTCTATTAAATAATTTATAAACAGCTTATGATTTGTTATATCTTTAATGCAAGAAATTATTAGAACTTTATTATAAATATAATGAACAATGTAAAGAGCTTTACCGTATAAGGGCCTTTGCCAAACATTATAACAGTTCTTCATTTTTTTATCATACAATTACAAAATTAAAATCCTTATCATGAATTTTAAAACCAAACTATCTCTTACCCTGCTTGCAGGCATGGCACTTATTTATACTGCCTGTAAAAAATCAGGTGCCGATGCTTCAGGCCCGGCCCTTACACCTACCGAGGTAAGCAGCCAGGTAGCACTTGACATTTCGCAGAATTTATTTGGTGAATATACCGGTCTTAACTTTGGAGGTGGCCTGGGTGCCCCTACAGGTTTTGCTGTAAAACACCACGCCAACAACAGCCGTGTGCTGAATAGCTTAAATAATCCTTTTTGCGGGTTATTGATCGATACTACTTTAAACGAAACCGTTACCGCAGGTGCTGACAGCTCAATTTCAGTAGCAGGACGTATTAAATTCAGCTTTATTTGTACCGGAGATAATTTAAGCGGATTTTCTACCGATGATGATTTAACAATTAAGGTGTCAACACCTGAATTAGGAGTGTCGGCAAGGATCCAGGAAAACCTGTCAATGCAATTAATTGATCCTAATAACAGCGATTCAAACCTTACACTTGGCGGCACGTTAAATGAAAGCGGTTCTTATCTTTTCAAAACTGGAACAAAGAAGAGCGGCACAAGAAATTTCAGCTATGTGCTTGCGGCATTAGTTCTTGATTCCAGCAGCGATGATATAATAAGCGGCTCTGCTACCTTTATTACAAAAGGTTCGGGCCCTAAAGGTAGCTGGGCTTATAGCGGTAGCATTACATTTTTACCCGGCCATAAAGCAACTATAACCATTAGCGGCAAAACATATAAAGTTAACCTGCAAACAGGTGTTGTAAGCTAAAACCAACCTTACACTATACAGGAAAGCTCTCTTCATGATATTGGAGGGAGCTTTTTTTGTTGATGGGAATATTAGGCGCAGAATTGACTCACCCGGCGAAGCAATGACCGCGTGAGTAAACTCTACCGGCGATATTAACGCTAATGCAATAGCGCAAAAGCATTATTTATTTAAATATCTCATATAAAATCCGTCCGTTTACTGTTTTGCTAACCCATATCCAAAACCGGACGGACACTCTTTTTAACAAAGCCTTTACACTATTGCTATAACACAATGAATATTCGTATAATTGGTTAATGAAGAAAATTCTACTCAACCTTAATTTCCAGGTAATAGCCGGCATCCTGCTCGGGGTAATTGTTGGCCTTAGCTTTAAATCATTCGGGCCTACAGCACAGCTTATCAGCAAGATGTTTATCAGCCTGATCACCATGCTGATAGCACCTATTATATTTTTTACCATTGTATTGGGTATTGCGGGCATGAGCGATATGAAAAAGGTGGGCAGGGTAGGTGGCAAGGCTTTATTATATTTTGAAATTGTAAGCACCTTTGCGCTGATTATAGGCATTATAGTGGCCAACCTGGTGAGGCCGGGCGATGGCTTTGTAAATACGAGCGCCACAGATACGGCAAAGCTGGCGACCTATCAAAAGGCAGCGGCGGAGATGCACTGGGTTGATTTTGTAACTCATATTATCCCGTCGAATGTATTTGATGCTTTTGCGAAAGGGGATATTTTGCAGATCCTGTTTTTTGCATTGCTGTTTGGCTTTGGATTAAGCAAGATGGGTGATTCAGGACAAACTGTGATCAACCTGTTTGAAAAGATCTCGAAGGTGTTCTTCAATATTATGCACATGGTAATGCGCCTGGCTCCAATCGGCGCATTTGGCGGGATGGCCTATACGGTTAGCACCTATGGCATTAAAACGCTGGCTCCGCTGGGAAAGTTGATGGGATCAGTTTATATCACCATGTTCCTGTTTATTTTTATAGTGCTTAATATCATTTGCCGCATCTATAAATTTAGCCTGTGGCAGTACTTAAAGTTTATAAAAGACGAAATACTGCTTGTGCTCGGAACCTCATCCTCCGAAACAGCGCTGCCAGCCATGATGGAGAAAATGGAGAAGTTCGGATGCTCAAGATCTGTGGTGGGCCTGGTTATCCCAACCGGATATTCCTTTAACCTTGATGGTACTACTATTTACCTGTCAATGGCTGTTATATTCCTGGGCCAGGTATTTCATGTACCACTTACCCTGGAGCAGCAAATAATGCTGATCGGGATCCTGATGATCACTTCAAAAGGCGCCGCAGCTGTAACCGGTGGAGGCTTCATTATCCTTACATCAACACTGGCAGCGGTAAAGATTATTCCGGTTGAAGGGGTTGCGATATTGTTTGGTGTGGATAGGTTTATGTCAGAAGCTCGGGCTATCACCAATATGATAGGGAATGGGGTTGCAACAATTGTAATAGCGAAGAGCGAAGGAGAGTTTGACCCAGCGGCGAATGCTGCAGCATTGAAGGGGGATGGTTGAAAAAAAGCATATTTTGTCATTCTGAGCGAGAGCGAAGAATCTTCTGCGTGCGATATAAACGCGGATAAGTTTAGCGGCGACTTATCTATCGTATAAGATTTTTCGCTGCGCTCAAGAGATAGTTCTTCACTATGTTCAGAATGACAAAAAGGTATTTTTATCAGGATGAATGTTTACAAATTACAAGGTGTTTTCAATTTCTTTGTATAATCCGGGTTCAGCGGCTCGTTGGTTTGTGCAAGGCGTTGTGCACCTACGTTTGCGGGGCAGGCAATACCATTGGGGGCATCATATACAAGGTCGGGTTTGCTGCTGATCAATTCCTTCGGCACATAGATCTGTACGGTTGTTTTTGTATAGCTATGCGGATAAAACCTGATATAATAGCCATCCGGATGCAGAGACCAGATG
>Ga0193702_1000503_pt1 | contig 12860 bp, 9 predicted proteins | sample U3a1metaG_FD_143060 | JGI IMG/M metagenome (GOLD analysis project Ga0193702, IMG submission 143060) | Soil microbial communities from a riparian zone of the East river system, Colorado, United States - U3a1 | ecosystem: Environmental > Terrestrial > Soil > Riparian zone | place: USA: East River... | reverse complement strand
AATAGAAATTATGAGTACTGAGTTTCCGAAAATGATTCCCGAGAATACGGTTGAAACCTGTATGCATGTAATGAGTGAAAACAACCTGCGTTATCTGCCAATTTTCAGGGACAACACCTTGTGCGGTATTATTTCTATCAGCGATGTAGTTACAGAAACCATCCTGTCGCACGAGGAAACCATCGAGCAGCTAAAGAGTTATATTCAATCATAATTGGTTGATTGAATTGATTAAGTGAGTAGTTGAGTGGGTTAGCTACTGCGGTTTCAAATCGTCAATACTTATTTCATAAATACTCCGCATTCCGTTTTTGGTGGAGTGCAGCAGCTTGTCAATTGCTTCGGCAGTTACTTTACCGGCTTTATATACCGGCCGGCTGGTGATTTCTCTGAACGAGGTAAAATAGAGAGTTTTATTATCCCTTGATAGACCCGGCGCACCATCATTGCCCTGGGTATTTATTTTCGGCCCCAGATTTACAGGCTCTGTCCAGGTAGTATCTTTTTTGAAGGATACCCATAAATCCCCGGAACCATAACCTTTGCGGCTTGGGCTGCAGAAGATAATAAAGCTTTCATCGCCGGCAATAACAGGGTCAAAATCAATAACCTTTTTATCGTTAAACGGCAGCTTTTCGGGCGTAAGGTATTGCCCATCCTTAAGCTTGCAAACATAAATATCCGCATCAGCCACTCCGTCCGACGAAAAGAAATAAGCATTGCCATTATCAGCAAGCGAAAGATACGTGGGTTTAATTTCCGCAGGCACAGGCAAAACAAACGGAATGGGGTCTGAAATCACCTTATCGCCATCCAGCTGCACATAGTAATAGTGATACTCGTAATCTTTAAAAGGAGCCCCGTTAAAAGGCCGGTCCGACGCAAAGTACAGTCGCTTGCCATCGGCAGACACAAAGGGATCGGTATCGCGGTAGGTGCCGGTAAAACTCACCGGCTTGGGGCTGGTCCATTCATTTCCTGCAAGGGTTGAGCTGAAAATAGCGATATACCCAAAGTTTATGGCAGACTTACTAAAATATACAGTTGTACCAGCAGGTGTAAATGAAGCATTAAATACAAAATCACCTGTGGAAATGACACCCCGCCCAAAGATCCGCGCGGAATCTTTAAGCATAATAGTTTTAATACCCTGTGCATAGGTTGTGAGATAGGTTAATAATAGGTAGCCGATAAATAAAATCCTTTTCATAAGCTTTTTGGCAAATGAACGAAGCACAGAACTATTAAGGAAAAATATTCAATGAATGGCGGCGGATTTTTAATGGATTCTGCACTCCCAACATTTTTTCTTACCTTGCCGTCCTTCATCACCTACAAAGTATAGTGACATTCAAGGATTTCAATTTTAACAACGATTTATTCGAAGGCATCGAGAGCATGGGGTTCACCACTCCAACCCCAATCCAGGAGATGGCCATCCCGATCATATCAGGCGGACAAGATATTATTGCCTGCGCACAAACAGGTACCGGAAAAACCGGCGCTTACCTGCTGCCAGTGCTTAATCATATTGGCAAAACAAATAAGCACCATACCAGCACACTTATTTTAGCGCCAACCCGCGAACTGGCCCAGCAGATTGACCAGCAGGTTGAAGGCCTGGCTTATTTTACAGGCATCAGCTCTATCGCCGTTTTTGGCGGTGGCGACGGCAGCGCTTATGAACAGCAGCGCAGGGGCATACAAAATAATGTGAACATCATCATAGCCACACCAGGCAGGCTGATTGCCCACCTTACCTCGGGCGTATTAAAGCTTAACCATTTAACACACCTGGTGCTTGATGAAGCCGATCGTATGCTGGACATGGGTTTTTCGGACGATATTATGAAGATCATCAGCTACCTGCCTAAAACCAGGCAAACGCTGTTATTTTCGGCTACCATGCCGGGCCGCATCCGCGCGCTGGCAAAAAAAATCCTGAACAACCCGGAACAGATCAACATTGCGCTTTCACAACCCGCAGTGGGGATTGATCAGCAGATCTACCGGGTGCATGATCAGCAAAAAACGCCGTTGCTGCAGCTGATCCTTAAAAATGGATCGTATACAAGCGTTATTATTTTTTGCTCAAGAAAAGAAATTGTAAAATCATTAACCAAAGAGCTAAAACAGGCTAAGGTTAATGTGAGTGCTTTCCACTCAGACCTGGAGCAGAAGGAACGGGAAGAAATCTTGCTGAGCTTTAAAAACAAACAGCTCCCGGTTATTATCGGCACGGATGCCCTTTCGCGCGGGATTGATGTGGAGGGGATTGACCTGGTGATCAATTATGATGTACCCGGCGACCCGGAAGATTATATCCACCGGATTGGCCGTACGGCCCGCGCTGAAACTACCGGCACAGCCATCACTTTTGTAAACCACCGCGATGAACGCAAGCTGAAAAGCATTGAGCAGCTGATAGAAAAACCTATCCGCCTGATTGATGTGCCCGATGAGCTGAAATCCATAGAAATGGTTAAACAGGAACACTCAACCAACAAACGCCCGCAACAAAGGCGTTGGGGTAATAAAAGCAAACCACGCAAATAACATTTATACGGCATGATGAAAAGCATGTATCTGAAAGTAGCTAAAGGCACTTTTATAGCAGCCCTGGTATTTACAGCTACCATCGCGATAGCACAAAAAAAAGAATCCTCAGGCAACCCTATCTTTAAAGGCTGGTATGCCGACCCGGAAGCAAAGATCTTTGATAAAACGTACTGGGTATATCCTACCTACTCGGCTAAATACAACGAGCAGGTTTTTATGGATGCCTTTTCATCAACCGACCTGGTGCACTGGACCAAACACGAACATGTGATTGACTCAAGCTCGGTTAAGTGGGTAAAAAGGGCATTATGGGCACCCGCCGTTACTGAAAAAGATGGTAAATATTACCTGTTTTTCGGCGCCAATGATATTCATGACGACCAGAAAGAGATTGGCGGCATTGGCGTTGCGGTAGCTGATAACCCGGGCGGACCGTTTAAAGATTATTTAGGCAAACCACTGATTGGTAAAATTTACAACAAGGCCCAGCCTATTGATCAGTTTGTTTATAAAGACGATGACGGCCAATATTATATGATCTATGGTGGCTGGGGCCAGTGTAACATAGTCAAGCTGAATAAAGCCTTTACCGGCTTTATTCCATTTAATGATGGAGAAACCTTTAAGCGCATTACCCCTAAAGACTATGTTGAAGGCCCGGTTATGTTTAAGCGTAAAGGCAAATACTATTTAATGTGGAGCGAAGGCGGCTGGACAGGCCCCGATTACCGGGTGGCTTATGCAATCGGCAATACACCGATCGGTCCGTTTAAGCGAATTGCTACTATATTAAAACAAGATGTAAATATTGCCACAGGGGCAGGGCACCACTCGGTAATAAATATCCCCGGGACCAATGAGTGGTACATCGTATACCACCGCCGCCCGCTCGGCGAAACTGATGGCAACCACCGCGTTACGTGCATTGATAAAATGTATTTTGATAAAGATGGGCTGATAATGCCTGTTAAGATCACGAATGAAGGGGTAGAAGCAAGGGTGATCAGGTAAACCTGGTGGCTTGCGGGCATAAAAAAGGGTGTAAAACTTTTAACCTTTACACCCTTTTTTAACTTATTTAAACTTTTATAACCTAAATCAGGCAACCATCATCTGGTTAACCAGCACACTCATATCTGTCCGGTTTCCGCTTAGTTTTGATAGAAAGTTGCTCAACCCAAAGTCGATATTTTTTGCATCTTTTGATTCTCTAACCAACTCGGCCATAACCGGGGTAATTAAAGAGTTAGCTGCCAGCAAAGCCGAATCCGGCTCGATACCATAAAAATTATTCAGCTTATTGGCAAACCTGTTAATGATGCTCGATACTAAAGAATTATTGTAGATCCCCGAAAACTGGAAAAATTTTATCAATTCCTTTACCTTGCCCGTCTCCAGCTGGTTTTTTAAAACCTCGATAATAGAACTTGAAGCATCGTTGATCACTGCTTCATGATACTTTACAGGAATTACGGGGTTGTCGATAACAGCCGTCCCGGCGTTATTTTTGACAAGCATAAACAGTTTTTCAAACATCTTTATATTTATTTAAAGCAGATTAATAATTTGACAAAAAAACTTGATTTATTTACTATCAACGCAAATATATCAAATATTTATTTTGAACTTTCAAACATTATCTAAAATTTGTTGAAAATATGACAATTGGCTTATTGTAAAACAAACACTATGTAAGGGGTGTTTATATAACACTATCCGCATACATTTTTAGGTTCAAAATAACACTAACATGTCAAAGTTTTCGGTTTTAATACCGGTCTAAGTATTAACTTATTACTTTTGTTTAAAATCATTTCAATTATGCTGCCAAACACCGATTTCACCACCACTCAGTCATACAAATACCTGGCTGATCACTACATTGATATTGTATCAAAAAGCCTTAAAGAGCTGTTTGAGACTGACAATCAGCGCTTTAATAAGTTCTCGCTTCAGTTCGAGGACATTTTACTTGATTATTCAAAAAACCGCATTGACGAGCAAACTGTAGCTTTGTTGATGCAGCTGGCCAGGGAGTGTTCAGTAAATAAGGCAATTGATGCTATGTTCAGCGGCGAAATAATTAACGTTACCGAAGGCCGCCCGGTGCTGCACATCGCCCTGCGCAACCGCAGCAACACACCTATTTATGTTGAAGGAAAAGACGTAATGCCGGATGTGAACCGCGTGCTGGAACATATGAAAACTTTTAGCGAAGCCATCATCTCGGGTTCATGGAAAGGCTACACCGGCAAGGCAATTACCGATGTGGTTAATATCGGCATAGGCGGATCAGACCTTGGACCGGTGATGGTTACCGAGGCTTTAAAAGCTTACAAAAACCACCTTAACATGCACTTTGTTTCAAACGTGGATGGTACGCATATAGTTGAAACATTAAAAGGGCTGAACCCCGAAACCACACTGTTCCTGATAGCTTCAAAAACCTTTACCACCCAGGAAACCATGGGCAACGCACACAGCGCCCGCGATTGGTTTATTGCCGGCGGCGGCAAAGACGCTGATGTGGCCAAACATTTTGCCGCACTTTCAACCAACAGCGAAGGCGTTGCCAAATTTGGTATCGATACCAAAAACATGTTTGAGTTTTGGGATTGGGTTGGCGGCCGTTATTCATTGTGGGCGCAATTGGATTATCAATAGCATTAAGTATTGGGTACGATAATTTTACCCGGCTTTTGGATGGCGCCCATGCCATGGATAATCATTTTAAATCTGCCGAGCTTGAGCAAAACCTGCCTGTTGCATTAGCGCTGGTTGGTATTTGGTATAACAATTTTTTTGAAGCCGAAACCAATGCCATTTTACCTTACGACCAGTACATGCACCGTTTTGCCGCTTATTTTCAGCAGGGCGATATGGAAAGCAATGGCAAACATGTTGACCGTAACGGCAACGCGGTTGATTACCAAACCGGGCCAATTATATGGGGCGAACCTGGCACTAATGGACAGCATGCGTTTTATCAGCTCATCCACCAGGGAACCAAACTGATCCCTGCGGATTTTATAGCCCCGGCACAATCACACAATCCGCTTGGCGAGCATCATAACATGCTGTTATCAAACTTCTTTGCTCAAACAGAAGCTTTAATGAATGGCAAAACCCGCGAAGTAGTGGTTGACGAGTTGAAAAAAGCGGGTAAAACCGAAGCGGAAATTGAAAAGATAGCGCCGTTTAAAGAATTTGAGGGCAACAGGCCAACCAATTCTATCCTGTTAAAGAAAATAACCCCGCACAGCCTGGGTTCATTGATAGCCATGTATGAGCACAAGATTTTTGTACAGGGCATTATATGGAACATTTATAGCTTCGACCAATGGGGCGTTGAACTGGGTAAACAACTTGCCGGTAAAATATTGCCCGAGCTGAAAGACAACAACGAAGTAAATACACATGATTCATCAACCAACGGTTTGATCAATCAATACAAAGCCTGGCGGTAGGTTTAGATTGCAGTAGCCATAGTTATACAGATAAACAGTTGACTATGGCTACTTTTCCTTTCTTTGCACAGTAGAGAAGGGTGATGAGTATTTGCGTGAATAACGCTGTTTTACGTAAACGCATGGCGCAGAGTTGACTCACCCGACATTGCTTCGCTCATCGACCTCTCTTCGCTGCGCGTAAAGAGGTAAGGAAGAAGCTACATTTTATTGTTTTTCCCCAGCCCTCTTTACGCGCAGCGAAGAGAGGGCTGGTCCAGCGTAGCGTCGACCGGGTGAGTGAACTCTGCAAGCGATATTTATGCTAATGCATGGCAGCATGGACTCTCCCCGCATTGCTTCGCTCAGGCAGCTAGAAGGGAAGAAAATTCCTTAACTGAATGTCATTGCTAAGCGGGGCCTGGGTATTATCCCAAAAAAAATCCTTTCTGGTCAGGAAAGGACTAAATTAACTAGGTTTATAATAAAGTGTTAGTTGTTATCTGGACTACTATTGTCCGTGCTTTGTTTTTGCAGCTCTGCCTTGAATGATTCCAGCATGCGGCCTCCGCGGTAAAAATACCTGCGGTAATAAGCATCGTCCAGGCTGCTGATGGCAACACCTCTTGATGATGCATGGGCAAACCTGTTATTGCCTAAATAAATTCCAACATGCGAAATGCGGCGGCTGTGAATTTTAAAGAAAACCAGATCGCCTTCTTTTAGGTCATCCCGTCTAACGGGGCTAACCATGCTAAAAATATCACGTGAGCTGCGCTGGATATCCATATTGAATACCTCGCTGTATAATTCTTTTGTAAATGCCGAGCAATCAATTCCTCTTCTTGAGCTTCCGCCAAAACGGTACGGGGTACCAATCCAATCGTAAACAAAATGAAAAAGCTTCATGTTTGATGTTGCCGACATTGCAACACCCATTATCTGGGATAAATAATCTTTGGCTAAGGATTCCTGTTCGTCAGGATTTTTGTCGTCCGTTGTTCCTGGACTGGTTTTTGTTTGAGCTTGAACAGCTAATGTGCTGAAAAATAACGCAATAACGATAGTAATTTTCTTCATTTAATCGATTAGTTTGTTGTATTAGGCCAACAAATTGTTTATTAAATTGGACACCCTGTCTATTGTTGGCTACAAAACTATTTAAATTTTTTAAAATTGCAACAGAATGACTGTTTTTTTTCAACATTTGTCTGCAATTGTTAATTATTACTGGTGTTTATTCATAAAATAATAAAAATGTAATTTTTTTGACAATCTAATAAATGACAGCAATTAGTGTCAGTTTTACACGTAGTTTTGGTTTTAGGCGGTGATATTGGCCGGCATATTGAAAATTTTACAAATCTTTTTAACAAAATCACCGCTTAAGAGCCCTAAACCAGTTTCTATATTTCATAGATATAATTAGATTTGCGCTTTATAATAAAATTGATCATTTATAATACATGAGTTCAATCGAGATAAATAAGGACACATACCTGATGTGGTACGAGTCAATGCTTTTGATGCGAAAGTTCGAAGAAAAAGCAGGGCAATTATACGGACAGCAAAAAATAAGAGGCTTTTGCCACTTGTATATAGGCCAGGAAGCTGTTTTAGCCGGAGCAATGTCAGTACTTAAACCAGAAGACAGCATGATAACCGCATACCGCGATCATGCGCATGCAATTGCTAAAGGTGTTACCTCAAATGCTATAATGGCCGAACTGTATGGAAAAGCTACCGGCTGCTCAAAAGGCAAGGGCGGATCTATGCACATGTTTGATAAAGAAAAACATTTTTACGGCGGCCACGGTATAGTTGGCGGGCAGGTGCCCCTGGGTGCAGGGATTGCCTTTGCCGAAAAATATAAAGGAACCGAGTTTTTAAACGTAGCCTACATGGGCGACGGCGCCGTACGCCAGGGCGCACTAACCGAAACCTTTAATATGGCTGCCCTTTGGAAACTGCCTGTAATATTTGTTTGCGAAAACAATGGTTATGCAATGGGTACATCATTGGAGCGCACAACAGCACAAACTGATATTTATAAATTAGGCCTGCCTTACGGCATCCCTTCATCACCGGTTGACGGGATGGACCCCGCCGCTGTTCACAAAGCAATGGACGAAGCCGCACAGCGTGCGCGTGCCGGCGAGGGACCAACCTTCCTTGAGATGCGTACTTATCGCTATAAAGGCCACTCCATGTCTGATCCGCAGAAATACCGCACCAAAGAGGAACTTGAATCATACAAGGCAAAAGATCCTATTGAACTAACCAGGCACACTATCCTTTCAGAAGGCTATGCTGATGAAAAATGGTTCGAAGAAATTGACGCTAAAATAAAGGCGGAAGTTGACGAGTCGGTAAAATTTGCAGAAGAGTCGCCATGGCCTGAAGCATCAGAATTGTATACCGATGTGTACGTTCAAAAAGATTACCCTTATATAATGAGCTAATCGTTATATTTAAATTGAATTTATAAGAACTATTGAATCAAATAATATATGGCCGAAGTAGTTAAAATGCCTAAAATGAGCGATACCATGACCGAAGGGGTATTGGCTAAATGGCATAAAAAAGTTGGTGATAAAGTAAAATCGGGCGATGTTTTGGCCGAAATTGAAACTGATAAAGCCACAATGGATTTTGAATCGTACCAGGACGGCACTTTGCTTTACATCGGTGTGGAAGAAGGCCAGGCGGTTCCGATTGATGCATTAATAGCCGTTATTGGCGCCGAAGGCGAAGATTACAAGGCTGCTATTGATGCTGAAGGGAGCCCAGCACCGGCTGCTGAGGCCCCGAAAGAGGAAGCTGCTGCTGAACCGGCGAAAACAAAAGCACCTAAAGCTGCTGAAGATAAAAAACCGGCTGAAGCTGTTGAAGCCAAGCCTAAGGTTGACAAAAGCACTATCCCGGCAACCGTTATCCGCATGCCAGCCCTGAGCGATACCATGACGGAAGGCGTTATAAACAAATGGAACTTTAAAGTTGGCGATACTGTAAAAAGTGACGACTCGCTTGCCGATGTTGAAACCGACAAAGCCACAATGGAAGTTGTTGGCTATGAAGCAGGCACTTTATTATACATAGGCCCTAAAGAGGGTGAAGCAGCTCCGGTTAATGGCATTATTGCCATTGTTGGTAAAGCAGGAACTGATATTACACCACTTTTATCTGACGATGAAGCTGCCCCTGCAGCAAAAGCGGAAGAGGCTCCAGCTGCGGAAGCTACGGCAGAAGTGTCTGACAGCCCTGCAGATGCCACATCAACAGACGATAGCCGGGTTAAAGCATCACCACTTGCCCGTAAAATAGCAAAAGAAAAAGGCATCAACCTTAATGATGTAAAAGGCTCTGCCGAAGGCGGCCGCATTATTAAGAAAGATGTTGAAGAATATGTACCAGCCGCAAAAGCACCTGCAGCCCAGACGTCGGCAGCACCTGCTCCGGTAGCACAAACAGCCGCTCCTCAACCTGCGGCAGCAGCACCACTGCCGGAATATACAGGTGAAGAGAAATTTACAGAGAGAAACGTTAGCCAGATGCGTAAAGCTATCAGCCGCCGTTTGAGCGAAAGCTTGTTTACTGCTCCGCATTTCTACGTAACCATGAGCATTGATATGGATCAGGCTATAGCAGCCCGTACCCGCATTAATGATGTTGCCCCGGTTAAGATCTCGTTTAATGATTTTGTATTAAAAGCCTGCGCCGTTGCCTTAAGACAACACCCTGCTATTAATTCATCATTCATGGGCGATAAGATCCGCACTAACGAGCATGTGCACATTGGTGTAGCCGTAGCGGTTGACGAAGGTTTACTGGTACCGGTTATTAAATTTGCCGATGGCAAGTCATTAAGCCGCATCAGCGCCGAAGTGAAAGACTTTGCCGGTAAAGCAAAAGCCAAAAAACTGCAGCCTAATGAAATGGAGGGCTCAACCTTCACCATATCAAACCTTGGTATGTTTGGTGTTGATGAGTTTACAGCCATTATAAACACCCCTAACGCCTGTATCCTTGCCGTTAGCGGCATCCAGCAGGTGCCGGTTGTTAAAAACGGCGCTGTGGTACCAGGAAACGTAATGAAGGTAACCCTGAGCTGCGATCACCGCGTGGTTGACGGCGCAACAGGTGCCGCCTTCCTGCAAACACTAAAATCATTACTGGAAGAGCCGGTAAGAATGCTTGTTTAATTTCGGAGGTCGGATTTTCGATTTCGGAATTGGAAGAATATTTAACAGCGATGGGTTTAAATGCTCATCGCTGTTTTTGTTTGCGGCGGAGGGGTGATCCTTGATTCGCCTGATGCTTTGATCATGGCAACCTTTTAATCCTAAAAATCATGGTTCAAAAAAGTTGATTAGCACCCGCAGCAAGATCAAAACCAAAAAATCCTAAAATCTTTTTCATCCTAAAAATCATAGTTTAATCTTAGTTTTTTTTTCTAATTTCCCGGTGTATGATATTTTAGGTTTTTTACGTTAATAGCCTACGTATATTTTGCACCGAAATATGAACGCTACCGATAATTATGAGCTTTTGATTGATAAGATCAACATCTTTATCAGGAAATATTATTTCAATAATTTTCTGCGGGGGCTCATATTTTTAGGCGCTGGCATTTTCTCAGCTTACGTAGTTATTACCCTGAGTGAATACTTCGGGAACTTTAATATCCTTTTCCGCACCCTGCTATTCTATTTGTTTATTGTACTGAATGTTGGGCTGATAGCCTGGCTGATTGTGCCCTCTTTACTGGCCTGGTTAAAGCTGGGTAAATCATTAACACATGACGAAGCTGCGGAAATTATCGGCAAGCATTTTAACGATGTGCATGATAAGCTACTAAACACCCTTCAGCTTAAAAAGCTGGCGGGAGAGGACGAAAAACACCGCGCACTTATTGAAGCCAGCATCAACCAAAAAATAGAAACCTTAAAACCGGTTAGCTTTCCATCGGCGGTAAACCTTAGGGAAAACAGCAAGTATTTGAAATGGCTGCTGTTCCCGGCGGCGGTAATTTGCATTATTGCTTTTGCAGCGCCTTCTATATTAACAGAAAGTACCAAAAGGCTCATCAGGCATAATGAATATTTCGTGCCCATTGCACCGTTTAGTTTTATCGTTCAAAATAAAACCCTGTCGGTTGTACAGGGCGATGATTTAAAACTCGACTTAAAGCTTGAAGGCAACAGGCTCCCTGCCGATGTTTATGTTGAAATGGCCAACACCACTTTTAAACTGGATAAAGAGAACATCAGCAAGTTTCATTACCTGTTCACCAACCTGCAGCAAAACACGGTTTTTAAACTTACAGCCAATGGCTTTACGTCGCTTCCGTATGAAATAAAGGTTAACCTGCGCCCGGCTTTACTGCACTTTGATGCAGCCTTGAATTATCCAGCCTATCTGCATAAAAAGAATGAAACGCTAAAAAATGCCGGCGACCTTACTATCCCTGCGGGGACGATTGTTACCTGGAGCCTGCATACGCAAAATGCATCAGCGCTGCTGTTTAATATGAATGGCTCCAATGGCAGCGTTACTTCAACCTCTCCTGATGTATTTGAACACCGCGAAAGGATCATTAAAAACAGCATCTATAAAATAACGCCGATAAATACACAGGTAAACCACCGCGATTCGGCCAGTTACAGGGTAAATGTTATTACCGATGAAATGCCTTCTATCCTGGTACAGGAAAAACAGGACTCGGTAAGCCTGAAAACGCTTTATTTTAACGGAAGGATCCAGGACGATCATGGCTTTTCGGCCCTGACGTTTCATTATGCAGTTGGCGCACCCGGTGATAAAGCCAACGTGAAAAGTTATACCAAACCCGTTAAAGCCGACCTGGCACAAACGCAATCAGATTTCTTTTATTTCTGGAGCCTGAAAGACCTGGGGATAAAGCCAGGCGACCAGGTAACTTATTATTTTGAAGTTGCGGATAACGATGAGGTGAGCGGTCCGAAGAAAGTGCGGTCGCCGCAACGGACATTGGACGTGCCCGATGCCAAAGAGCTGAACGAGCAGCTGAACGCCGGAACGCAAGCCATCAAACAAAAGATGGAATCGGCTATTAAGTTAGCCGGGCAGATAGAAAAGGATTCGCAAAAGCTTAACCAGATGCTGCTGAACAAAAACACGCTCTCGTTTGATGAGAAAAAACAGATAGAAGACCTTTTACAGAAACGGAAGGACCTTAATGATTTAGTGAAAGAAGTACAAGCCGATAATAAAAAGAACCTATACAACCGCCAGGAAAACCAGCAGCAGGATAAAGACCTCACCGAAAAGCAAAAGCAAATGGAGCAGTTGCTTAATAATGTACTTGACCCTAAAACACAGGAAATGCTGCAGCGCCTACAGGAAATGCTGGAGCAAGAGCAAAAGGAAGGGGCGAGGGACGAGCTGCAGAAAATGCAGGGCGACAATAAATCGTTAAAAAAAGAGCTTGACCGCATGCTGGAACTTTACAAAAAGCTGGAGTTTGAACAAAAGTTGAATCAGAATGTGGATCAATTAAATAAGCTTTCGGACCAGCAGCAAAAGCTCTCGGAACAGGGCCAGCAGCCCAATGCCGATAAACAGGAACTGCAAAAAGAACAGCAAAAGCTGAACAACGATTTCCAGGATCTTAAAAAATCATTAGACGACCTGAAAAAAGCCAACGAACAAGCCGAACATAAGCAACCGTTTGAAGACCCGCAGAAGGAAGAGCAAAGCATTGAGCAGCAAATGGAAAAAAGCAGCGATGAGCTGAAGAAAAATGATCCTAAAAAGGCATCGCAACCGCAAAAACAGGCAGCTAAAGAAATGAAGCAGCTGGCCGATAAAATGCAG
>Ga0193702_1000502_pt1 | contig 12918 bp, 13 predicted proteins | sample U3a1metaG_FD_143060 | JGI IMG/M metagenome (GOLD analysis project Ga0193702, IMG submission 143060) | Soil microbial communities from a riparian zone of the East river system, Colorado, United States - U3a1 | ecosystem: Environmental > Terrestrial > Soil > Riparian zone | place: USA: East River... | reverse complement strand
CGGAGATTAAATGGGGTCGGAGTTTTTTTTCGTCGATAAACCCGACGAAAAAAAAGGCTCGGCGCCCCCCTCTGACCCCAATTTATTTACTCTGTCCCTAGTGTTTGAGGCCGCGCCACCCAATGTCGCGCCGGAACTGGGCGCCGTTGAAGTGGATCTTGTCCACCGTTTCATACGCCTGCTTCTGCGCCATGCGCACGCTGTCGCCCAGGCCGACCACGCACAGCACGCGGCCGCCGCTGGTCTGCAGCTTGCCGTTCGCGATCGCGGTCCCGGCGTGGAAGGTCACGCATTCCGCCGTCTCGGCCGGAATGCCGTCGATGACGTCGCCGTTCTTCGGGCTGTCCGGATAGCCTTGCGCCGCCATCACCACGCCCACCGCGGTGCGGCGGTCCCACTCCAGTTCCACCGCGTCGAGCGTACCGGCCACCGCGTGCTCCATCACCGTCAGCAAGTCGCTCTTCAAACGCGCCATGATCGGCTGGGTCTCCGGGTCGCCCATGCGGCAGTTGAATTCCAGCGTGCGCGGATTGCCCTTCTCGTCGATCATCAGCCCCGCATACAAAAAGCCGGTGAACGGAATGCCGTCCTTGGCCATGCCGTTGATGGTCGGGTTGATGATCTCGCGCATCACGCGCGCATGCATCGCCGGCGTGACGATCGGCGCCGGCGAATACGCGCCCATGCCGCCGGTGTTCGGGCCTTCGTCGTGATCCTTGAGCCGCTTGTGGTCCTGGCTGGTGGCCAGCGGCAGGACGTTCTTCCCATCGCACATGACGATGAAGCTCGCTTCCTCGCCCGCCAAGAACTCTTCGATCACGATGCGCGCGCCGGCGTCGCCGAAGCGGTTATCGGCCAGCATGTGGTCGACCGCCTGGTGCGCTTCGTCCAGCGACATCGCCACCACCACGCCTTTGCCGGCGGCCAGGCCGTCGGCCTTGACCACGATCGGCGCGCCGTTGGCGTCGATGTAGGCGTGGGCCTGGGCGACGTCCGAGAAGGTCTGGTATTGCGCGGTCGGGATGCCGTGGCGCTGCATGAAGGCCTTGGCGAAATCCTTGGAGCTTTCGAGCTGCGCCGCCTCTTTGGTCGGCCCGAAAATCTTCAGCCCGCGCGCGCGGAACAGGTTGACGATGCCGGCCGCCAGCGGAATCTCGGGACCGACCACGGTCAGGCCGATGTTCTCGTTCTCGACGAAGGCGGCGAGCTGCTCGGGATCGCTGATGCCGACGTTGATCAGCCGGATGTCGCGCGCCGTGCCGCCGTTGCCGGGGGCGACGTAGACCATCTGGATGCGTTCGGATTGGGCCAGTTTCCAGGCCAGTGCGTGTTCGCGGCCGCCAGAGCCGACTACCAGGATTTTCATAAGCTGCTTACTCTTCGATCAGGGCGTTGGTATAGACTTCCTGCACGTCGTCGAGGTTTTCGAGCGCGTCCAGGATCTTTTGCATCTTGAGCGCGTCCTCGCCGGTGAACACGGTCTCGGTGGCCGGCTTCATGATGATCTCGGCCACTTCGGCCTTGAAGCCGGCCGCTTCCAGCGCGTCCTTGACGGCGGCGAAGGCGAACGGGTCGCACAGCACTTCGAAGCCGCCTTCCTCGTCGGCGACCACGTCTTCGGCGCCGGCCTCCAGCGCCGCTTCCATCAGCTTGTCTTCGTCGACGCCGGGCGCGAACAGGAACTGGCCGCAGTGCTTGAACATGAAGGCCACCGAGCCCTCGGTGCCCATGTTGCCGCCATGTTTGTTGAAGGCGTGGCGCACTTCGGCCACGGTGCGTACGCGGTTGTCGGTCATGCAGTCGACGATGATGGCGGCGCCGCCGATGCCGTAGCCTTCGTAGCGCACTTCCTCATAGTTGACGCCCTCGAGGCCGCCGGAGCCGCGCTGGATCGCGCGCGTCACGTTTTCCTTCGGCATGTTGGCGTCGGCCGCCTTGTCCACGGCCAGGCGCAGGCGCGGATTGGTGGCGATGTCCGGTCCACCCATGCGCGCGCCGACAGTGATCTCCTTGATCAGGCGGGTCCAGACCTTGCCGCGCTTGGCGTCGGTCGCGGCCTTCTTGTGCTTGATATTGGCCCATTTGCTGTGTCCAGCCATGTCGAATGTTCCTTAGACGGTGTGCAAGAGTGGGCGACATTTTACCATAGGCCCCCCTGTCAAACCGTCAGCCGAACAGCATCAGGCCACCCCACACAAGCAGCGCCACGCCGGCTGCGCGGGCGATCCAGGCGCCCTCGGGCAGCAGTTTTTCGAGCAGCACCAGCACGCTCAGGCCGGCGATCCAGGCCAGGTTCATGACGCCGGCCACGAACAGCAGCACCATCAGCAGCCAGCAGCAGCCCAGGCACCAGGCGCCGAGGCCCAGGCCCATGCGCAGGGCGCCGCGCTTGCCCGGGCGCCAGCCGGCCAGCACGAAGCTCAGCGGCGAGCGGCAACGGCGCAGGCAGGCGTGCTTGAGCGGGGTCCACTGGTAGACGCCGGCCGCGACCAGGGTCAGGCCGCCGGCGCCGCGGCTGGTGGCGGCCATCATGTCGTCCATCAGCCCGGCCTCGTGCAGGCCCCACTGGGCGAGGGTGGCCAGCAGGCTGAAGCCGGCCCAGGCGCCGAGGTAGCCGGCCACGAACAAGGCGGTGCGCCGGTAGGGGCTGCGCCCGGGCTGGTAGAGCCGGTTGACCTGGGCCACCAGCAGGACGACCGGAGCCGTCGCCGGCAGCATCATGGCGGCCATCATGATGACCCACATGGCGAACAGCAGCAGCAACTCGGACCAGCCCCAGCCGCCGGCGGCGGGGCGCGCCATGTCCATCAGGCCCATGCTGGCGCCCTCGTACAGCAGGTAGGCCCAGCACAGGGCCGCCAGCGCGCCCAGCCAGCCGAGGATCGCGCGCCGCTCGGGCGTGGCGGGACCGTGCCTGCGGACGCCGGCGGCGGCCTTCATGCCATCAGCCCGGCCTGGGTATGCTCGACATGGGCCAGCGAGCTATGGGTGTTGCTGTGGCTGAAGGCGATCGGGCCGGTGACTTCGAGCGTGGCGCTGCGGGCCACGTCCATCTCCTTGTATTCGAAGCCGTCCGGCAACTGTACCTTGACCCGTTGCGGGGCGCCGCTGGCCGGCACCGTCAGCGGCTCGCTGGCGGTGAACAGCACGTTGCCGGCCGCGAGGCGCGCGCGCCGCGCCGGCTGGTCGAACTCCCAGTTGAAGGGCACGAACTGGGGCGGGTGCACGGTGGGGCAGATCGCCGCCATGATTTCGAAGAAGGTGCCGCCGTGCTTGCCGCTGAGGATATTGAGCAGGGCGTCGCGCTGCTCGGGGCTGGCGCGCTCGTCGATCAGCGGCAGGATCGCGCCGTTGCCCTCGTGCAGGGCGCCCGGCCACTTGACCACGCCGGCCCAGTGCAGGCCGTCGAGCCGGATGCCTTCGAAGTAGCCCTCGGTGATATGCATCGCGGCGATGCCTTCGCAAAAGCTGCTCGGGCTGGGAAAGCCCTCGGTGTCGCACGGGCAGGATGCGAGGCAGTTGCAGTTCTTGAGGTATTCGCCCTTCATTTTCCAGTTCGCCATGATGGTCTCCTTCGCTCGCCACCTGGTTTGACTGCGCAGCGGCGGCGGCGTTCGGCGCCGTGGCCTGCCGACTTCGCTGTTTCGCTTTACAATCGGTGACATGAACAAAAGCGCAACGGCCGATGCCCAACCACTCGTCGCACGTCCGGCCCTGATCGCCGGCCTCGCCATCGCCATCGGCGGGGCGGTGCTGTTTTCCACCAAGGCGGTGATCGCCAAACTGCTGTACCGCTACCAGATCGACGCGGTCACCCTGATCGCCTTCCGCATGCTGTTTTCGCTGCCGGTGTTCGCCGCCGTGGCCTGGTGGAAGATGCGCAGCGAGCCGCCGCTGTCGGTGGCCGACCGCTGGAAACTGCTGCTGCTCGGCCTGATCGGCTACTACCTGTCGAGCTTCCTCGATTTCCTGGGGCTGCAATACATTTCGGTGGGGCTGGAGCGGCTGATCCTGTTCCTCACGCCCACCTTCGTGCTGCTGATGACCTCGGTCTTCCTCAAGCGCCGCATCAGCCGCGCCGAATGGCTGGCGCTGATGCTGGCCTATTGCGGCATCGTGCTGGTGTTCGTGCACGACCTGACTGGCGGCGCCGGCAATACCGTGCTCGGCGCGCTGCTGGTGCTCGGGTCGGCGCTGTCGTATGCGCTTTACCTGCTGCTGTCGGGCGAGCTGGTCAAGCGGATCGGATCGCTGCGCCTGGTCTCGTATGCGATGTGCGTCTCGAGCGTGGCCTGCATCGCCCAGTTCTTCGTGCTGCGCCCGGCGTCCTTGCTGGTGCAGCCGCTGCCGGTGTATGGATTGTCGCTGGTGAACGGGATTTTCTGTACTATCTTCCCGGTGTTCATGACGATGGTGGCGGTGCAGCGCATCGGCGCGGCGACCGCCTCGCAGGCCGGCATGATCGGCCCGGTATCGACCCTGTTCCTCGGCGCGCTGGTGCTGGGCGAGCCGATCACCGGGGTACAACTGGCGGGCACCGTGCTGGTGCTGGCCGGAATCTATATGCTCTCGAAGAGGAAATAGCAACGTTGACGTCCTCCCCGCCATAAAGGACGGGGATTCCTACCACTAGCGTCGCACGTCCGCGACGGAGAATGTTTAACGCAGCATTGGTGTCACGATCATGTACGCAACCACAATCACTGCATTGCCACGCCCTTATTCCAAGGTCTGCGATACCTTTCGGCCTCGAATCGGGCAAAGCGCCGCAATGCGAACAGACTTGGGAGGTAAAGCTTTCGTTCACTTCCTCGAACCACGCGCCATGCTTAACAGCCTTGTACGCCAGTTTGTCACGGAAGGACGACCAGCCCGCATCGAGAACGGACTTGGCCATGCTGGTCCTGGCCAGTCCGGCGGCGTTCACATTGCCCACCGCGATGTAGTCGAACTCGCGGACGATGCGGTGCGCGAGCTTGTGGTGAAAATCGTTCCTGCGATTGGCGATCCTGGCGTGGATCGCGCTGACTCGGCGCTTCTTGCGCGCACGCTGGGCAACGGCAAGCGCCTGCTCGGTGCCGCGATAGATGCGCTGCGCTTCGATTTTCTCGCCGGTGGACAGCGCGGCGAAGTCTTTCAGGCCAAGGTCGATGCCGACGCCGCGCAGCGGCACGCGCGCGTCAGGCGCGACAGTGGCCACCTCGATCACGATATTGAGGAACCAGTTGCCGCGCGTGTCCTGGGAAAAGTTCGTGCCGTCCTTAATCGTCCCTTCTGGAAGCGGACGGCTGTGGAACACGCGGAACGTGTTGCCGGCGAAGCGGAACGCGTCGCCCTCGCGTTTCAGGTCGCGGCCCTTGAACGGCACCCAGCCGAGGTGTTTCCTGTCCCGGTAACGCAGGTATGGACGCGGCTTCTGCGCGCGCGACTTGGCGTACTGTTCGCATACGGCATTGATCGTGCCGGAATGCAGCCTAAGCTCCTTGCTGCTGCCGGCGGTGAGCTTGTTCAGGTCGAAGCCGGTCAACCAACGACGGTTCCACTTGAGCGCATCCTTCTGCCGGTCGTTGCAATAGTTCCAGACGAAGTTGCACGCCCGCGCCTGCCGGTTCAGCAAGCCGTTCAGCGACTTCACACGGTAGCGGTAGACGAGGATCACTTCAGTTTGACACCGGCTGAGCCAAGAAGTTTGGCAATCTTCAACCGAAAGGCTACGACTGCTGCGCAGTCGGCTCCTTTCGCTCCCCGCCCTGAACGGCGGGGTTTCTCGGAGCAAATCTGATGAAACCGCGGATCGCCCTGATTGCCCACGACAAGAAAAAAGACGACATGATCACGCTCTGCGCGGAGTACATCGACTTCCTGCGCGGCTGCATCCTGTCGGCCACCGGCACCACCGGCGGGCGGCTGGCCAACGAGCTGGGGCTGACGGTCGAGCGCAAGCACTCGGGGCCGTTCGGCGGCGACCTGCAGATCGGCGCGCAGCTGGTGGAGGGGCAGATCGACTGCGTGATCTTCCTGCGCGACCCGATGACGCCGCAGCCGCACGAACCCGACATCAACGCCCTGGTGCGCGCCTGCGACGTGCACAACGTCGCCTGCGCCACAAATGTCGCGACCGCCCATCTGGTGCTGTCGCAATTGAAACAAGCTTCACGCAAATCTTAGGAGAGCCATGATGGCGAAAGCGATTCGATTTTCAAGGACCGGCGGGCCGGAAGTGCTGGAATACGTCGACGTCGAGGTCGGCGCACCGGGGCCCGGCGAGGCGCGCGTGCGCCAGATGGCTTGCGGGGTGAACTTCATCGACGTGTATTTCCGCACCGGCCTGTATCCGCATCCGCTGCCGGCCGGGCTGGGCATGGAGGGCGCCGGCGTGGTCGAGGCGGTGGGGCCGGACGTCAGCCACGTCAAGGTGGGCGACCGCGTGGCCTACGCCGGGCGGCCACTCGGCGCGTATGCCGAGTTGCGGAATATGCCGGCCGCGATCCTGCTGCGGCTGCCGGACGCTATTTCGTTCGAGACCGCGGCCGCGATGATGCTGCAGGGCATGACGGTCGAGTACCTGTTCAACCGCAGCTTTCCGCTCAAGGCCGGCGACACGGTCCTGTTCCACGCGGCGGCCGGCGGGGTCGGGCTGATCGCCTGCCAGTGGGCGCGCGCGATCGGCGTGAACTTGATCGGCACCGCGGGCTCGGACGAAAAATGCGCGCTGGCCAAGTCGAAGGGCGCAGCCCACGTCATCAATTACAAGACCGAGAATTTTGTCGAGCGGGTGCTGGAGATTACCGGCGGGCAGAAGGTGCCGGTGGTGTACGACTCGATCGGCAAGGACACCTTTAGCGGTTCGCTGGACTGCCTGCAGCCGCGCGGTTTCATGGTCAGTTTCGGCAGTTCGTCGGGGCCGGTGCCGCCGTTTTCGCTGAATGAACTGCAGTCGCGCGGCTCCTTGTACATCACGCGGCCGACCCTGTTTTCGTATGCGGCCAGGCGCGAGGACCTGGAGTCGATCGCGGCCAACCTGTTTGCCATGGTTTCGAGCGGCAAGGTAAAGATCGATATCCGCCAGACCTACAAGCTGGCCGATGCGGGCCAGGCCCAGATCGACCTGGAGGCGCGCAAGACGACGGGGTCGTCGATATTGGTCCCTTGACGCGCTATGGGTTCCCGCCAAGGGGGCCGCCATCGGCCGGGAATGACGGCGTGTCGTTCCCGGCCGATGGCGGCCCCCTTGGCGGGAACCCATAGCGCGCGTGCCTTCCCCGCGAGCGCTTAGCCGTTCTGCTGCTTGAGCTCGATCCGCCGCGCCACCCCGTTCGGGCCAGGGAAGCCTTCGAACGCGCTTTGCACCAGCGCCGGCATCATCGCCGGGGTCGACATCTCGCGGCTCAGATTGTGCACCGTGACGTCGAACAGGCGGCGGTTGTCGGCGGCCGATTTGATCGCCACCTGCACTTCGCGCCGGTAGTTGTGATAGCTGTATTCCTCATACATCGGCATACCGCCCCAGAACGGATCGTAGAACGGGCTGTACCAGCCGCCGCCCCAGTAACCGCGGCGGTACGGACGGTAAAAGCCGAACCGCGCCGACGAGTAGAAGAAGGGATCGACCGCGCGGATCACCTGTACCGGCACGTCGGTCGTGGTGAAGCGCATCGACACCTTCAGCGTCGCCGTGCCGGTCGCGCCGGCATCATGGAAGCCTAGCCTGGCCAGCTCGCCGCGCACCAGGTTCTGGTAGCTGCGCAACTCCAGCGTATCGTCCTGCGCCGGCGGCGCTTCGAACACATAGCTCTTGTCCTGCAGGTCGGCCGGCCACTGGTGGAAGGTGGTCACGTCGCTGCGGATGGTGGTGGCGCAACCGCCCAGCAGCAGCGTCAGCGCGGCGGTGACTGTAAATACATAGCGTTTCATCGCATTCTCCAACTTTTTTAGATGTTCTTTGCCCATATTCAGTTTATGAGCGGAACCCCATTTTCTCAGAAAACTTACAAGTTGTTACCCTGCCCACATTCGGGATACACGGAATAGAGCGGGACGCCCTGGCGGCGTGTTGGTAAAATAGACCTCCCACCTACTTGTTCGTCCTGATTTCCTATGCGCACAGACACTCCCCAGACCATCTACCGGAAAGATTACACCCCTCCGAGCTACCTGGTGGACACCGTCGAGCTGGGTTTCGACCTCGATCCTGCCCGCACCATCGTCGCCAGCCGGCTGGTCATGCACCGCAATCCCGACAGCGCCCAGCGCGAAATCGAGCTGTACGGCGAGAATATCGAGCTGGTCGCCTTGCGCATGAACGGCAAGACCCTGGGCAAGCGCGATTACCGCATCGACGGCAAGCTGCTGACCATCCCCCACGCGCCCGAGGAAGCCATCCTCGAGATCGAAACCCTGACCGCGCCCGAAAAGAACACCACGCTCAACGGCCTGTACGTCTCGAACGGCAATTTCTTCACCCAGTGCGAGGCCGAAGGCTTCCGCAACATCACTTACTTCCCGGACCGCCCCGACGTGATGGCGAAGTACACCGTGATGCTGCGCGCCGACAAGCGCACCTACCCGGTGCTGCTCTCGAACGGCAACCTGGTCGAACAGGGCGAGCTGGGCGACGGCCGCCACTACGCCAAGTGGGAAGACCCGTTCAAGAAGCCGTCCTACCTGTTCGCGCTGGTCGCGGCGCGCCTGGTCTGCCAGCAAGAAAAATTCAAGCTCAAGGACGGGCGCGAGGCGCTGCTGCAGGTGTGGGTCGAAGCGGGCAACCTCGACAAGACCGACTACGCCATGCAGTCGCTGAAGAACAGCATCCGCTGGGACGAGGAGCGCTTCGGCCTCGAGCTCGACCTCGACCGCTTCATGATCGTCGCCGTGGGCGACTTCAACATGGGCGCGATGGAGAACAAGGGCCTGAACATCTTCAACACCAAGTTCGTGCTGGCCAACCCGCGGGTGGCCACCGATATCGATTACGCCGGCATCGAAGCGGTGGTCGGCCACGAATACTTCCACAACTGGACCGGCAACCGCGTCACCTGCCGCGACTGGTTCCAGCTGTCGCTGAAGGAAGGCCTGACCGTGTTCCGCGACCAGGAATTCTCGGCCGACATGATCGGCACCGACAGCGGGCGCGCAGTCACCCGCATCGACCAGGTGCGCACCCTGCGCCAGGCCCAGTTCCCGGAAGACGCGGGGCCGATGGCGCATCCGGTGCGGCCCGATTCCTTCGTCGAGATCAACAACTTCTACACCGTCACGGTCTACGAAAAAGGCGCGGAAGTGGTGCGCATGGTCCAGACCCTGCTGGGCCGCGACGGCTTCCGCAAGGGCATGGATTTGTACTTCGAGCGGCACGACGGCCAGGCCGTCGAGTGCGACGATTTCCGCCTGGCGATGGCCGACGCCAACGGGCGCGACCTGAGCCAGTTCGAGCGCTGGTACAGCCAGGCCGGCACGCCGGTGGTCAAGGCCGAGACCCGCTACGATGCCGGCGCGCACACCTACGACATCACGCTGTCGCAGTCCTGCCCGCCGACGCCGGGGCAGGCCGAGAAGCAGCCCTTCCATATTCCGGTCGCGGTCGGCCTGTTGGGCGCGGACGGCAATGACTTGCCGCTCAATATCGATGGCAAGGCCGGCGCCACTACGGCGGTGCTGGAACTGACCGACGCGCGCCAGACCTTCCGCTTCACCGGCGTGAACGAGCGGCCGACGCCGTCGATCCTGCGCGACTTCTCGGCCCCGGTGATCCTCGATTATGACTACACCGACGAGCAGTTGCTGCAGCTGTTCAGCCACGACAGCGACCCGGTCAACCGCTGGGAAGCCGGCCAGCGGCTGGCGATGGCGCGCCTGCTCAAGCTGACCGCGGCGGTGGCTTCAGGCGGCAAGCTGGCGCTGGACGACACCTTCCTTGGCGCGATGCGCAAGATCCTCACCGACGACGCGCTCGACCCGTCGTTCCGCGAACAGGCGCTGCTGCTGCCGTCCGAAACCATGATCGCCGAGCAGATGAAGGTGGTGAACCCGCAGGCGATCCACCTCGCGCGCCAGTTCGTGCGCCAGGCCATCGGCCAGGCGTTGCGCAGCGAACTGCTGGCCCAGTACGAGGCCAACCGGACGCCCGGCCCGTACAGCCCGGACGCCTTGTCGGCCGGCCGCCGCGGCTTGAAGAACCTGGCGCTGTCCTACCTCGCGGCAGCCGGCGGCGACCACGCCATCGCGCTGGCGCAGAAGCAGTTCGACAAGGCCGGCAACATGACCGACCGCATGGCTTCGCTCGGCGCGCTGATCCAGGCCAACGCGAACGGCGTGCAGAAGGCGCTGCAGCGCTTCTACGACGAGTTCGAACAGGAAGCGCTGGTGGTCGACAAATGGTTCTCGATCCAGGCCTCGGCCCCGAGCGCCGACGTGGCCGCGGTGCGCAAGCTGATGCAGCATCCGGCCTTCACGCTGAAGAATCCGAACCGCGCGCGCAGCCTGGTGTTTGCGTTCTGCGCCGCGAACCCGCCGCAGTTCCATGCGCCGGACGGCAGCGGCTATGCGTTCTGGGCCGAGCAGGTGATCGCGCTCGACGCGCTCAATCCGCAAGTGGCCTCGCGCCTGGCGCGCTCGATGGACCGCTGGCGCCGGTATGCGCCGGCCCTGCAGGCACAGATGAAAAAAGCGCTGCAGCAAGTGGCCAACCTCAAGACCCTGTCGAACGACGTGCGCGAAATCGTCGGCAAGGCGCTCTCGAACTAATTTAAACAACAGCATAGGGAAGTTCATGAAACGCGTCAGCCTCACGCAACACCTGGTCGAAGAACAACGCCTGCACAACTCCATTCCCGCCGAACTGCGCCTCCTGATCGAAGTGGTGGCGCGCGCCTGCAAGACCATCAGCCATTCGGTGGGCAAGGGCGCGCTGGGCGACATCCTCGGCAGCGCCGAGACCGAGAATATCCAGGGCGAAGTGCAAAAGAAGCTGGACGTGATCTCGAACGAAATCCTGCTCGAGGCGAACGAGTGGGGCGGCCACCTGGCGGCGATGGCGTCGGAAGAGATGGAGTCGATCCACCCGATCCCGAACCGCTATCCGAAGGGCGAATACATGCTGCTGTTCGATCCGCTCGACGGCTCCTCGAACATCGACGTCAACGTCTCGATCGGCACCATCTTCTCGGTGCTCAAGGCGCCCGAGGGCATGGGCGCGCCGACCGAGGCCGACTTCATGCAGCCGGGCAGCATGCAAGTGGCGGCCGGTTACGCCGTGTACGGCCCGCAGACCATGCTGGTGCTCACCACCGGCAACGGCGTGAACTGCTTCACGTTGGACCGCGAGATGGGCTCGTGGGTGCTCACCCAGCGCACTATGATGATCCCGGAGAGCACCCAGGAATTCGCGATCAATATGTCGAACGCGCGCCACTGGCACCCGCCGGTCAAGCGCTACGTGGACGAGTTGCTGGCCGGCGCGACCGGCCCGCGCGGCAAGGATTTCAATATGCGCTGGGTCGCCGCGATGGTCAGCGACGTGCACCGCATCCTGAACCGCGGTGGTGTCTTCATGTACCCGGCCGATTTGCGCGATACCTCGATGCCGGGCAAGCTGCGCTTGATGTACGAGGCGAATCCGATGGCGATGCTGGTGGAGCAGGCGGGCGGCGCGGCGACCGATGGCGTCGGCCGCATCCTCGACATCCAGCCGAACAAGCTGCACCAGCGGGTGCCGGTGTTCCTCGGTTCGAAGAGCGAGGTCGAGCGCGTGACCAGCTACCACGCGCCGGCATGATTTTTTAACAAAATCGGTTTTGCACTAGCAAGTTTGGATGATTCTTTGCTAGAATACGCGTCTTCGCCGATGTAGCTCAGTTGGTAGAGCAGCACATTCGTAATGTGAAGGTCCCCAGTTCGATTCCGGGCATCGGCACCAGAAATTCGTAGGAATATCAAAGACTTACACGCTTCGGCTTGTAGGTCTTTTTTGCTTTTTACTTGTGCTTGCCCCTTTTACCCCGTGCACATCCACGATTGATCAAATTTGATTGTCTTAGTCCCAAAATGGGACTAAGATGGCGACATGCGCATTCTTTCGCTCCCTACCCTAAGAGCCTTCTACGAGACACCGAGCTACGCAGATGCGAAAGGCCCCCTTCTGACTTGGCATGGGCACACGCTGAAAGCGAACTGGCTCGAGCCTGCCGACGTGAAGGCGGATTTGCGGAATGCCAGTATCCTCAAGGAAGGCCGGGTTGTATTTAATATTGCTGGAAATAAATATAGGTTGGTTACATCAATCAACTATCCGTATGGCATTGTGTTTGTCAAGTTCATCGGCACCCACAAACAGTATGACGCGATTGATGCGCAAACAATTTGAAGGACCTCACCATGAACATCAAGCCTATTAGGACCGCTGAAGACCATCGCGCCGCATTGAAAGAAATTGAAATGCTGATGACGGCCGAGATGAACACGCCCGAAGGTGATCGCCTTGACGTTCTCGCAACGCTAGTTGAAGCATATGAAGCGAAGCATTTCCCTATGGAGCTGGCAGATCCTATCGATGCCATCAAGTTCACCATGGAACAAAAAGGTCTAACGCCGAAGGACTTGGAGCCGATGATTGGTCGGTTAAACCGCGTGTATGAAATATACTCAGCGGTAAACGCCCTCTAACGCTGCCTATGATCTGGCGCCTTCACGAGGCGCTTGGCATTCCCGCAGAAGCACTTATCAAACCTCCGAGGCGAGGCCCGGTAGTTGCATAGCGATGTGGTGGTGGGATTCTCTCCAGGCATCGCACCGGTACTCAGCAGTAATAGTCTTAGGAAATCTTAGAGCCCGCGTGCCTTTCAGGTAGAGCGGGTTTTTTGTTGCCTCATCCATCATCAAGCCCAATCGTGCTCGCGAGCGACTCGACCATCGAGGCGTGAT
>Ga0193702_1000501_pt1 | contig 12952 bp, 14 predicted proteins | sample U3a1metaG_FD_143060 | JGI IMG/M metagenome (GOLD analysis project Ga0193702, IMG submission 143060) | Soil microbial communities from a riparian zone of the East river system, Colorado, United States - U3a1 | ecosystem: Environmental > Terrestrial > Soil > Riparian zone | place: USA: East River... | reverse complement strand
GCTTACTTCGGTATGGTCGCCCTTCAGCCTGCGTTTTAAAATAAACGCTGCATTTACACCAAGCTCATTCGCCAGTGATTCAACCCATTTGGCCCGGCCAGCATCGGTGCTGGCCATTACAAAGTTATCGCCCCCATATTCAAGGGCTGCTTTGGTGATGATATTTTTGCAATAAACATGGGTAGGATAAAGCCCGTGTTCGAAATAATAAGGGATTCCTTCAGAGTGGATATCAAACAAATAAACCCTGTTGCCCCTGTTGCTGCGGGGTATGGCCGACAACAGTGTCGCCCTGGCTTTAGCAGTTACAATTTCGCCGGGCAGCACGGCCCTTTCCATAGTTGAATAACCAAAATAAGGAATAACCAATGATAAGGAGCCCGCGCCATAACTCACCAGCGATGAAGCAAGGTCAAACAATTCAAGCGTTGCTTCATCGTTTACCGTTCCGCCTATAATTACTACGTCCCTGTCGGCAACGTCAGACAAAATACGTTGGTAGCGCTCGCCATCAGTAAAATGGCTTACCTCCAATTCACCCTTTTCAAAATCGCTGCAGGCTAATACTTTTTCGGCGAGGTATTCGTAGCATTTTATGGCAAATAATATTTTCTTCATCTTGTTGATTTGTTTATAATGAGTTTTGATACTTCTGAAGCGGCCTGTTCAAACCTGTTTTGCCAATTGCCTGATATTTCCACAAAATTAATATGGTGATTTGACAATACCTCCCGGTGAGATTGGTCGAGTAAATCCCTGTCGGTTTTGTTTAACCGGGTGCCATCCTGGTAATAGGGAGCATCATTATTTAAATAAAGGTATAAATCGGCTTTGTTAATGTTATAAATATCGGCGTTAACGGGCAAGTTTCTGTCAAAAACAAATTTGGCGTATGATTTTGTAATATGAACATCCGTATCAATAATCACCAGGGGGTTATCGTCCAACGTGGCCTTATCTATTCTTTTAGCATGTTCATTGGCAACCAGTATCAGGTCATCAAATGTAAAATCGGTTGAATCGGGGATTAATTCTCTGCCGGCTTCTAACACGAAACCACATTTATAATGCTTAGACAGCTGTTCTGTCAATGTTGTTTTCCCCGTAGATTCTGTTCCCAAAATTGCAACCTTGAGTGCAAAATAGGATTTTACGGCGGCAGGCAAATAATGCCAGTTACAGAACAGATCATTCCTGATGATGGACGCCGAAATGGGATACTGGCCTTTATCCAAATCAAAGGGAATGTGTTGTATGCCCATAAACCCGGCAACAAGATCCCCATAAGGCTCGGAGGTAATTAGCAGGTTATAATTGGGATAATGCTTTTTAAACTCAACTGCCCAGACCTCCGAAACGTTTACAGATGTTTGAGAGGTGTTGGGCAATAACCGGTTATCATAGCGGAGTATTTTTACCTCCATGTTTTTTTCACCAGCAAAAGTAGTTTCGATCCAGTTTTTTCTTACTTCGCCGGGGATATTTTCTTCGTTATCGTAACAAACCAATACGGACAAAAAATCGCATTTAGTCAGCGCGAAGCTGATCATGGCTTCGTGGCCTTTGTGAAAAGGCAAAAACTTCCCGAATACAAATGCTTTAATCATTCGCCAATTGTTTTTTCCAGTGATACAGGCCATATGATGCTAATCCAAAAAAGATCAAATACTCAAGCGACAAAAAATAAACCCCTTTTTTGAAGTACAGTATCACACAAATAGCATCTACCAATATCCACAAATGCCAGTTTTCGATTTTCTTTTTGGCTAGTAAAACCGTGGCAATAATACTTAAAACCATTACAAAAGAATCGGTAAAAGGGTAGGCTGCAGCAATTTTGAAATAATTTGGCAGATATAAGTGAATGTTTTTAATGAGCAGGCCGCTTATTATCGAACCTACTATAATAATGATGGCGATTAGCCAACGTGCTTTTGAATTGATAACTGCAATTTTGTTTTCAACTGTGGTTGTATTCCAATTATACCAGCCATAAATAGTAACTACAAAAAAGTAGACCTGTAAAAACATATCGGCATAAAGATGCACCTGGAAAAATAAAATAAAGAGAAATACCTCGTTGATGATGCCGGTACTCCAGGTTAAAATATTAGCTCTCGATGCAAAGTAAACGGAGACTAAACCAAAAGCGGTTCCGACTAATTCAACATAACTAATAGGATAACCTATAATGGTAAAAGCTGTATTTGCTATGTCAAAAAAATGCATCAAAAAGTATATTTTACTGAAGTATAAAAGTTTGTTGGCGATTGAACGAAGTACTTTTTAGTGCCATCACCATCAACATATCCATTATTAAAATATTTAGCGTTGGTAATGTTGTTTACGAAAACACCCAATTGAAAGCCGTTGATATCATACTGTACCCTGGCATTTAATATTGTATATTGATTAACCTGGGCGGTATTGGCAAAATTAATAAACGAACGATCTTGATACCGCGCTGATAAACCTATTAGAAAGTTTTTTCGGCTATACGTTACCTCCTGGTTAATGATAACCGGCGGTGTTAATATGGGCGTGAACGACTGCGTTTGTTCCTTAATCCGGCTGTAATTGTAAGACGAGTTATTGATAAGGCGGATGTTGTCATTAACTTTATAGTTGATGCTTAACTCAACCCCGGTTCTATAACTGCGGTCTACTTCATTGGTAAGAGCTAAGCCATTAGGCCCTAATTGACCGTTCAGCACAATTTCATTTTTAAAACTCATGTAATAAAAGTTCAAATTTAAATTAATCTTGCCCAACTGATGTCGCAACCCCAGTTCCTGATCCACTACATACTCGGGGGTATTAACTGAAACAATGGCGTGGCCTAAAATATCGGCCAATAAATTATCGTTGCCACCAAACATATCATTCCTTGTAGGCTCCCGACCGGTTCTGCCGATGCTGTAATACAGGGTTGAATGATTATTAACCTCAAAACTTAAGCCCGCTTTGGGATTAATAAAATGCCAGTCCATTTTATTTAGAGGCACATCGCCATGATAGTCAAACGAAGCATAGCGCGATTGAATATCTGCAAAAAGCGTCAATTTGTTAATTGTATAATCTGCTTTGGTAAAAACACTGAATTCATTTTTGTAGCCGGTATTTTTATATAGTTGTCCCAGGGTTTTCTCGCTCCCAATATGCTGCCTTTCATAAATATTGCCATGGATGCCGGTTGTCCAGTTAAATGATTTTTTTGAGAATGTATAATTGCTGAAGAACCCGATAAGGTTAGATTGAAAAGCGTAATTATACAATTCATTTGTTGATGGCAGCCCTAAAAAGCTGTTCATGTTAAAATCATTATTGCCATTAAGATAAGTGTAATAAATGCTTGACTGCACAGTTGATATGCTGTTAGGATGCCATGAATGCTGAAGCTGCAGCAATGCCTGGGTAAAATTATCCCTTTCATTCTCATCGGCATTCGTTCTTCTGTCCTGATCAATCAAAGCTTCAGAAACGCCCAGCCAGGCCAACTGATTTTGCTGATGACCGACCAACGCGTTCATTTTAAATGTTGATTTATCATCAATTAATTCGCCGCTCATAAAAACAGATTGCGAATTATTTGCAGAGTTGTATTTATACCCATCAGAATATACCTGGGATGCCCTTACATAAAACGCCTTGTTGTTTTTTATCCCGCTGTTAAATTCAGCAAATATCCTGTGGCTATTGAACGATCCGTAACCAAAACCAATAGTGGTATAGGTAGAATCGTAGAGGTTAGGTGAAAATAGCTGAACACTGCCGCCATAACTTGCAACCCCGTTTTTACTTGTCCCTATTCCCCGTTGAATCTGGATTTTACTGACCGAGTTCAAAATATCAGGATAGTTTGAAAAATAAGCGCCCTGGTCTTCAGGTTCGTTTAACGGAACCCCGTCTAATGATATGTTGATCCTGGTTTGATCAATCCCACGCATCCGGAAATACGAATACCCTTGCGTGCTTCCTGCATCAGAGTATACGGTAATTGAAGGCGTCTCTGAAAGTAAATAGGACGGCTCCTGCCCGGTTGATTTGGCTTTCAGATCTTTTCCGCCGATGTTTTGAAAGGTGACGGGCGTTAATTTATTGGCCTGGTAAGTTACAACCACTTCTTTTATCAGGTGCGTGGTATCATGTTTTAAAGCCTCCTGCGCTTTAAGTTTTATGACAGCAAATAACAGAACAACAAACAGTATGGTACTTTTTAACATAACAGTTTAGGCTTTACTTATATTTGCTCTCACCTGTTCAAATGTAATGGTATTAACTAGCTTACCATTTTCAAACACGGTGTGCAGTTCATCAGCTAAACTATCATTATCACTTTGATTTACGGTTTTAAAGGCGCCATTAATTTTCACCAGTTTTAAACGCCCGGCCTTGCTCTTTTTAAAACTTTCGGTAATGTTTCCATCAGCGTCCATTTCTGTCGGGCTTTTCTCAACCTGTACTTCTTTACCACCAATTATTGCGCTGCTACATTTTAAGGCGAAACGTTGCGTATCCCTGTCTACCTTTTGCAGCAATGCGCCACCCATGCCTAAAACCAGGTTTTCGGCACTGATATTGTGTTGCTTCAAAGCTTCGTACATAGTTTTTATTGCTTCGTAATTTACCCCGTCACCCTGGATCACTCTTACCTGCGGCGGTAAAACTTTGTAGCCCTTTTCGTTTACGGTATAACCAAACTTATCAAGAAGTATTTCAAATATTTTCACCAGGGTCATTACCGGGTCGCCGCTGTCCGGGCGGATCACCAGCGTACCTTTGCGGTTCAGGATCTCAGCTTTCAGATCCTCACCCCAGTATTCTTCGCAGGCTTTGAAAATATTATAGCTGTCAGATACGCAAGCGATAACCCCTGTTGGGAAAGTTTTTAATACGTGCTTAAACACCTCAAGTTCGCCATCTTTTCCCAATAGCGTACAAATACTGTGTTCTGTAGCAGGAATGCTCAAACCGTATACTTTTTGTGCGTTGTAGTAGTTAATAGCCATGCCTGAACCTGCCAGGTTATCGCTGCCATTAAAATTGAGCAAATGCGCCGCCCCGCCAATCTTAGCGCTCTCCACGCTGCTAACACCGCGAAAACCGAAATCATTCAAAACAAAATCAATCCCTGCTTCGCTGCCGGCTGTGGCTGTTTCTTTATAGTATTGGGTAACAACCTTGCGTACCTGGTTGCTAAGGGTGGCAACCGTGCAAGGATACCAAACCTGCATCAATAAGGTTTCTAAAAAGTTGGTAAGCCAGTAACATTCCGGGTCGGTATTTTCAATGGTCATCAGTACGTTGCCTGTTGGCACTGCAGTGCCTTCTGCTACAGCTTTAATTTTTACCGGCAACCAGCCATCGTACTTATCTAAAATATACTGGAATTTGCTTTTATCAAACACATCATCGCGGCCAAATACCTGTAATAAAAAGCCTTCGGCCTCATCAAGATCTTCCTGCGTAAATGCTTTGCCCTGCAGGTATTCTTTTAAAAAGTATTGCAGGCCAAAAAATACGGTTTCACTAAACATTCCGCCGCGGCTTTCCAGGTAACTGTAAATTTGTGTGGTACCCGGGTAGTATAATTTATGATGAGCGTATTTATAGGCATCGGCCAGCAGGATCAAATTTTCGCGTTTCATGGTATTATTTATTAAGATATTTTTCAAGTAACAGGTTAAAAAGTTCAATGTGTTCATTACTGATCAATCCATCAATCATCATCTTCGGAAGATCAGCCAGCTTAAACCAGCTTAGTTCAGCAATATCATCCTGTGCAGATGATTCGCCGCTTATATAATCGCAGCTAAAAAGCAGGGTGATTATTTTGTCGGCCTCATTGCGGTAACGCCAGTCGTTAATTTTGCGGGAGGTTTCGTAAACCATTTTGGTGGTTTCCAAATCGCCGCATTCTTCTGTCAGCTCGCGTTTGGCTGCGCTTTCATAATCGGCATCTTCCGGATCGGCAAAACCGCCTACCAGCCGCCATTTATTGTTGATCACTTTTTTACCTAAAAGTATTTCTTTCTTTTCATTCCTGAACAAGGCAATATCTACCGTTGGGTAAACTTTGGTGTATTGGTTATAATAAGCATACAAAATCCCGGCCCTGAAATCGTTTGAGTCAAAAACCTTATCGGCGTATTGTTTGCGCAGTTCGGTGGCATTGTAATCGCCATGTTCGGGCAGCTCAATGGTTTCAAATTTGCCATTGTAAAAAGGGATAAAACTATCCCTGCTGCCATACAAAGCAAACTGTTCATTCGGGAACACGCCTTTTAGCAGGTTGTCTAAATTTTCAGACCATACCCTATCACTCGGATGATCACTTATCGGCAAAACAATAATTTCCGGGTGAGCCGTTTTGATCATTTTTTCGCGGGTATAATAATCATATGGATTTTTTCTGCTGCCGGTAATAGGGCTTACGCCCAACAAAATAATCAGTTTGGAATGCACTTCCTTTACCTGGCTGATCAGGCTTTGATGGCCCTCGTGCAGGTAAGGTGTCTGGAAGCGGGCGATAATAACTGCGGTTTTCATTTTAATTTGCGTTAATTATACGCAAATATAGATATGCGTTTTTATTACGCAAATTATTTTACGCTTTTTTTTAAATTTAAACAGATTTTATATTTCGAAGCTGATGCCTTCCTTCTTCAGCTGAAAGTACTTTTCCTCGTTAAAGCAGAATAAATTCCCGGGCCTGCCGGCTCCGTCAAGCTGCTGCCTTTCAGTGGTTTCTTCTAAAAAGCCAAATTTTAATACTTTCTTTTTAAAATTACGCCGGTCGATGGGTCTGTCGAGAACTGCCATATAAAGCTTCTCAAGTTCGGAGAAAGGGAATTTTTCATCGAGCAACTCAAAGCCTAACGGCTCATATAAAATTTTGCTTTTTAACCTGGTATGCGCAAGCGTTATAATTTCGGAGTGATCAAATGCCAGCGGGGGCATTTTCTTTATGTTATACCAGGCAACATCGGCGGCATCGGTGTCTGCATGCAGCACAAAGGCATCGGGTTTTACCAGGCCGTAATAAGTAACGGATACCACGCGGTTGCGCGGATCGCGGCCGGGCTTTCCAAAACTGTAAAGCTGCTCCAGGTAATTGATGCTAACGCCGGTTTCCTCGATCAATTCGCGCTGAACGGCATCTTCTAACGACTCTTCGTTGCCAACAAGCCCCCCCGGAAGCGCCCATCCGTTTTTATAGGGCTCTATTTTCCTTTTTATAAGCAGTACAGATAATCCTTCTTTTGAAGTATATCCAAATACCACAGCATCAACGGCAACTTTTATATTTTGAGAAACGGGCATATTCACAAAGGTATTAAATGCATGCAAATTCTGTTTTGTTTAATAAATAAGGTATTATATTAGCATTGCGAGGCAAAACTCAAATAACATTTAACATGATTACATCAACCGAAAACGCAGAACACTATACCTGGGGCGAACAATGTGATGGCTGGCATTTGTTAAAATCGGCCACCCTGAGTGTGATCCAGGAACGCATGCCCCCTTTAACAGGCGAGCAGTTGCATTACCATCACCAGGCGCAGCAGGTGTTTTATATCTTATCGGGCATTGCCACTTTTGAAGTTGATGGAGAGGCTAAAACGGTTGAAGCTGGTCAGTCTATCCATATCTCTCCGAATACAAAACATCGTATTTTAAATAATGGCGATGCTGACCTGCATTTCCTGGTGATATCAGAGCCCAAAGCACATGGGGACAGGGTGAATTTGTAAAGGGTAATTTATATGTTAAGTGTTTGAAATAAACACCCCTCCTAAAACATATTTTCATTTTTACGTATTATACAAGGTAAAACCTGTTATGAAAAGAGTATATTTTCCTGCGCTTATTTTATTCATGCTTTGTTTAAGCAGCTGCTCCGTAATTGAAGGGATCTTTAAAGCCGGTGCGGTTGTGGGTATTATTTCGGTTATTGTTGTTATTTTACTTATCATCTGGATAGTTTCGATGTTCAAGAAATAACCAGGTACCTTGAAATAAACTGAAAAGAAACAAACAAAGGTGCTTTTGCCTAATTGGTTACCGGCGGCGTAACCAATGCCGGCAGTTTATATGACCGCTGGTTACGTAAATAACGACGCAGGTTAGCCCTGATCATGGCCACAAACTCATACTCGCTTGCTGTTTTAGTGGTGTAGTAGCCGGGGCGGTACCTGAACATAAATGCAGTAAGCTTTTCATCTTTTAAGCCGGTAATAAGGCCCACGTAAGTGCGGTTAAAGCGGTAATCAATGCTGTTTTGTTCGTAATCATGCTCAATGGTTTCGCGTAAGTGAGCAGCATTGCGGCCCTCCCTGCTAAAGGCATTCCACAGGGCATCTATGCTTAAACCGGCACCGCCGCTAGATGGCGTGGTTAAAAAATCATTATAGGCCAATGAGCCGTATGCTTTACTAAATTCCTGCTGGGTTGAGTGTAAACGCATAAGCGGGCTAAGGCCGGTATCATGCACGGTAACTTCTCTTAACTGGATGGCCAGCCGCTCCATATAAATAGCGAGGGGGGTATTACTTACAATTTTGACTGTATCAGGATGGTATTCGGCTTTTGTGAAAACAAGCTGATCACCGGGTTTGGCCGCTATCGTGAATTCGCCTTTTAAATTATCGTATGCAGAAACGCCTGTGGTAATATTGTGGATGCTTACAGTTGCTATGCGGTCTTTGCTTTCTTTTTCAAACACAATCCCAGCAACTGTTTTGTCCTGCGAAAAACACTTAACCGTTAAAACCAAAAAACAAAATACCAAACCCCACTTCATTGCAGCACTAAAACTACGGCTTTCGCTTAATCATAAGCATACTATTTAACAAAAATTAACAACATCAACGGGTCACTACAATTTTCTGGCCAACCTTAATGTTGTTATCGCCAATATTGTTCAGTGCCTTCAGGCTGTCAACAGCTATCCCAAAACGTTTGGATATGTTATATAGTGTGTCGCCTTGCTTAATGATGTAGGTTTTATCAACAGGCGCGCTTTGAATGGAGTCTTTTGCGGCTTTATCTTCCTTTTTATCTATTTGTGTAAATACGCGGTCAACCCGTTTTATTTTGGCGGTTTCGCCTTCGGGGCTGTCATACTGGTTTAGGTTATATTTTTGGATGATGCCTATCAGCAGCTGCGGATATTTCGGATTAGTGGCATACCCCGCTTTTTTTAGCCCGTAAGCCCAGCCCTGGTAATCGTTTTTATCCAGCTCGAACAGATGGGTATAGTTTTTTTTCTGCAAAAACAGGGAGTGGTCTCTGAATGAGTCTTCCGGCGTATCATAAACCCTGAAGCTGTCGTTCGCATTATCATCATCTTTATAGTAAACCTTTCCTTTCCATGAAGGATTGGTTTTTATGCCGAAATGATTATTGGCTACCCTTGCCAGCTCGCCATTGCCGCTGCCAGATTCAAACAAGCCCTGCGCCAGGGTAATGCTTGCCGGGATGCCGTACAGATTCATTTCCTGTATGGCGATAGCCTTATACCGGTCAATATATTGCAAAGAAGTAAGCGGGGTGTAATTGGCAGTGCCGGCGCTGTTGGTTTTTTGAACGCTTTTGTTGTTTTTGTGCGCCAGCCTGTTGGAAACCGATCCCTTGCGGGCCGAGCAGCCGGAGACAAAAATCATCCCTATAAATAAATATACGAATTTCCTCATTTCAATAATAAATCAATATCACCGGCCGGGTGTCTCCCGGCCAGAATTAAGACTTATAACGTAGGTTTTGAACCGTAAGTTTCGTTTGAGGGATGGATTAACGGAGTTTTTTTAATTATTTTGCGCTATTTGGTCCTGATTTGCAGTGTTTTCCTTGGTTGCGGGGTTCTCATCAAAGTTATAGAGCTGATATTTTTTGATCAAGCCCAATACCTGTGCCGACCATTTATGACTGCTGGCATAGCCATGTTTTTGGATCCCATGCGCCCATCCGGTATAATCAAAATGGGTAAATTTATCGGCTAGTCCGCTAAATTCACTGCGCTCAGTCATAATGCGGGCAAAATCCTGGAAAGAATCATATACAGACTCATAGCGTTTGTATTTTGAGTGCACTTTTTTGTTGTGTTTATAAAAAACAGCGCCGCCGCCGCCCTTTACACCAAATTGGTTGTTTAGGTTTTGTGCCAGGGTGCTGTTGCCGCAGCCCGACTCATGCATTGCCACACCTAATACAATACTTGCAGGCACACCGGTTTGATGCATTATCTTAATGGCATCGTCCTTAAATTGTTCAATATATGATCTTGCGGTGTTTTTTTGTGCTGAAGCCAAAAGGGTTGAGGCCAGCAATAGTGTTACCAGTACGAGTTTCTTCATAATTTACTTTTTTCTGATGATCAGCAATCCATCACGCACGGGCAGAATCATTTTTTCTACACGGCTGTCTGCGGAAACCTGGTCATTTAGTTTGCGGATGTTCTCAGTGTCGGCATCATTTTCTTCGCCATACACCTTTCCTTTCCACAAAACATTATCAATTATTATTAATCCTCCGGACCTTACTTTGTCAAATACGAGTTGAAAATATGTATAATTATTCTTTTTATCAGCATCAATAAACACCAAATCCCAATTATCAACGTCCAAGCCGGGAATTATTGCGGTAGCCTCGCCAAAATGCAGTTTTATTTTTTTGCCAACATTTGTTGAATTAAAATGTGAATTCAGCATTGGTTCCAGCTCGCGGTTCACTTCAATGGTGTGGACCAGGCCATCTTCCGTTAGTCCCTCAGCAAGGCAAATAGTTGCGTAACCGGTAAACGTGCCTACCTCCAGGATGCGTTTTGGCTGGATCATTTTGCTCAAAAAACTAAGCACCCGCCCCTGGTAATGGCCCGATAACATATGCGGTCGCAATACCTTAAGGTAGGTTTCCCTGTTGATGTTTTGCAGCGCTTCCGGCTCCGGCTCGCAGTGCTCATCAAGGTATGTTTGGAGATCATGGGGCAGAATTTCCATGGCGCAAAGATAGACCGTTGATTTTAATGATTCAAAGATTTCGTTGATTTTTTGAAAAGGAGCCTGGCTTTTGCAGCGGTTTTGATTGTTATTTGTTTTGATTTTTTAATTTATATTCATTTGTAACACGCTTAAATTCAAGGCTTTTAGATCCGAAGTTTATTAGTAAGCCTGTTTCTAATTTGTACGCTTCCAAATAGTTTAAGGCCTGGGCAAAATGAAGGTCATCCAGGCTTGATTTGGCCTTTAATTCAACCATTATTAAATTTTCAACCAAAAAATCAACTCTTCTTATCCCAACATTAATACCCTCATAATAAATTTCCATCTCCAATTCTCGCGAGAATTTAAGACCCTGTTTCTCCATTTCAATAGCCAGGCACTTTTGATAAACAACTTCCTGGAATCCATTACCAAGCGTGCGATGAACTTTCATGGCACACCCGATTATTTTACCGGTTAGCTCAGAATGTTTATATGATCCGTTTACAAATTCCATAACAGCATATCAAACTGTTAAAATCACAAAAAAACCTTGCAAATCAAAATAAACCACTCCTCTTAAATAGACAGCATCACCTGGCAAATCCCACATCTCAATTAAAATCAATAAAAACCCTGCAAATCAAAATCAACGTAATCAGCGCGATCATCTAAAATCAGCGGTTCTCATCCACGATTGCAAAAGAATCACCGCTGAAATGGTATCAACCAATTCTTTATTCTGCCGGTGTTTTTTGTTCATGCCGCTTTGCGCAATAGTCGCCGATGCCATTTTTGAAGTAAAACGTTCATCCAGCATTTCAATAGGGATTTCAGGAAAGGTTTTTTTGAGGAGGTTCACAAAGCCTTTAACGTGGATGGCTGATTGCGAGGGGGTATTGTCCATCTGCTTGGGTTCGCCCACTATAAAACGTTCCACCTGCTCGGTTTGGAAATATTTTTTAAGATAATCGATGATATGAAGCGGATGGATGGTATCCAGTCCGGTTGCGATGATCTGCATTGGGTCAGTTACCGCAATGCCGATGCGCTTTGTGCCGTAATCAAAGGCCATTATCCTCATAGTTGTGAGATATGAGATGTGAGATATGAGATTAGGAGGCGCATATGGCAAAGATAGACCGTTGATTTTAATGATTCAAGGATTTCGTTGATTTTTTGAAAAGGAGCCTGGCTTTTGCAGTATAGGACTACCCGCCGTAAATATTTTCTTTTTTGAAAGAAAAATTCCTTAAATTCAATGTAATTTTAAATGGGTCTGCATTTGTCTGATCCATCCCGCCTGCATTAAAAGTATAAACCCAGTACGTCTGATGAAACCTTTTATTGTTGTTGTAGGAAGCTCTAATACAGACATGGTTATTAAGGCCGGGCGTTTGCCTGCGCCCGGCGAAACTGTTTTAGGCGGCACTTTTATGATGAATGCCGGGGGTAAGGGGGCTAACCAGGCCGTTGCAGCAGCCCGTTTGGGGGGCAACGTTGTTTTTATTGCCAAAACAGGCGAAGATATTTTTGGCAAACAGGCGATTGACCTGTTTAAACAGGAAGGTATTGATACCGGCTATATTATCCCGGATGCAGAAAACCCGTCGGGTGTGGCGCTGATAACCGTGGATGACAATGGCGAAAACTGCATTGTTGTGGCATCGGGTGCTAACGCCGCTTTGAAACCTGCAGATCTGCAAAAAGCAAAACACGTTATAGAAAATGCCGCCTTAATATTAATTCAACTTGAAATCCCTATTGAGACGGTTGGGTATGTAGTAGACCTTGCGGCTAAAAAAGGTGTAAAAGTAATGCTGAACCCGGCCCCGGCATCTTTGCTCCCTGATGAATTGCTGCGCAAGATCGCAATCATAACGCCCAATGAAACCGAAGCCGGGCTGCTTTCGGGGATAAAGGTTACCAACAGAGAAAGCGCCGAAGCTGCTGCGCGGCAACTGGCGGCA
>Ga0193702_1000500_pt1 | contig 12971 bp, 6 predicted proteins | sample U3a1metaG_FD_143060 | JGI IMG/M metagenome (GOLD analysis project Ga0193702, IMG submission 143060) | Soil microbial communities from a riparian zone of the East river system, Colorado, United States - U3a1 | ecosystem: Environmental > Terrestrial > Soil > Riparian zone | place: USA: East River... | reverse complement strand
TTTTTTTTAATTAAGTTTAAGGGATAAAGTAATCGAAACTTTGTCTACATTGTGTAAAAATGTCGCTACAGCCACTCAGCTAATCCCCTTCTAATCCCCTTATAAATTTTGAGCTCAGAAACTGAATTTAGCTGAATTTAGTAATTTATTTTTAACAGAGCTTAGTTTTTAGGCATACCATAAGAGGGAACCACACAGCAAAAGGACTTCAACCACTAAAAAAAGATAATTAAATATTCTTATTCTTATTCTTATTCTTATTCTTATTCTTATTCTTATTCTTATTCTTATTCTTATTCTTATTCTTATTCTTATATTTTTGTTATTTGTCTTAGGTTCTTACCCCTCAACAATTGCTGTTCATTTTTATCGAAAATTGCAAAAGGGAGGTTATTACTAAATTCAATATATTAAATATTAATAAAATAAATTGTGTTTTTCTTTAGTTAGTTAATTCTTTTCTTTAATTGTTGTATTTTTAGTTTGAGGTATCAAAAACTTTTTTGTTTGGGGTTTTTCCCTATTTGTGGTCTCTTAACATCAGTCTAAACTAAACAGCTGTCATACTCCGGCAAAAAAAAAAATAAAAATAAAAAAAACTAACTTAATAGGTCTTAAGAGGGTTTGAACCTCTGTAGAAAGTATTAACAGTACTTCGCTTAAACCACTCAGCCATAAGACCTTTATTATTAGGTTTCTTTACTAATCTAATATATTATAATATTATATAATTTAGTTTAGGTTTGTTTATCCCTGTTCCCCCCCTTTTTTGTTTTTGGGGAGGCTTATTAATTCAGTAATTTATTCTGTACTTTCCTTAATTAAAGAATGAAATAGCCAGCCTCTGTTTCAATTGTTCTTATTTTTACTGTTGCATTTTTGCTAAATGAACTGTTGCCTTGTGCCTGTTGTTCTTAGAGTTATTAAATTTTGATTTAAAATCAGTATAAAAACCCGTAGTTTGTATTATTATTGACTAGCAAATGTTAAATTTAGATTACAAATCTGAATAAAACCCTAACCTCACCTTGTGTCTAGGCATAGGCCTACTCACCTAGTGCCAGTGTGCTCATATCCATCCTTAATAGGAAAGTAACCCGCTGTTGGTATTCTTATTGACCTCTTGCCTCTCTTGCCCTGTTGCCTCTTGCCTGTTGCCCTTGTGCCCTTGTACCCTGTTGCACTTGTGCCCTTGTGCCCTGTTCCCCTGTAGCCCTTTTGCCCTGTTGCCCGCTGCGCAGTTGTACAACTCAGCAAGGGTTGGCTTAAGCCTACGCAACAGCAAGGGCGCACCGCAATCATTACCTTGACAAAGGCAGCAAGGCTTGGCTTCAGCCTACGCAAAAGCAAGGGCGCACCGCAACAGCAAGGGCGATGTTGGTATTCTTAATTACCTCTTGGTTGGAAGGTAGGAAGGTTGGTAGGCCATAGGCCAACCTACCAACCTACCAACCTACCTATAGGCTACAAATAATAACGCCCCTTTGGTCTTATTTTTATAATAATCAAAACCTGAAGTTCACAACCTTTGTTATTGATCAGAACTCTAGCCTCTTTGAGTTTACGAGCAGAGGTCAAAACTCTAGCCTTTAAAAAGCAAGAGGCAAGGGAAGAAAGGGTACACTCAAGCAAGCTTTTATAATGCATATGTCCGATGGGTAATAGACAAGAGGTCTTAAGCAAGAAAAGGCAAAAGAGGAGGCTATAACTATAGGGAATAAAAAAAAAATAAAAATACGACTAAGCTAATACTAAAATACGACTAAAAACTTAGAAAAACTTAGAAAAACTTAGAAAGACTTTAGAAATACTTAGAAATACTTAGAAAGACTTAGATAAAAATATAAATTTAAATTTAAGCATAAAAAAGTTATTACCTAAAAAAAGGGGGCCAGAGTTAGTCAGTAGTCCACAGAATAATAAAAATAAAAAGAGGCAGAGGCCCCACTTATAATAATCGGAGTATAAACTGAAGAATAACTTACTATACTATTAAATGAGAGAGACACGACTCGAACATGCAACTTCTTACTCCCAAAGTAAGCTCCTTATCCAATTAGGATACTCCCTCTTAAACCTCTTAAATTAAATAAATAATAATTTACTTAAGTAACCCCTTGTGGCCCCCTTTTCCTTTCTTTCATTTCATTTTTTCTTATTTTTACTTTTGCATTTGTTTTGCATTTGATTGTTTTAATTTTTTATCTTAAAAAAGTCTAACTAAGTCTAACTAAGTCTAACTAAGTCTAACTAAGTCTAACTAAGTCTAACTAAGTGTAACTAAGTCTAACTAAGTCTAACTAAGTCTAAAAAAACAAAAAAAGGGGTTTAAAATTTTTATTTTCCAGCAGCACTTTCCAGTACGGCTACCTTGCTATGACTTTTAAGGTGTTACTCAGAAGGGTTAATAGAAACTACAAATATCTTAACAAAAGAGTTATTAGTCTATAAAATTTAAATTATAATAAATTAATTATATCAAATTTCAGTATAACAACACCAAATTCTGATAGTTTACAACGAATCTTTTTCCTTTAATTAAAAGGAACAACTCTAGTCGTATTTACTAGAAAAAGGCTAAATATAAATTTAATTTAAAAATAGAATACCATTAATATTAAAATTTTTAAACGTATATTTTGTAAAAGATAGAATTTTGCTGCGATTTCCCCCGATCCGAATTCCTCCTCAGCGACAGACAGTTAGTACACCCCGAATGCATGCTTCACCGTTGCATTACTAATCAACGATTACTCGAAATTCCTTCTTCATGTTGCCAAGTTACAGGCAACAATCCGACAATATATATTCCTCTAATTTTCTTTAATGATTAGCTCTTCCTTTTTCCTAAATTAATACATATAAATAAATATAATCTAGAATTAGTTTTGCATCACTTTGTAAAAATTCTATGTAGCACGTTGATAGCCCAGTCCAGTGTGGGTCATAACGACTTGTCTTAGCCCCAAATGAAAATATTTAAAATTCAAAATTTGTTAAGTATAAATTAACAAAAGGGATTTCGTCCGTTAATGGAGTTAACCTCACATCTCACGATACGGACTGACGACAGCCATGCAACACCTGTAACCAATCCGATAAAGATTGGATATTCAAGAACTGGTAAGTTTGTACGCGTAATCTCGCATTAAATAACATGCTTCACTTCGTTTGCTCCGAGGCCGACTAATTTTTTTGGTTTCAGTTTTGCAACCGTACTCTCAAGGCGGAATGGTTATCGCGTTAACATCGTTACCACATTTAAGAACATAATAACTACCATTCATCGTTGACAGTGAGAGGTAACTGGGTATCAAATTGAGATAGGTAGGACCTTTCGATCTTTCCCCCTCTAAGAACCGTACGTGCGGCTTTCACCGCATACGGCTCAAGCATTTTAAAGTAAGTGTGGTAAATTGCACAGAACAAGGTTCCTTTTTTTCCTTTTTTCCTTTTTTTCTTTAAGCATACTGATTAATTTAAGCTTATTTTGCTTGATTACATCAATTTTTATACTGTATGAGCTTATGACCCTTAAGTCCTATTAAACCCGTGTTATTTAAAAAACTATTTAAAGAATTTAAATCCTTTTTTGAAGATATTCCTAAAGAATAAGTATTTATTCTTAAAGAACCTCTAAAAAGTCTTTGACCTCTATCTAAAATAGTAGGACCTAAATCTAATCTATTTTTTATTAAACCTATAGATGCTTTATCGGTATGTTCAATTGAGAAAATTAATGTTCCTTTTTTATTAATAGTAAAACTTCCCTCACCATTAATAAAACCTAACATTCAACTATCCTCAAAGTTAACTGATGATCCTTGTTTAATTGTGCGCATATTTTTATATTCAGATTCTTTCCAAAAATTATACTCGGTTACTATAGAGTTTTCAACTTTAAATTTTTGATATTCTTCTAAGTTATCCAATCTTTTGATTTTTTTTAATATACCTGTTCTTAATAAATTATATCTTTGACGTTGATTTAAAGTAACTAAAGGATATTTATCAAAAACATTTTCAATTAAAAATTGAATATCTAATAATTTAGTATAAGCCAATACAGCTTCTTTTCGTTTAGGGTAAGTATAAATTTTTCCAGATAATTTAAAGTTATTATGAATATCAGGATTTACCAGGTTTGATAAGTGCTGATTAATTTCCTTTAATAAAGGTAAATCTCTTTCACTTAAAGAAATATGGATACCGTAGCCTATATTAATATACTCTGAAGTTATTCCACTTTTTATAGAAATATCAGACCTTTTTTTAGGGAAAATTTGAAAGCTACCATCTGCATCCATAAAACCGATGAATCATTGAAGCCATAAATTTGTGTTCTCTTCCTGATGAAATAAATTTGGAACCTTTTTTTTATTATTATATTTTTTGTTCATGTCCTAAAAAAATAAATACCTTACTTTGAAACACCCTTGCGTTAGTCTGCATCCTTTCAAATTAGCTAAATATAGCCTATTTACTTTATTACTAAGTAACCTTTGCTTTTAACGCTGTCTTTTCTCCACTATTCTTGCGGTTAAAATTACTAATAACCTGGCTTAAAACATAGTAAAACATAGAGAAACATAACATATAATCTTAAGCAGAATATTGGAGTTACCCAGTTCCTTTATAAACACGTCATAGTTTTCCTTAGATTCCTACTTTGATTTTAAATTTATATGTTCATCTTACCTTAACCTAGGACACGTTAAAATCCTAAATTTAAAACCTTTATTACGTAGATTTGATTTCTCTAACCATAGAAAACAGTCCATTATCAATCCTGTTTTTAAAACATAAAACTAAAAAAAATTAAGAGCTTATGTAAAAAAGGTCGAATAATAACCTTAAGCTTTATACAAAATCGTTACCAATTATGCATATTAAGGCGAACTCACATAAGATGAAATATGAGGCAGAGTTACTCTGCAATGTTTATAAAAATTTATCTGGTCGCACATCCTATTCCCTGTTCTCACCTTCGTTCCTCAGCGTCAATCATTATTGGATAAAAAGTCTTCACTCTTAGTATTCTACTTAGTATCTGCGGATATGACCCCTACTCTAAGTATTATTTGTATTATCCTCTTTATGATTCTATCTTCTAGTTTTCCTCCCTATACTAATTAAAAACAAACTAAAATTGTATAAATATACTTTATGTTGATTTTGTTTTATATATTAGAGCTTTTTTATAGAGAGGGAGTTAAAAAGCTGCCTACTAACCCTTTACGCCTGTTTAAGACGACTAACGTTCGCGTTTCTGGTGTTACCGAGTCTTCTGGCACCAGTAATTTGGACAACACTTATAGTAAGGTAATATCATTTTTTTTCCCTTACGTTATCACAATAAGCACTTATTAGGTGTTTTGTGATTTCAGTTAGCTAGTTCACTCTTACGAGCATTGACTAAGATTCTTGACTGCTGATTGCATATGCAATTTGGGGCTTTTCATTCCCAATGTGGCCACCTGTTCTTTCAAATATGGCTATTGATCGTAGGCTTGGTAGGCCGTTACTCCACCAACTACCATTAAACAAAATAAATCGACTCTTATAGTAGAAACTTTCCTTTTTGTATAATTAAGCTTAAACTACGCTTTAAAAAAGCTTATCCCCTATTTAAGGGGTCTATAAGGTATCTTATTTATCATTACTCACCTTTACACCTTATTCTATACTTATTAATGTTAATTAATTTTTCTAGAATAATAGATTCGCATGTCTTAAAACTACTGAATAACGTTCAATCAGAACCAAAATTAAATTCTTCTAAATGTTTAAACTATAAAAATAAATATTAAATTTATAATTTATAATCGTATTTTATTTGCTTAGCGCAATGTTTATTATCTTCTTTTAGTATATTACTTACTACTGTTGGTTTTAACCTCCTTAGGAATTTAATTGCAAATGCTACAGTAATACAGTAATTTATTTCTCCAGAATAGACATCCCCTTGCCTCTTTCCCTTGTGCCTTTTCTTTTGTTTTGTTCTTGTTTTTATTTAAATTCAAATAAGAAAAATTCAATTAAGAATACAAAGCCGTACCTACAAACTAACAATTTCTTGTGCCTATGCCCGATGGCTAATAGACCAAAGGGGGTTAAGCAAGTAAAGGCACTAGGGGAGGGTATGGGCCGTAAGCTCCAAAGGAAGGGATGCTAGAGGCACGGGAAGCAAATGTTGCTTTTTCGTTCTTAGAGTTAGTCTTAAAATAGAATCAAAATAAGAAAACACCACACGGCGGGGGGGTTACAAATTCGTTAGGGCAACAGGGAACAGGCAACAGTTTACTTTGCAAAAACCAAAGTCAAAAGTTAATTAAAAAAGAAAAGAAAAAATTTTTTGGGGGAAATTTAAGTTATGGGAATCACAAATTTATTTATCTATTCAAAATTATAGGTACATAAGAGATTATTCTATTATCTTAATTTATTGCTTAGTAAGATTTAACTTCTCTAGTTGCTAAATTATAATTTAATTTAATCTCTCTTTATTTTTAACAATTTGAGTAATAGGTTTGACAAAGTTAATTGCAATTTCACCTAACAGATTATTTAACAAACTTTTTACAATTTGTAGTTGACTACCTTTAAGTTGATCTTTGTTTGTTTTTTAATGATAATTCATAAACGTATTTATAAAAAACATTCTCAACTTTTGTTTAATTGATAACCTTTAAGAACTTTAATATTATAACCTTGTTTTGGGCATATTGTAATTCTACTGAAGTTCTGGTACCTTCATTATCTTCCAATTTTTAAATTTTAACCCTATTTAGCTTTAATAGGCTACAGTCTTAGATACAAGTTGTTGCTGATAACTTCCGCCTTAAATATTCCAAATAAATTATAAAGATCTAAACTTTGTTCTGTAAAACTGAAACAAAAAACAAAAAAATAAAAACTAAAAAAACACAAAAAATAACAATCAGTACCTGGCATAGGTTTAAGAGCTTTATAAGGATATCAAGAATTAACGTCTTAATATTTTAAATTTATCCCGTAAGGTGGTTTTTATATACCTCTGTAATACCTCCATAATATAAGGCATAACTAAAATTATATAACTTGTTTTAATTTATTAAAGGGATTTTATAATCTTTTAGATAATATTTAAAGAACTTAATTTATAAACTAAAAATAGTTAAAGCCTCGGTCAACTCTAAGTAAAGATATAAAAATAATTTAGTTTGAAATATATAAAATATTTCTAATATAACAAATCTTTAGACAAAAATCTAACTTTCTTCTTTCAAATTCCATCCTTTTTTATACGTAGAATCTTATAAAATTTATATATGTTTGGTGGATAATTGGTGGATAATACTTAATACCCTGAGTTAAACCATGATAATTAAATTTATTTTTATTTACATTTTTATTTACAAATTTATTTTTATTTACAAATTTATTCTTATTTACAAAATTATTTTTATTTACAAATTTATTTTTATTTACAAAGAGATAAGGAAATATACCATTATTAACAGTCCTCACCTAATCGAGCCAAGGTAGTAATTTTAAAGATTCAGGGATCTTTGCTTCGGAATTAGTTTTATCTTAAGATTAATATTGTAGCTATCCCCCCCCCTGTTGCCTGTTCGTTGTTATAATATTTATATTTATATTTATATTTATATTTATATTTATATTTATATTTATAATTATATCCATCCTTAATAGAATAGTAAAGTAACAACAGCCCCTCTGGTCTATTATAAAACGGGCATAGGAAAAATACAAGGTTGGTTTTGAGATACGGGCATAAGGTGATGTATTATTATTTTAATTTTTATACAAATCAGAACTTGGTTGCAACAGCCCCTCTTGTCTATTACCCAACGGGCATAGGAAAAATACAAGGTTGGTTTTGACCTAAGGCCTTGGTTTGGTAGGTTGGTAGGTTGGCTATTTTTTGTATTCTTACTTTTTTAATCGTTTTTAATTCAAATTTAAAACAAATTAACTGCAAAAGTAAACAAAGTATAAAAGGGTTTAATTAAGAATACTATAAAACGAGTTTTGTATATTTGTATATTGTATATTTTAAATTTTACATATTAAATTTTATGTTGTTGGATGTACGGCCGTAATGGTTATCTTTCCCTTTTTTTCTGTCCAAGAGGGTTACGGGAGGCTTAATACGGTTTGTAATTACCCACAACATTTGCTTCCCCTTGTGCCTTTTCTTGCCTCAGGCAACAGAAAAGGTTGCTTTTTCGCATAAGGCAACAGGGCAACCGGGCAACAGGCATCAGTTCAATGCAACAGGGGTTTTATTCTTACTTTTAAAAAATTGCTTCCCTTTGTGACTCCCTTTTTTCTCCCCTATTTCCTTTGATTGCAAAACAGTACGCACAGGGCAACAGGGGAAGCAAAGGTTGAATACAAATAAGATTAGCTATAGAGCAACAGGCAAAAGTTCAATTAATTTTAAATTTTAAACTTAAACTAAGAATAAGATTAAAAACTAATGCAAAAGTAACTCTAAAAATAAATCATAAGTAATCAAATGCAGAAGTCAAAATCAGAACAAGGTTATTTCCCGCTATTAAGTAATAACATCCGCTGTTTATTTCCAACAAGAAGGTAAATTCCGGGAGGGTTTTCATTTAAATAACTACTTAAATACAAATTTAAATCACTACTTAAATTAAATAGTGGACACCTTTAGCATATCGGATATACTTTAGGGTGCTTTTAGACTAAATTTACACAAGAAAATAAATAAAAGAAATAAAACCTAAATCCCTTATTTACCTTTGTTATAAAAACTCCCTATCCCTATAAAGAATTCAAAATAAGGAGGTTATTATATTAAAAATATTTTTCTTTTACATTTACTTGATTTTATCTAATTAATCATAAGTTAAGATATAGGATTATTTTATTTTAAAAACTTATAAACTTTCTTTAAACAGACATATAAAAAGTACAAAATTTTATATTATATTAGCTGCAAAGTAGAGCTGCTTGAATAATATTTGCTACTGAATAGAATAAAATTACTCATACTCATAAAAATAAAACTACATTTTCATCCCTAAGATAATTTTTAAAAATAGCAAAGCAAACTGTTGCCCCCTAGCTAAAAAGCAACTTTTGCTTACCTTGCTTGTTACATACCCCCCCTAATTTTGATTCTTAAACTAAGGTTAAAACGAGGTTGTATCTTAAACTAAGGTTAAAACGAGGGAATTTTGCATCAGGGATTAAAAACACGAGCTCTATATATGGTCTAAGTAGAGCTAAAAGTAATATATGCAAGTAGTCTATCAAACTCAAACTCAAACTCAAAGCAAGGAAATTTTTTATATTATATTATATTTTTATATTCTTTTTATTAATAGTGAAACAAACTAAAGTGTCAAATATTAATATTAATCTTATTTATTTTTAGCCTCAATCCAATTAGTGCTGAAATTAGAGTTAACCCAAGGCACAAGTTGAAAGGCTTCGAGAAAAGGTTGTGCGGTGCGCCCTTGCTGTTGCGTTCTTATTTGTAGTCATTCAGAATACATACAGCGCCCTTGCTGTTGGGCAACTAGGCAACAGGGCAACAGGGCACTAGTTTAAAGGCTAGAGTTTGTACCACTGCTCTATAGGCAAGAGTTCTTAACAAAGGTTCCCCTTTTGCCCTTTTAAATGCAACAGTAATTTAATTCCCTATTATTTACCTCCCCACCGCAAGAGGGGTAATTACTAAATTGAATGAATAAATATAAATTAATTAGCTCCAGTATAAAAATATACACAGATTGCCAAATAACCATATGATAAAGCTAAACATAAAAAAATTAAAGATTCTTTGATTATAAGTTAAAATTTTCTGTCAAGTTTATCCAACAAAATTATTTTTGTTTAAATTTATATCATTAATTAACTTCGAACCTTAACTTAATTAACCTTAATTTAAATTTTATTTCTATATATACCTATATATACAAGGTAATAAATAGTTACAAATTTTTTAAATTAAATTTTAATTACAGTATTAGAATTCTTATTATAATCTTATAATCTAAGCGTTTTCTAATGCTAAAGATATAGATTATTTATTCAACCCTCTTTTATATTTTATATTTTATATTTTTGATATTTTTATTTTTATTTTTTTTTATATTGTGATTTTTATTTTTTAATGTTACTACAATAAATTACAACGATACTTACTTTTAAAGAAAAGTTAATAAGTAAGATTATAAAATAGGCTAAGGTTTTAATATTATAATAACCCTGACACAAGCAAAGCTTGGTTATGAATAGGCCAATGCTTGGCTATGAATAGGCCTATGCTTGGCTTGGTTTGGCTGGGCTTGGCTAGCAAAAGGTGGCTATTGCAAGAAACTAGTGTTCTGAATTGGATTCAAATAAGAATACAAACAGCGCCTTGCTGTTGCGTAGGAAGCCAAGCCAAGCTAAGCCTACCAAGAGGTAATTCATACAAGAGGGCACCAGGGCAACAGGGGAACAGGGGAACAGAGCCCAAGGGGAACAGGCACAAGGCACAAGGCAAAGTAGATTTCGTTTTGATTGTTCAATTAACTCATACCTCTAGAGCCAACGAGCAGAGGGCCAAATAAGCACAAAGCACCAGTACAAATCAGAACAAACAAAGGCAACAGTAGCGTTCGGGTAACAGGCTACAGTTTGTTTTAGATTAATATTCTTAATCTAATTTAATTTAATTTAAATCTGGAAACTTTACTACCTTAAGAAGAAGCGGAATCTATTCAAACTAGAAAATCATTAGCAGAAACAGCCTCAACAACTATAGGCATAAAGCCATGCCAAACTCCGCAAATTTCAGAACATTGCTATTCTACGTTTATCTAATGTAATTAATATTAAATTTTACCCTTGCTCTTGCTCCAGCGTAAGTAAACCTACGGACCTGCCGTATTTACTAGCTCCCGGTTAAGCTGGTCTCGCTTGAGCCCAAGATGACTATGCAAACACAGGCAAAAGGGACAAAGGGGGGGGGGGGGGGTTAGTGTAGAAAAAATATCTTTAACTATTCTTTATTTATCAGCGAAATAATAATCATTATAAATTTTACCGTCTTTTAAACGATAAATTAAAGTTTTACTATCTAATTTTATATTTAAAGTATCAAAATATTTAACTGTAGCCATAATACTTTCAAATTCTTTTTCAAAAATAATTTTTTTTTTGTTGTCCTCTGACTAATATAGGTTTATTCTTTTTATTTACTTTTAATGAATCATTGCTGCTTTGCGGTACTATTTTTGTGAAACTACAGCTTTTTTATATTGATCCTAAACCTACTTCTTCAAAATAATTAGGTAAAACTTTATCTGAGTATTTACATAGAAAATTATGAAACACTTTTCCATTTTTTATATATTTAGTCAGAGTATCTCTTTTTATAGTTAAACCCAATACTCTTAAACTTTAAATATTCAATACAAGATGTTAAAGAATAAAAATTTAAATTAACAGCGTAGCGGTGCTTATCTACAAAAGTATTTCCTTCTTTAATTTCTAATTATACTTGAATATTTCTACGAGTTCCTAATATATATATAAATCTGGATTGTCTTTCTTTTTGCATAATAACTACTAATTCTTCTATAGGGATATTGCTTATTGAAGCAGTAGTGATATAATAACTTAATAATAAGAATTTATTCAGATATGGAATTTTATAATCTACATACTTTTACTAGTTTCAATTTTTAATACTCTTTTAATTCCATTTTAGATTTAGCATGATAGTAAAGAGTTTTACATGTTAGGTCATAAACAAACACAGCATCACCTTTTGAATATCCTGCATTAACAACTCCTTTTGCTTTTTTTCTTACGATAATAATTACAAAAGTCAGAATTAATGTATTCAATTTAAATTCTTTATTTAATAAAAAATATAGTTCTAAAATTAAAGCGTCTTGAATACTAAATTTATTAGTATCTAATTTAAAGATTATTAATTTAAAAGCTTTTAGTTCTTCTTTTTAAAGAAAATGTCAAAATTTACCAGCTTCTTTAACTTTAAATAAAGAAGTACTCCTTTAAAATAGTAATCCCTTCTACGTCTTAATAAATAACCTACGTATTTTTGAGCTGTATTTTTATGTATAAACATATATACACCAAAAACCTTCATATTTAGACATACCTGTTAATTACCTGTTAAATATTCTAAAAGTTTCTTAATTTTCGGTGTAGTTATAGGTAGATCTATTTCAACACCTTTAACTTTTAATAATTCCTTTAATTTTAAGTCAGTAACTATTATATTTTGATTTGATAATATTTTATTGATTATGGTTGAAGTAGTAGGTAGGTTGGTTGGTAGGTAGGCTTGGTACCAACCATCCAACCTACCCACCAACCACTATTAAAAAGTTCTAAAGCTAGATACTCTGGATTATTTGAGCGTACAAGAGTAAAGTGAGCAGATGTAATTGGACTAAAATATCTAGTTAAATAAACAGGAATTATAGAAGTTCAACCTATATCTGATTCAAATATGAAGTAATTATTAATTACATTTCTATTAAATGTGTAATGCATACTATAGTGCTGTATGTTTATAGTTTGATTATTATAAACATAAAAGTTTATAGTTTGATTATTCTAAACAAAAAATAAAAATGTTACATTAGAAAATAGTTTAGCCAACTATTGTAGATTTCCCTAAAGATATATATTTTAATAAGGGCGGCAGCCTTAATATATTTATTTAACAAAAATATGAATAAATATGAAGAAGTACTTATATTTTCTACACCTTTTCAAGTGGGGCCTGACTATATCTTAAGCATTATTTATAATACCAACCACCGTTTAGTCGATGAACTGCACTTCTCAAGTATGAGAAGCTTGGCTGCGGATTGCCCATTGAATAATAAATCTTGATTTTACCATACCACGAGTCATTACCTGTGCCATAAGTTATGTTACCATACTTACTTGGTTAAGATCTCTTTAGG
>Ga0193702_1000499_pt1 | contig 12971 bp, 10 predicted proteins | sample U3a1metaG_FD_143060 | JGI IMG/M metagenome (GOLD analysis project Ga0193702, IMG submission 143060) | Soil microbial communities from a riparian zone of the East river system, Colorado, United States - U3a1 | ecosystem: Environmental > Terrestrial > Soil > Riparian zone | place: USA: East River... | reverse complement strand
TAAATTAAATAAAGGATAAAAACCTAATATAATTTAACCGGTGCTTATATAGTTATTTATACTAGGTAACCAATGTTATATATATCTAAATTTTAATAAATTAGATCAACATAAAAAAAAAAAATAGTTGCTTTAACCAATCAAAATTATTTTATAATAATAAAAATTAATTAAAAGTTCTTTTTTGTTTTAAATTATTAATTTATTTCTTAAATAACTATAAAGAATAATTAAGTTTTGATTCCGGAGTATACAGATAAGAAAGAATACAAAACCAATAAAATTAAACAAATGAAACACAATAAAGCTTCAATCGAGACATAAACTAAAGTACTTTTTTTATAGTAATTAATAAATTTGCTTAATTTAGGATATTTCATTTCGTAATTTCCCTGTTGAATTAAGACATATGTAATCATAAATCCTAGTACATTTATAAAACAAACTAAAGCAACCAAGCTTAATAACAAAATACCATAAGAAAATTGTGTAAAACTAGAGGCAGTTTCATCGACATTCAGATTTAATTGAGAAAAAATCAAACCAAATAAAGAAAAAGATTGAGTTATTTTTATGTTTTTTTTTAATTTAATTTGATTTATCTTTTGATTACTTAGTAGCTGTACTACCTTCTGACTTCGAATCATTTGTTTTTTACTATCATTATCATTTTTATCTTCAGTTGTTTTATCTTTATCTTTGTCTTTGTCTTTGTCTTTGTCTTTGTCTGAATCATCATCAATCGATCCAGATCCACCACCATGATTTTTATATAAATTACTACTTCCTGCCAAAATAACTTCTACTTTAGCAGCAGTATCTAAAATTTTACCAGCTCTACCTGATAAATAAACTAACGGTATTGTTACAGCTATAATACTAAAACATACAAAAATGTAATAAAAAATTGAGCTATCAAAATAAAAAATTGAGCTATCAAAATAAAAAATTGAGCTATCTAAATAAAAAATTGAGCTATCTAAATGTAAGTATGTACAAAAATGAACCAAATCTTGTAAATTGAAAATAGTTAGTTGAAATAAATTTGTCATGTGTTTATTTGTTGTTTTTTTGTTGTCTTGTATTTATATCAAAATATAAAATTGAAAATTAGATACTTATTAGGTATTAATTGTATAAATCTTTTTTTTATCGCTAAGTCCCAATACTCTGAGACCGAGGCAAAGACAAAGTTATTAATTATAAAAATAATTATATTGATTGCTTAAATTGTTTGTTTTTTTTTTTTGTTTTTTTAATTAAGAGGTTACTTAAAACCCTAGGTGCTCCATGCAATTAGCACAAGACCACTCCACATCTAATAAAGTCCCCTAGTTGTTACCCCTAGCTGTCCTTCCTTTTTAGTAGAGTCCGTATAAGAGTCCGATTTAATTTAGTTTTTGTTTTCATCTAAATCATATATCTTATCCTTAGAATCATTTAATAAATCTAAAAATTGGCTTTTTTATTTTTAAAGCTACAAAAGAATAAAAGTCATTAGGTAAATCTGCTCAATTAGCTTTATGAAGTTTGAATTCCTCAGATAAATATAAATCCTAAATTAATAAAGTTAAATGTTTGAAACCATTACAACTAGCGTCTAATTGTATAGGTAAATTAGTTTTTGTTTTTTTTTGTTTGAAAAAGGCTTCTTTGTTTTTAATTGCTTCAAGATAAATTTTAACAATAAAAATAGAAAGAAATAATAAATTATTTTAAGCTTTATTTAGTAATATACCATTTTCAAATTTGTTTATATTTTTATATTTTCATTAGTTCAAGCTACTCTATCATTAAAAGATACTTTATCTAATTTGTTACCCAAAACAATTAGCACCGAATATTTTTAAAAATCTATTGCTGTTTCATCAGTTAATTTAACTTCTTCTTTAGAAAATTGTAATAAAGATTTAGCCAAATCAATACTTTGATACTGAAAATATTAAGAAATACAATATAATCTCCCTCTATAATCCAATCTAGTTGGAATATAAAAAGAATCTACTTCTGTAAAAATAGTAGCTAAACCTAAATTATTTTGTTCTAAGTCTTTGTTACTTTTACTATTATTATTAAAACTTTATAAATCTTCTTATTTGTTAGTGTTAGTTAGTTTAGCTTGGGGGCTTAAAAGTTGTATATAATTAGGATCAGTATAAAATTTATATTTGAGGTGATTATTTAATAAAATCTAATACATTACATTATAGTTAACTTTAATTGCTACTGAATTAATATTATTAACATTAACCATTTAAGAAATTAGATTATTAGGCAATATTTTAGTTTCAGTATTTAACTCTCAATTAGATAAAATTATACCATCAGTATATTCAACATAATTTAAATAATAACCACATAAATTATTATTATTATTATTTTTTGTTTTTTTTGGTTTTAGGTTTAACTATCCTGGGAATTTTATGAAATATATTCAAAAGAAACTGGTAAATTAGCTGATCTGGTCTGCTTTAACAGTACCGCTCTGCTTTAGCTGGTTTGTTATTATTTTTTTCAAATCAGAATAAAAAGCCGCACCGCCTAAATCAATATTACACTTTTGCCCTTGTGTTATTATTTGTACTTGTGCATTGTTCTGATTTTTACTTGTGCTTTTGCTAATTGAAGTTTTGCCTTGTTGTCTGCTTTAGCTGGAATGCCTGGGCCGTAGTAGTAAGCTACCGCTAAGCTACAGCTAAGCTACCGCTAAGCTACAGCTAAGCTACCGCTAAAACTGATGTTCCCTTGGTTCCCTCGCTTTTGACTAAGGCTATGGCTTGGTAGGCCACCGGTATTATAGAACAAAGTCTAGAGCCACCAAAGGCCAAGCCTACACAAGATGAGCAGCACCCTTGCTGATGTTGGTCTTAGACCTACCTAGTATATACAACTCTGTTGGTACCAACAGCCAGCTTTGCTTTACATCACCCTTGCCTCTTGCCCTTATGCCCTTAGTTGTCTGTTACCTACCTAGCACTCATTACCATGACAACTGTTGCCCTTTTTTCTGATTTTTAGCCAGTGCCTCGTGGCTCTTTGTACAAAACCTAGAGGTCAATCAGAATACAAACTAAGGCGTAGCGGGTATACATATAAATTCAGAATAAGAACAACAGGCAAAAGTTAATTACAAATCAAATGAAAAAGGAAAATAATCAAATAAAAACACACAAAAATAATCAAGGGAGAATTAAAAGGGGTTTAACATTTATTAATCTTATTACAAAAATATTGGTCAAAGCGTGGCGATTCACAGAGAGGTTAGCCGCCAATACTAGTATATATGACAGGATGAGTAGCCAAGTAATGTAATCCTGTTAAAATAACATATAATAGATAAACTATTCAGCCACTTAATATAATTATCTCAATAGCGATCAATTTCTTGTTAAATTTTAGATATCAGAGAATATACTTATTTGTGAAATAACTCATAAGTCTATCGCTAAAGATATTTAATATTACATTAAATAACAGAGATATAAAAAATATCAGTAATATGGCAGTTAATATAAATAATAAAAGACTTATATTTTTGATGTGATTTGACATTACATCGATAGTAAAAGTATGTTGTACTGGTTCAAAGAAATAATTTAAATAATTCACTATTTTACTTATGACTGTTTCATAAATTTTGGCGAAATCTATATCTACACCCATTATGCTCTTAGCGATGTCATCTGTTCCACCTGGAACACTTGAGCTAGAACTACCTGATCCCATAAAAATTCCACTAGTAGAACTGCCAACAGTAGACACAGGTAGACTGCTACTACTGTTATAATCTTTAGATAATTGCTCTGCCTGAGGATTAAAAAAAACACGGGTATTCTCATCACCACTTTCTAATATTGAAGGTATTAATCCATCCGTACCCTCGCAATAAATAGTCTTAAAAAATCCAAACTCTGTACCTAGCCAGAAAGAAAGAAATAATCCAGGAATAATCTTTAGAATAATTTTAACTAACTTATTACTATTAATTAATTTATTCTTCCAGAGTTTATTCTCCGTATTATCATTACTATTAATAATATTCCCCTTATCTGGTTTTATTTCCTTGCTCTGTAGCATACCTGTGATAAAAGTAAAACTAAAACTAACAAAAAATCCAAATAAGAATTTATCCCACCATGTATAACTAGCATAATCCACCAATCCAATTTTAACGATAATCACCCCCACCATCATACCCCATAAGATAAGATTAGACCATGACCATAAACCAGTTCCTGCGTTTGAGCTATTAAATTTATTATTTTTATTATTATTATTTTTATTATTGTTATTATTATTATTAAAGTTATTATTATTATTATTAAAATTTGTATTTGTATTTTTCATTTGTTTATTTGTTTTTATTTTTTTTAATAGAGATTTATTTTTAACAGCTAAAATTAAATTTAAATACAGTGTTCCTATTTCTTTGGCAATAGTGGATAGTATCCAGTTCATAATTATCATAAGTTCTTAACTACATTTAGCATTTACCTCCAAGATCTACTATTCATTGCTTACTTTTTAATATAATAACTTTCTGTTGCGCTAGAGAGGCCCGAGGCCAGATAAGCAAGTGTTTGTTTATCTTTTTTTGATGTTTTTTATATAAAATTCATAGAATATAGAATATTTATTTAGAGTAATTTTAATTTTAAAGGGGTTTTGTTTGTTTTTTTTTTTGTTTTGCATTTGCCCTTGTGCCTTGGCTTGGCTTGGTTGGTGGGAAGGTTGGTTGGTAGGTAGGTTGGTTGGTTGGCCATAGGCCTACCTACCAACCTTCCAACCATCCTTCCTACCTACCAACCTACCAAGAGGTCAATAAGAATACACGCCCTTGCTTTTGCGCAGCGGGCAACAAGGGCAAAGGGTAACATGGGAAATCAAACGTTAAAATACAAATCATAATAAAAACCCGTACCTTAAAAGCAAGGGAAGCAAGAGCAGTACTGAAACAGCAAGGACCGTAGCTCCAAAGCGAAGGAAACGAAGGAAGCGAATGTTCTTAATGTAATTCGATAGCATCTTTTAAGTAAGAACAAACTAATAATGTAAATACAAATGCTTGAATTAAAGAAACTGCTATTTCTAATCCAATTAATGCTAAAAAGATAGAAAAAGGAATTAAAGTAATAATAGCTACTAACAGGCTTCCTGAGAATAATTTAAATAAATAAGTAGATAGTATTTTTAATAAGGTATGTCCAGCGGTTATATTTGCAAATAGTCGTACTCCTAATGAGACTGCTCTAGCTAAATATGAAATTAATTCAATTAAAACTAATAAAGATAGGGGTCAGCGTATATAACAACTGCCCTCAGAACCGTACGTGATAGTTTCCCATCATACGGCTCGCCGCATTGATACGAGTCCAGTATAGAAGGAATGTTATGAACATATATAATTTTAAATAGTTGTAATGAGCAATGGAGAGAAATAGGGCTAACGCTATGGGGTTAACAGCATTCGGCTATTCTTCTTAGATTTTCTAGTTTAGCTCTCCCTGATGGAATAATTTATGATGAACTTAACATAGGGGATTTCTAAATAGAGCTCCTTTAAATTCAGCAAATGAGATTTTATCACCTTGCCTAAACTAGCTTTAACGTTCTTAACCAATCTGATATGATGAATTTATAAATCGTGGGTTGAGCCGCAGATTGCGCAGACTTTGTAAAAAGACGAATTTTAATTTACCTCTTGCCTCCCCTTGTTCTGTTTGTGTTAAGAGTTTATTGGGGAGTTTTGTTTTAGACTCAGCCTTAAAATCGTGTATGACCTTAAGAGATGAAGGCCGATATAGTTCTTTTTCAGTTTCAGAGCATTTCAGATTAGATCCGAACTTTATGAATAAACAAACCCTAGACTAATTCTGTTTGAGGCAAAACCGTAGAAGTTTAAAATACCCTGGATTTTTTAATTATAGAAGAATATAATTTAATTTCATAGTGACCATAGTGACTCAGGTTAACCATGGAAGTAAATGCCTGAGGGTAGTACTTACCCAATTTATTCTGCCTTATAAAACCGCCTTTTTGTTTTTTTTTTTATTTTTAGTTCATTTATAAGCTTAATCGTTTGAGCTTTTACCCTCAGTTTTTAAAGACCAACACCCACACCACTAAAATGTCTAACTCTTCACCTTTGCTGTTGACTATGATCTAAAAGCACAGGCAACAGTTTTTGGGGTTCTGTCTAAAATTTTTAACCTCAGCACCAAGGAAGCTTCACATCACCTTACTAAGATTGCTTATAACTGTTTTCTCCTGATTTAAGTTCCCGGCCACAGTTAGTTTTAAGAACATCTTTAATGTTTGATTGAATTAACTTAGCATCTTTAAGAGAACCGCTAACAAAGACCACGAAGTCATCAGCATATCTTATGTACTCCATTCTACGAAAATCAGGCTCAGCTATGAGGCTTCTTCTTAAATTAGTATTAGGTTTAGTAGACTACGCCTCTTCATAGGGTCCGTTTCACTACTTCTTTTCGAAGCTAAAGATTTATATTCCGGATTGATCATCCGTTTCAGCCCTTTCTTTAAACTCGTTTCGTATTTAAACATGTACTTTTCAAATTCATGGAGAACTAAGTAGGCCTGTTAAGGACTTATAAATAATCCCTGAGGAGTTCCAATGTCTTACAGCACGTTTTTACCAGTCTTCGGATCAAGGTATCCCGCTTTGAGAAAAATATTCAGTATTTCAATTAACCGAGGGTCACCAACAAATTTCTTTCTACGATTCATTATTATTCCATGTGGTATTAGGTCCAAGCATTTGGTGATTTCACCTTGAATAACCCAATTATGTTTAAGGCCAATAAGATAAACTAAACTCTAAGAAGAGCAGAGTGAACAGACTTTTTCGCCACTTAACCCCTTAACCCTTTTGAGAAGAGGAGAGGAACTTAGGTTAGAATTTGGCTGAGAGTACCGCGTGTAAGGCTTTGTGTACTATTTATTCCCCTTGGATAATTAATACCTATAGGACGTGTTTTACCGTTTGCTTTAGGAATTTAAACTCTTCGATTAGGTTGAAATACGAAGATTCCGCATTGTAGAGTTTATGATATCTTGACAAACCATTCCCAATTTAGCCCTTCAATAGAATATCATTATGATCCTGGGCTCTGGTTACCTTCTTTGTGGCTATTTCCTCATATCAGGCTACCAAGCAATATGGATCCGCAATTAATTTAATTAAATTATAGTATTTTTGTTCAGGTTTTCTATACTGTTCCAACTTTCCCAGCACAATAGTAGTAACACCGACTCGTTTAGCCACCTTTACAGGTTTGACCGCTCTAACCGGCTTTAGACTGCACTATCTAAAGTTTCGAAAGAAGGAGTATCTATGCTGCTTTCCTTTGTGTAACATGTTACACTACTATGAAAGCTCTGTTTCCGCATTACAGACATAAGTCCGTCTGAATAGGCGGTTGAATCCCGTAGTTGACTATGTGTTGTGTTTAAAGTCCAAATAGTTTTAGTCGCCTGCTTACACTTGTGGGAGCTTCCTATAGGGAAGAACGCCTAGATCTTTGACAACTTGATGAACTAGTACCATTTCACCAAGAAACTCTAGAAAAATACAGACATTTACTGCTTCATTTGCTTCCCCTGTTGCCCTGTTGCCCTGTTGCCTTATGCGAAAAAGCAAGGTACGAAACCAAGCCTAGCACTAGTTGACAGGCTATAGTTTTGACCACTGCTCTATAGGCAAGAGTTCTTAACAAAGGTTGTGAGTTGGTTGTTGGTCTTTTACCTACTATAGGTTGGCTAGGCTAGGCCTCGAGGAGGCCAAGAGGTCATTCAGAATACCAACATCGGGTTACTATCCTATTAAGGGTTGGTATAAGAACAAAGGCAACAGTTCATTTCGTTCTTATTTTTATAAGAATAAACTGCAAAAGAGGTTATTTCCCGTAACTAGAAGGCATTTATAAGTATCAGGTTTGTTATCCTCGACTTGACTATTCCTGCTTATGATAACTTATTTTCGTGACAGTCCGAAGCATTTATCACATTTGCACTCAGCTATCCATTCTCCAAAAATTATTAGCTTAAGGAGTCGTGAGTACCCGCAGCATGCAACGTTTCTTATTCGGTCAAATTTACATGAGAGATCGGACAGGATCTCATTCAACACTAGCCCTCATACGGCGCACGTACTAAAACTAAAGGAGTCCCCGAAGGAATAAAGAAAGAAAAAAATTTTATACCATGTATTTTTAGAGATAAAATAGTTACACCTATAAAAATAGTAAGACTTAACCCTAAGGAGACTATTCCACTTGCAGTTACAGCAAATGAATAAGGAACATTAGAAATTAAATTACCAATTAAAATGAAGAAAAATAAAGAATAAATGAAAGGAAAGTATTTTTCACTTTGAGATCCTATTTGTTCTCTAACCATACTACTTATGCTTGCATAGGATGTTTCTAAAGAAATAGACCAATTATTAGGAATTAAATTAGAATCATTATTTCCAAAATAGTGTAATCCTATTACAATTATAATTATTAAAAAAGTATATAAAGCTAAATTTGTAAGGTTAATATTTAATTGACCTATGATTGGTGCATATATCCCGATTAAGTTGGTTACCTCGAATTGACTAAGGGGTGAATTTATATAAAACATTTTTTGTTTTTTTTTATATTATTATTTTTGTGTGACTGTTGTATTCTTTTACTGGAGCCTTATTCTCAGCAAATTTTATAGAGTATTCATAAGATTATAACAAATTTATAACGGTTAAAATAAATAAGATTAGATATATTGATAATTCTATGTAAATAGTAGTTTTAAATTCTTTTATTCCGGCCTGACTTGTACTCATAACTTCGATTTCTTTTAATCATTTGATAACAAATTCAGGTAAAATTTCTAATATTTTTATGTTTTTATTTGAAAATTTATGTAATAAATATATACTTAATAAAAGATAACTAAATAATAAGAAAAAAATAGTATAAAATGCTAATTTTCAAAAGTATGCATCAATTAATAAAATAAAAATAAAAACTGACAAAATACTAATACCTAATAATTTTAAGACTAATATTGTTACAAATAAGATTCTAAATAATATTTTTACCCATCTTGGAATTTTGTTTTTTAAAGAACTCAAAAATAAGAGACTATTAATTGAATTAGATTTATTATTTGCTACTTGAGATTCACTCCCTATTGTTAGAGTAAACATCTCTTTCATTGGTATAGCTGTACTTGTATCTTTACCACCATTTTTTGTACTTTCATCTTCCACTAGTTTTCTAGCTGTTTGTATAGTACTCTTTTTAGAATCGGTTACTACGACATCGTCGTCGTTATCGAAAAATACCCTTTGAATTAATTCTAAACCATGTTCAACATTTGCAACAATACTTAATAATAAAATCACTATAACTGTAATTATTCTACTAGTTTTATTTACGTTCTTATTGTTTTCCCCCCTTATCCCATTTAAACTGACTAAATTTCAGACTAATAAATTTACTTATAATTAATCCTATTAGAAACCCAACAAACAAATTATATGTAAACGATTTATAAAAAAACAAACTTAAATTTTCTATAATAAATACATAGAAACAAAACATCATAATAATAAGAATCCCCATAATAAACATTCCTCAATATAATCTATCCTTAAACGAACTTATAATTAACCTTATCTCCTTAAACGCACATAGAATTAAGCTTATCACTCTATCTTTCGCTGCTTTCAATGAAGATATAAAAGTTCTAATTTGTGATATCATCCATTTCAATCCAGCTCTTAATGCTTTCATTGCAGATTCAGATATTAAACTCAATGCTTTCAATGCAGATTCAGATATTAAACTCATTCCTTTCGAGATTGATTTCAATGCTTTCAATATCTCTCTCCAGGCTATCAATCCTTTCACTTTCATTCATTGTCAAGCTATCATCAATGTCATGATTGATCTCATTCGTTTATAAGTTGATCTCATTCATTTCGAACTTGATCTCAATCCTTTCGATTTATTCCATAAAGCTATTGATATATTCCATAAAGCTATTGCAATTGTTCTCCACCATTTAGATCCTGTTAATCAGTTTCCAATTCTACCAGTAATGTTTTTTTTTTTTTTTTTTTTTTTTTTTTTTTTTTTTTCTGTAATATACTCGATACATTAAAATATTTAAATTTATCTATATTATTTTTATTGACTATCAAATTAGATTTCACTAATAATAACATCATAGCACCTTTTTTCATGCTTAAATGAACATCAATATAAGCATCGAGATTATTACTTAATTCTACATTAGCATATATTAGCACTAGTATATAAAATAAGATTAATATTACATTTATAATTATTAGTATTAATAAATACGTATCTCCTATAATTTATATCATTTTCTTAAATTTTTCATATTTTTCTGCTATTTTTTGACTAAATAATTTACTGATTATATTTAAACCCAAAGAAATATATAATTTGTGAAATCCTATCAAAATGATAATACCCATGTGTACTAATATTAATACACTTAAAATAATCTCATAATTTAGGATCATTTCTAAGGGACTAAGTTCTTTTTCTAATATTGAGGGTATAATAAAATATCATCACTTACACTTAGTCCTCTTTTTAAAAAAGGGTTTATTTTTAAATTTTCTTTTATTATATTTATCCCTCCAACAAAGGTAAAACGAGAATTTAAATAGAGGTTAAAGTTTCTATGCAGGAAAAATGATAGGGTGTATAGCTATGTAGTGCAAACCAGATAATAACAGATATATTATATAAAATATTCAACCGCTTAACATGATTATTTCAAATCCAATAACCTTCTTATTGAAACTTAGATATCAGAGTATATACTTATTAGTGAAGTACTTCGTTAGTTTGTCGCTAAAAGCAAATAATGCCATATTAAATAAAAGTGATAAAAAAAAGATACACAGGAAGACAGTTAAAATTCATAATAATATACTAACATTCTGAATCTGCTGTGACATAATCTCATTTGAAAAACAATGTTGTACTGGCTCGAAAATTTGTTCTAAGTAATCTGCCATTTTATTAATGATACTGTCTGAGATTTGACCTAAATCAAAATCACCACCTATCATACTTTTAGAAGCTTCAGGAGAGGAATTACCACTGCTGGCTATTCCAGTATTAACACTACCGCTATTGCTATTATTCGATAATATTTGTGTTGTTACAGGATCAACGACAACAACAGCGGTAGTGTCATTTCGTCAAATTGCTTGCCAAGTTCTAATATTTGCTAATACAGAATTCGGATCGTTTACAGTGTTTTGAAGGGCTCGACCGAAAGTATCTACCAAAATACTTCCACCTATTACAAAAGCTCTTTGAACTGGTGTACCAGAATTATTTCTAATTAACCAGAGCCGGAATCCCCCTGACCCATAAACGAATAAACTTCTGATTGTATTGCTCCAAGTTCCATCATCGTGGACTATTCTACGTTCAGTATTATATGATCCAAAAGAGTCTGTATTTCCGCCAGGTAATCCTCCAGGGCCTGGGTTTCCACCACTTCCATTTGGTATTCCAGAATTACCTTGTAAATTAGAACCAGCACCGCTACTAGAACCGGATGCACCATCTGCTCCAGGATTACCGCTCATATATAAACTACCGTCTCCATTTTGAAACATCGTCATATGATCCACTATGGATTGGCATAAATTAGTTATGTCCATTATTAGGTGCATAATAATAATTAAAAATAAAGCAAAGTCAAAGTACATTTGTAAATCCCGCGATTGCTCGTACTTTATAAAGTTCCATTTGATAACACATTTATTATAAAAAGTATTCATTGTTTTATTCATTGTTTTTTGTTTGTTTTGTTGTTTTTGTCTTGTATTTATATCAAAATATAAAATTGAAAATTAGATACTTATTCGGTATTAATTGTATAAATCTTTTTTTATCGCTAAGTCCCAATACTCTGAGACCGAGGCAAAGTTAATAATTATAAAAATAATTATATTGATTGCTTAAATTGTTTGTTTTTTGTTTTTTGTTTTTTTTTTATATTTAAATTATTTTTTCATACTTTGATTTTTTGTTTTTATTTTTACACGAAACATTTAAGAAATATCTTTTTCTTCAGTATTTAGATTAATTTTTTCTATAGCGTTTACCCCTCACTAAAAAAATCCAACACCAAGTTTGTGTTATTTTTCTGAATCTCTGGCCTCTCATTCCGCTTATACCCCTTCAGACTACTATAAATTCAATCACTATCCCATTAAAGATACTTGGATAATTGTTCACCTAAAGTACCATAGGTACTTTAAAGAAAAGGTACTGGTCCCGGAAAGGGGGTTTGAAAAAAGAAAAAGAGGGGTCTTTAAGATTAAGGGTTAAGGGTTAAGGGGTCTGTAATTAAAGGGGGAAACTCATAAATTAAAGCAGTAGTAGACATATGTAATGAATCTAATAAAATATTAGGTAATATACCAAAAATAACAATAGGTAACAGTAAAGTAACTAATAAAAAATATTCTCTTCTATTTAAATCTTTTAAAGGAGGTAAATAAGGGGAGATATTACCATAAGATATTCTATTGTATAAAAAGATGGAATAACACGCAGAAAAGAAGATTCCACTAGCTCCTAATACGCTGATTAATGGATTTTGTTTCCATATCCCCATTAAAGATAATTGTTCACCTAAAAAACTAATACTTAAAGGAATCCCTGTATTACATAAAGTAAAAATAAAGAAAAATATTGTGAATACTGGCATATAAGTAGCTAAACCTCTAATATAATTAATAATTCTAGTTCCAGTTCGATCATAAATAATCCCACCTACACAAATAAATAAAGCGGGGGATGTGAATCCATGGCCTATTGCTAAGAGTATTGCTCCTTCTATTCCTTGTAAGTTATTAGAAAATAAACCTAAAACTACCACAGCCATATGTGCAACACTACTAT